>JACCDX010384697.1_pt1 | contig 11945 bp, 5 predicted proteins | sample 7449681 | NCBI WGS metagenome assembly JACCDX01 (sample SAMN15323450, study PRJNA562643) | freshwater metagenome | isolation source: river surface water | place: USA:Blue River Watershed | collected 2017-08-18 | reverse complement strand
GTGGTATCTGAAACAGGAACTACTTTAAATACTAATTCAGGATGTCAACAAAAATTAATATATACTACAGGTATAACCGAAACTTGGACATCGGTTAGTTATACTAATAGAGATACGCTTTCATTAAATACTAGTACTACTATAACTAAAAATAGTATTGATAAGTGTTATGTTGGAGATGCGATTGATGATTTGATATTAACCAATTTGACAATAAGTGGATGTACAAATTGCGGTGTATCCAATATTTCAGTATAAAAAAAGTTTTTCTATATTTATAGACAATGGGATATATACTCAAAAATACGGCAGGATTAATTAACACGAAACTAACCGACGCTGGACGAAAAAAACTATCACAAGGTAAATTTAATATTGCTTATTTCCAAATAGGTGATAGTGAAGTTTCATATAATGGTTTGGCGGATTTTTACAATCAGTTTGATACAAATATTTTAGAGGCAGGATTTAATGACCAAAACAATTCAGGCGTCCCCCAATCTAATAAACAATATGTAAAGTATCCTTATTTTGTTGATGGTAATAATGGTAATACTTACGGTATACCATATATGGATTCTATTGTTAGTCCTGTATTTAACACCGCGGTAATGAGGGGTTTTTTTGATGCTAACACAACATCATTACCAACATCTTGGTCAGTTTTAACGAATGGGCAATATGTTGTTAATTCTAATTATGTTACCAATATGTCAACGATAAATGGTACGGATAGAATTACAATAACATACAGAGGTTGTAACACTAACACAACTAGATTACCACAAGTCGGTGATTTAGTGACGATATACTATGACGGAGCGGGATTCTCTAATTGTGAATGTAATCCTGTACAATCCCCACCATCTGCAACACCGGCACCTTCACCGTCAGCTTCGGCAGCGGTACCCGAACCATTCCCATGTTTAGTAACACCAACACCTACACCATCAAATCCACCTTGTCCTGAACCAACGCCAGTACCACTATGTCCACCTGAACCGGCACCAAATTGCTCAATGACAATGTCCGGTTGTTACCACATTCTTACATATAGAATTGTTGATGTTTGTGGTGACCAGATAGTTTTGGATAGACCGGCACCTGATTTTACGGTATTTAATAGTTCTTGTTATGCTAGATTATTGATTTATCCACCAAATATGACTGAGATTTATGACAGTTATACACCACAAGCACATTGGAATGACGACGTAATAAATTTCGAATCTATTTGTGGTTATGACCAATTTGATGTTAAAATTTGGAATATGAATATTCCTTGGTCTGAAGACCCGGCCGGTTTAATACCATCTTTATATAGAGGTTATTCGTATTTTAATTCTAGAAGCTATATTGGTTCTAAAGAATTTTTTGGTTATATGTCATCTGACGGACAAACAGATAGTAGTTCAGTTTTTTATAATAATTCATTTGATGATATAATAACTGTAACACCTGAAGAACAAAAGGCGATTGCTATTATTCATTATACGAATCAAACTATAGATTTGTTTTATGGTGAAAAATTTGCAATGGAACCATATGACCCAGACCAACCCGCTGATACAACAGGACAAGGAAGAAACTTTAAAGTACATTTACCTTGGTTAATGTGGCATAAAAATCCTAACTGTTGCCAAGGTCAAACATTTTATGTTGACCCACCAGGATTTGATACGTTAAATCTTTTCCAAGTTCAATATATGACCTCAAAGAAAAATGAGGATATGAATGACCCTGGAATGAGATACTATCATTTATGGGATACTAATGCAAATGATGACGGATATCCAAGTAGGGTAGGTAAAGTATTCCCTGACCACAAACTTATAATTATTGATGACGATGAAATAATCGCGGCAATGTCCTATAAGTCAAATAGAAACTGGACACTACCAGCTCCAAGGGTATCATTAGTAACACCAAACACCTGTGGAGACGATAACGCGTCTACAACAGGAATTTTATCAGGTAGTAATCAAACAATGTACATAACCTATAGATTTTCTAACGAAAATGGTTTCACAAATTCATTACATTGTAATTATTACACAAAACAACAAGGACCTAATTTAGATTGTGGTAATCCGATATCTCAAAATGTTAGTGTTAGATTTGGACCCGAGTTTCCTTGTTTATCTTGTGTTGGTTGTGGAGGCGGATGCTCAATGACATCAGGATTCTTTGCTGAAAATATCCAAGTAATATGTCAATTAGTTGAGACAGGGCAAAGACCTGTACCTGACGAATGGAAGATTATTGATTTTACATCACAAATAAGTAATACTATAGTTGACGGATGTATTGTTGAAAGTGGAATTACCGCTTCAACATTTGTAGTTACTCAGGAGTTATATGATGCGGCCGAATACTATAATCTTAATGATTATATTCCTATGGTAAGTTTAAATCCTTCAGGACAAACACTTAATTTTGGAGACGAGTATTATTTTTATGGTAATATAGAAACAGATATTCAGGCAACAATTTATGAAATGAGATATAAGATAAATTTAAGTTTCTCTGAATTTTTATCACCATCAAATCCGACTTGGACAGGAGGACAAAGTTACATAACCGACATTGGTCTTTACGATAATGAAAAAAATCTTATGATTATATCGAAAATGCAGTCACCTGTATTAAGACAGGGTATTCAGCAATTTTTGGTAAAATTTGATTTTTAATTTATGAAACAAACTTTAAAGGAAAGTCCAAAAGTTCTTGGATTAGATGTGAGCACAAAAACAATCGGGTGGGCGCTATTCGATATACAAACAAAGCAACTTTTAGAGTTGACTCACATATCCCCAATACCAAAACCAAAGGAGGATAATAAAATTAAAGAACTACTTTTAAAAAGTGAGATTTTTAGAACTAAATTAGAAAAATACAAAGGATTAGGTATAACAAATGTTATAATTGAGGAACCTTTGTTAAATTCTAATAATGTTTACACCATTCAAACCTTATTGAGATACAATACACTAATCACCAAAGAAATATACGATGTCTTGGGTATTGTTCCTGAATTTATATCAACATATAATTCTCGTAAATGGGCGTTTCCTGAACTAGTAAAACAAAACGATAAAAACAAATTTGTATTGTTTGGTGGATATCCAAAAGATTGTGATAAGAAACAAATAATTTGGGATTTGGTTGCTAAAAAAGAACCACAAATTCAGTGGCAATATACTCGTAACAATACTCTAAAAAAGGAAAACTTTGACCAATCTGATGCTTATTGTTGCGTCCTCGGTTATATGAAACAAGAAAAGATTTGGTAATTAGAATGTCGTTAATGGTAAACGTCTCCATAACGCTCCTGTAACTTTAATATAAAGACCGTTATTGTCCCAACAAATATCACCTTGTTGGCCTAGTGGGTCAACCCCGCTATTTTTTGGTGTATACGGAGTTCTTAAACGTAATTGACTAAAACCTACGGTGCCGGCAACCGCACCAATTCCATTAATATCTAACCGAGATGTTGGTGTTACATTATTTAAACCAACTCCCATATAACCTTTTGTAGGGTCACTACCACTAATATAGACTTCAGGTTGACCGCTTTTTTCTTGCCAATCACCATTTAAAAAAAATGCAATAAAACCTGAATCATTGTCTTCGTTTGTTGATACTATATTTAATCCATTTGACGGGCCAACTTTAGCTAAAAAAGTATCACGAGTAGTACCAAATGGGATAAGTGATGATAGTACTACAGATGGGTCTATCGCACCTAAAATAAGACCTGCCCCGTCATCGCTTACAACTTTTAGAGCGGTAGAAACAACACCCGATGATAACATTATTACTTCTTGTAAATCATCAAACAGCGTGCCCGAAGCCCCAATTAAATCATCGTAAAATCTAAATTCAGATAAATTGCCTGGTGAACTTATATGAAATGTTGACCTGAAATTTATTGCGGTATTATTAACACCCCATTTTGTTAATGGTGTATTTGGAGTGGTACTTGATTCCGTATGCAATATTATCATAGGTGAATATTGCGATGAAGGTGAGGTGATTCCAAATCTAGTTAATTGATTTATTGCACCGTCCGCAATAGGTTGGATAAAAACATGTTGAATACACGGAAATATATTGTTTAAATAAAGATTATTTATACAATTTGAGGAACCTCCCGTAAATACCGGAAAATTTATTACTTGAACACCTAAAGTTCCTGTTACACCAAATAAATTTAAAGTTTGATTTTCATAATCATATGTTCCACTACTTAAACAACAATCATTTGCGTCAATTAATTGGGCAATAGTTGCTTTGTATGATGAACCGTTATCACTTTGACTTAGGTCCTCAGGTCTTGCGATGTGTACAAAATCAGTCAAATTTAGTGATGTTGCGAGTATTTGGTCTGTTAAAATCGGCATTCTATTACTTATTTACAAAATTATGGAACTGCGGTTAATTGAGCTCTTCTCCATCCTAACGTGGTTCTTACATATATAAATGAATTTGATGCTCCGTCAGTTCCCCAGCAGATATCACCAATCTCACCATTAGTGTCGGCGGCGCTTGTCGGAACATACGCCGTTCTTAATCTTAATTGTTCGTAACCTGTGGAGCCACTAATATCAACCAAAGATGTTGGATTTGTATTACCTTGACCTACACCTATGAAACCCTGATTTGTACCATCACCGTCAATATGAATATGAGGTTGACTATTGGAAGCATCAACATCTGTACCGGCATAAAATCTTATATATTCAGGGTAAGGACCTCCAGGTCCCGCATAAGATTGGGTTATTATATTTAATCCTCTAGCATTAGTAGATGAGTAAAGACACGTATCACCTTGAGCGCCTATTTTTTGATATGTGGTATTATTACTTCCTCTTATATTTAAAGTTAAACCTACGCTTCCTGCGTCGTTTGAAAATGCACCAACTACGGTAACTAAATCATTATCACCTAAAAATGTCACTGTATGTAAACCACCAGGGTCTTCATCATAAAAATATCTTGACCTTCCGTCATAACTATACATATCGAAGGTGTGTTGAGGAGAATTTGTATTCAAACCAATCCTTGTAGAACCTGGATTGGATGTGTGGTCAACAGTAAAACCACTATACAACCCAAAATATGTGTTACCCGAACTCAAAGGTTGTATTATAATATCTGTAGTACAAGGATATATGTTGTTAACATATAAGTTGTTTACACAATTACCTGAACCACCTGTAAAGGCAAACCCAGTGACGCTAAATGCATTATTTCCGGCTGAGTTCTGAAAAGTTAAGGTACCATTAACTACGGTTCCACCTGTTAAACAACAGTCTGAGGTTAACTCAAAAATTTGAGATATTTGGGCTTTAAATGATGAGCCGGCAGAATTTTGAGATGTGTCACCAGTATTCACTATATGAATAAAGTCAGTTGGATTTACGCTTACGGCTTGTTGTCTTTGTGTTAAAAACATAGTATATAATTTTTTTTAACTTGATTGAGGTTGGTCTTGGAAATAATAGGATTGGTAATCCTGAAATTCAAAACAAAGACCATGTTGGAATTGTTTATAATCGCAACATATTACTGATAAATATAAACAGCATGCACTTACAGGGTCTCGTAAAAGAATTATGTTTGCGGTATCGGGTATTCCAGTCAAAGTGTAAGGACATTGGTTTCCTGTAATTGCCGATAACGGAACAGATTCAATAGGTACTGCATAGTTGTCATAATCAGTATAAATTAATATGGTAGCATCGGGTGATAATGAAGCTCCCGTGACCGTCATACATGTTAACGCTGAAAATGACATATTAATTTATTTTAATATAAATACTTTTTATTTTGGTTTATGGAACGAATCCAAGGAATATATTAGGAGGTTGGGAAACACCATTTATAAAATATCCTGTTGTAATCGAACTAACCGCCGTTGCGGTATACGGAGGGGTTATTGCCCATCTACGTACTCCAGGTGTTGAAGGATTGTTGGAGGCGATGGAGAATATTTGGTAATTACCTGTAGACCCACTACTATAGAAAGACTTCGTTTCTGTACCAATACCGGTTATAAGTGTGTAAATTTCAGGTGTTGATGGTGATAAATAATTGTATTGTAATATGACTGCACTGGAAGATGTTGCACCTGTATACCCGGCAATTGTTAATCTATTATTCGTGGAATCAAACGCTATGTCGGTATCTATGTTAAATTGTGGAGGTAAAGAAAATTTAAAAGTTGCAACTGCATTGTCTTGTGTAATGTCTAATTCGCAAACCGCCTCCTGACTCAAAGAACCCGCGCCGGTACCCGATAAAACAATTAATATGTTTTTATTAGTTGACGAGTCAATTCTCATTGTCATACCTTTTCTAATTGTGATAGGAACATTGATAGTTCTTAATAAAGAATATGAGAATGGTGACAATGTGTAACTATATTCTTTTATAACACCACCAGTACCTGTATTTGATAACCAAAACTTATCAACAGTACTAGCGATATCTTGTGATGGTAATATACCGCTACTATCCGATGCTAAAATAGTTGCGGTATTTGGTGATATATTTAATTTACCAATTATAGTAGTTGTTGAGGCTGATAAACCAACAAATAATGGAGGAATAAATGCCGATATGTTAGTTGTTGTTGGAGTCGGTGTTAAAGTTTTAGTTGGTGTTACTGTTCTAGTTGGTGTTATGGACATTGTTGGAGTTAAAGTTCTGGTTGGAGTTACAGTTCTAGTAGGTGTTATCGACATTGTTGGTGTTATTGTTCTAGTCGGTGTTACAGTTCTAGTTGGTGTTATAGACATTGTTGGAGTAATAGTTCTAGTTGGTGTTATCGACATTGTTGGAGTAATAGTTCTAGTTGGTGTTACAGTTGATGTGGATGTTATTGTTGGAGTTACAGTTCTAGTTGGTGTTATAGACATTGTTGGTGTTATTGTTTTAGTAGGTGTAACTGTTGTGGTTTGAGTATTTGTTGGTGTAACAGTTGACGTATTAGTATTTGTTGGTGTAACAGTTATAGTTTGAGTATTAGTTGGAGTAACGGTTGATGTATTGGTGTTAGTCGGAGTTATTGTTGGAGTCAGCGTATTTGTTGGTGTAGGTGTTGGAGTTGGAATTTCGGAACATCCGCTCACATAATTATTGTCATTATTATATATTGAATAGGCGCCTGAGGTTAGTCTCGACCAATCTGTGGTGTCAGTGATATTTGGTATTGTAGACCCATCACGATATTTAGTTTCTTTTAAATCTTCGGATAACCATTCTTGAGTTCCTATACAAATAGTATTATACACCCTTCCATCATTACCAATATAAATACCTGTTTGACCTGGAGACAGTGAGGTTGTATTTTTCACTAACCTGACTGCATTACCTACTTTATATGATTCTGCAAAAAAGTTGTCAATGGTGTTAAATGAGTTGGTAATTCTACATGAACGAGAAGTCGTTGACGATTGAATAACACTAGTCCAGTAAAGTACTGTAGTTTTAATTCCTGAAAATACCCCTAAATTACTTCTTTGACCACTACCGATTGCATTAAAGTTATAAATATTAGTATTTGGAATCGCTGTTGGGTTCCAATAGGTTAAAGTATCGACTATTTTAACCGACGCCGCAACGTTACCAACTGAAGTTATAAATGTATTAAAATCCGCAACAGATGGAATTGACCAATCCGAATTACTTGTTATAGAGTTACTACCGGTGCCTGAAACTGAATACCAGTTATATAAATAACCAAAACAAATATTAACTGGTGTATTAGTTGGAGTCATAGTTACTGTAGGTGTTGGACTATATGATGGTGCAGGTTCGTTACAATTTATTTTAGTTAAATCACCCAACCAATAACATACTTTACAATATCCGGCTATTGGGGTTATATCGAATACAAGTATATTAGATGTTATTAAAACATTTGGTATCACATCACTCTGAAATGGAAGAATTGCCCAAATAAAATTATTTAAATCGGTGCTATTAAATACGTAAACAACATCGGTATAAAAATTATTAACTTGTATACCGCCACTTACAAAAGATAACGTAATGTCTAAAGTATAACAACTAGTTGTTGTTGGAGTTAGTGTTGTTGTAGGTGTGTTTGTAGGGGTTTGGGTACTGGTATTTGTGGGAGTTTGAGTATTGGTATTTGTAGGAGTTTGAGTATTAGTTGGAGTTAATGTAGATGTGTTTGTTGTAGTTGGTGTTTGAGTATTTGTGGGTGTTAAAGTTGCGGTATTAGTAGTTGTTGGGCTAACTGTTGGAGTTATAGTTTGAGTTGGAGTATTGGTCGGTGTCGGAGTTACAGGTATAAAATTAACATCTAAACAAGATATTGGTTGAGCCATACCAAAATTAGCAATTGGCATGTTAGGTAATATAGTTAAAGTATATGGAGAACTTAAACTATATGTCCTTCTTGCATTACTTGTTGTACAAATTGCAAGATATATCTGACTATTATATATATAGAAAGACCATCCAGCGGATACGTTACCAATTGCAAAATCAATCTCTAAATTACCTGACAAATCATACTGACTTATAAATGAACTGGCTGGCGCGGTTCCTTTGAATGTGTGCATTATTAATTTATTTGTGCTCGTATAAATTAAATCACCACGAAGTGACCTATCCGAAGGAGTTAAAGAAAACAAAGGACTAACAACCGCATTAGAACCTGAGATATCTATTGTACATATTAGATTTGATGAAGAACCGGATGATGTAACCAACAGAGTATTACTCAATGCTGCTAATCCATTTGAGGTACTTTGGTAGATACCACCAGTAAATACTAATGTTCTATTTAAAGTTGCGCTAAACGGATTGTTAGTTATTATATATTCCTTTAATCTCAATACACCTGAAAAAGAACCCACTAACCATAAAAAATTGTCATTGGTTGCGATATCATAAATTGAGTCAGATTGTACTGTGATTGGTAATGGAACTACAGTATTTGTTGATGGTATATAATTGTAAATTACCCTGTCAGATAAACCAAGTGTGAATACATCACAAGATTCTCTTGTAACCGCAGGACAACCAGATGCACAACCACCATTATAGTATACCAATGTTATTTGGACTGATGTTGTGTACGCACTGTTACGAACACATACCGTTGAATAATCACCGAATCCGACAGAAATATTGGTAGGAACACCATTACAGTCTTCATAGTCAACACTTCCATTTTGAGATGATGACGTATTAAAGAATGTGAAACAATTGCAATCACTCGGAGTTGAAGTCACGGTAGGTGTAATTGTATTGGTTGGAGTCTGTGTTGGCGTCTCTGTGTTAGTTGGGGTGTTAGTTGAAGTTTGAGTATTGGTAGGTGTTATTGTATTGGTTGGTGTTATAGTTGATGTTACGGTTGATGTGTTAGTTGGTGTAATAGTATTTGTGGGTGTTGAGGTATTAGTTGGAGTTGACGTAACAGTGTTTGTTGCGGTATTCGTTTGTGTATTAGTTGGAGTTACTGTATTTGTTGGCGTAATTGTTGGTGTTACGGTATTTGTTGGGCTAATAGTTGGAGTTTGAGTATTTGTTGGAGTTGGAGTTGGAGTTGGTAATATTAATCCCACATTTCTACAATCCATATTTTGTATTACCCCATCAATACTATTAAAGGTATCGGCAGTTAATGTTATAGAATACGGACTATCAGAGTCCACAATATATAAATTACCTGGAGAATTAGTCAAACCAAAATACAATTGATTATTATACGCAAAAATTGCATTTATAGGATTTAAAACTGATGAAGTTAACGATGCAAAATTAACAATTAAACTTTGACTTGCGTTAGGATAACTAAATTGTGCTAAAGAGTATGTGTATATAGGTCCTGAGTTAAGTTGGTATAAACCCGCAATTATATTTCCATCGTTTGTTACATATAGCGAGCTAACACTATAATGAGGACTTGCCGATGGTAAAGTAAACAAACTTGTTATTACAGGGCTTACTCCCGAGATGTCTATTTCAAAAATAGTCGATGGAGAATTACTAGTTGCCGCTATTATTTTTGTGGTACCACTATTAGATATTGCCGCAAGAGATAGTCCTGTGTTAATTGCCCTGTTTAACGTGATGCCGGTAAATGGACATAAACTGATATTATATTCATACAAATTTCGGTCAACCCAATAAGTCCAAAAATAGTTGTCAGAGCCGGTTAATAAAGTCCAAGGAGACGAAATGGAAGTGAGTTCAGTGACAACATCTGTCGATATATTATAATAGTAAATACCGTTATTAACTCGACCAAAAACAGGGTTACAACCCTCTACACAAATAGGACTAGTTGGTGTTGGAGTAGATGTATTTGTCGGTGTGTTAGTTGGAGTTTGAGTTACTGTATTAGTTGGTGTTGATGTTTTAGTTGGAGGAGGGGTCGGAAGCTGAACCCAACAAGTATCAACATCTGAACCGCTTAAAATATTCGGAAAAACACTAGAAATTAACCAAGTTTCACCATTATCGTTTGAGTAATACGCTGGAGACGAACTATCAATAACACAATACCAAACCCCTGTTGTTCCATCATATTGTACTTGAGACACGATACCGGGTAGCGGAGCGGTAGGAGTGTCACATTGATACCAATCAATACCGTTGTCAGAATAGAATAATAAACCACCCTCAAAACCAGCAACAAATCGGTTAACTCCAAAATTGACACAAGTTAAATTATCTCCGGTTGGTAAAATTAAATTAGAATCTGCCCAAGTCAAACCATCATATGAATAATAAATTGGATTTGATGTCGCTCCAAAACCACCACCCTTAACCCAAACACCTATACCAAAAGCAATTACTCTACCTGATTTGTTAGATGTCACTCCTGACCAATTATAACCATCATATGATACAACTTGATTATACACCCCTTCATCACTATTACCAACTTGAATCCATAAATTATTATAATTATTATCCCAACCGAACACTATACTATCATTAGCTGTGTAATTATCAAATTGAGCCCAACCATCAAGTAAAGGGTTATTAATAACCCCTTGAGTCCAAGTAACTAAGTCTGAAGAACTATATATACCATAATTACCACTAACTAATGTGTATAACTGCCATATGTAATTATTATTATTGTCTTTTCCAAATGACAACGATGTACTATTAGTACCAGGAGCGGTGAATAATGTTGACCAAATTTGACCATTTGTGCTATATATTACTCTACCATCACTTTCAACAAATACATAGTACTCAATTCCATTTACATAACCTCTTACTATGTTTGATGGACTTGTTGCACCTGGTGAGAATGATGTTACAAATTGCCAGTTTAACCCTTGGTCGAATGTTACCATAATACTAAGTCCTTGTCCGGCAGTAGGGTAAGATATAAATGAAATAGGATAACAATAATAGGTTGTTGTGGTTGGAGTAACACTTGGTGTTTGAGTGTTTGTTGGGGTGTTAGTTGGTGTTTCTGAGTTAGTTGGTGTTATTGTAGGTGTTATTGTATTTGTTGGCGTATTAGTTGGTGTTTCAGTAGATGTTGCGGTTGGTGTTTCAGTATTAGTAGGAGTAACAGTATTAGTAGGAGTCGGAGTTGATGTTTGAGTCGGAGTTGGGGTTTGAGTAGCACATACGCAAGGAGTTCCGATAGGAATAGCAACCGCAGTTCCTGATAATTTAGTAGGGAATAGAATACATTGGAATCTTATATCCGCAGGTCCAACATAATTAATTGTTTCACTTGTTCCATTACAATACTCGATAAAGAATGATGCGGAATCACCAACACTAACAATAATTCTATATTCACCACAACATTTAGTTTGAGTTGGTGTTGGTGTTGTTGTAGGGGTTTTAGTGTTAGTTGGAGTTATTGTGGGTGTTGGTGTTGTTGTAGGGGTTTCAGTCACAGTTACTGTTGGAGTTATAGTTTGAGT
>JACCDX011347446.1_pt1 | contig 11946 bp, 12 predicted proteins | sample 7449681 | NCBI WGS metagenome assembly JACCDX01 (sample SAMN15323450, study PRJNA562643) | freshwater metagenome | isolation source: river surface water | place: USA:Blue River Watershed | collected 2017-08-18 | reverse complement strand
TCCTTGCGGACGGCCTCGGGGTCGACGGGCTGGCCCCACTCGAACTTGAGGGCGGTGGCCTGTTTGCCGCAGCGCAGCGCGACGTCATACCATTTGTCGGAGAAGGCGCCGTTCATGCAGTTGAGCACCTTTTTCTTCACGACGTTGCGCAGGGAGCCTTCCATCACGCCCCACGCGCTGCTGGTGGAGAGGTAAACCGGGTCCTTGGTGTAGCAGAGGGCCTGCAGCTCGGGTTGGATCGAGTTGTAGAGCGCGACGAAGTCCGTGCTGCGGTGCCCGATCATGGGCTGCGACATGGCCCGGAGAGTTTTCTCCGAGACGGCGATGGGACCGGGGATGAAGAGTTTGTAGCTCATGTGGTGTGCGCGTAGGCGCCCGAAAAACTGATTGCGGGGTCGGGTGCGTCAACCCTCATTCCTTGTTTCCCGCGATGTCCCAACCCTGGCTGAAGAAACAGCTCAACGCCCTCGAACTCTTCACGATCGATGTGATCTACGGGCGGCGTGCGGGCGCCGGGGCGGCGGTTTACGGCGGGTTTTTGCAGAGTCTTTCGTGGCTGTTCAGCGGCATCGCGCAGTCGCGGCTGTGGCTCTACCGGCACCGGATTTTCCACGACCAGCCGCTGGGCTGCCTGGTGGTGGTGGTGGGCAACCTCACCGTCGGCGGCACGGGCAAGACCCCAGTCGTGGAGAAATTCGCGCGGGCGCTGCGCGACCGCGGGCGCAAGGTCGCGATCCTCAGCCGCGGCTACAAAAGCAAATCGGTGCCGCTCTGGAAAAAGTGGTGGTGGTCGCTCACGCACGCCGAGGAGCCGCCGCCGAAGATCGTCAGCGACGGGAAGGATGTGTTGCTCGGGAGCCTGGAGGCCGGCGACGAGCCCTACATGCTCGCGCGCAACCTCCCAGGCGTGATCGTGCTGGTGGACAAGAATCGGGTGAAAGCGGGCGCGTATGCGATCAAGAAGTTCGGCTGCGACACGTTGGTGTTGGACGACGGGTTCCAATACCTGCCGCTCAAGGGCAGCCTGAACCTGCTGCTCGTGGACAAGACGAACCCCTTCGGCAACGGCCACCTGCTGCCGCGCGGCGTGCTGCGCGAGCCGATCAAACACCTGAAGCGGGCGAGCTACGTTTTTCTCACCAAGTCCAACGGCCAGCGCGACCCGGAGCTGGAGCGCACGATCGCGGAGCACAACCCCGGCGTGGACATCATCGAGTGCGCGCACAAGCCGCAGTATCTGCAGCGCTTCGGCGCGGCGATCGACGATCCGACGACACGCGAGCCGCTGACCTTTTTGAAGGGGCGGCGGGTGTTTGCGTTCAGCGGGATCGCGACGCCGGAGAGTTTCGAGAAATTCCTGCGCGACCTCGGGGCGCTGCTGGTCGGGCGCGAACGGTTTCTCGACCATTACCGTTTCGGCGAGGAGGACATCGCGGAGCTGTTCACGCAGGCGCAGGCCGAAGGCGCGGAGTGCCTGGTGACGACCGAGAAGGACGCCGTGCGCATCGGCGACACGATCGCGTGCCCGTTGCCGCTGTATTACCTGCGGCTGGAGATCGACATTCTGCGCGGCGCGGCGGACTTCGACGAGGCGGTGGGGCGGATATGTTTTCCGGCGCGGTGACGGGCGTCGCGCGGGCGGCGGCAGGACGGCGGAGCAGCGCGCGCCGCGACCGGACCGGCGCCGGCCGATCGCGGCGCGCCGCCTTTCCCCTTGCGGGCGGGCCGGGCGGCATCGTTAGTTCCGCGCCACCATGATCATCGATCCCCGCTACGGACAGCTCGCCGCCGGGCTGGCCGGCTTCTCGACGGCCCTGAAAAAAGGTGAGCGCGTGCTCATCGACGCGTTCGACATTCCGGACGCGATGGTGATCGCGCTCGTCCGCGCGGTGCGGGCGCGCGGGGCGTATCCCTATGTGCAGATCCACCGGGCGCGGATCACGCGCGAGATGTCGCTCGGCGCGGAGGAGGGGCAGTTTGCGCCGCACGCGGAGATCGAGCTCGCGCGCATGCAGAAGATGGACGCCTACATCGCGATGCGCGGTTCGGACAATATCTTCGAGGCCTCCGACGTGCCCTCGTCCAAGGTGCAGCTCGTGTCGCGCCTGATGAAGCCGGTGCTCGACCACCGCGTGGGCAAGACGAAGTGGGTGGTGCTGCGTTGGCCGAGTTCGGCGATGGCGCAGCAGGCGGGGATGAGCACGGAAGCGTTCGAGGATTTCTACTTCAAGGTCTGCACGCTCGATTACGCGCGCATGACGCCCGGCATGAAGGCGCTCGCCGACCTCATGACCAAGACGGACCGCGTTCACATCAAGGGACCCGGCACCGACCTGCGTTTCTCGATCAAGGGCATCGGCGCGCAGCCCTGCGGCGGCCTGCGCAACATCCCGGACGGCGAAGTCTTCTCCTGCCCGGTGAAGGACAGCGTCGAGGGCGTGATCCAATACAACGCGCCCACGGTCTATCTCGGCGCGTCGTTCGACAATATCCGCCTCGTTTTCAGCAAGGGTAAGATCGTCGAGGCGACCTCGAGCAACACGGCGCGCCTGAACGAGATTCTCGATAGCGACGCCGGCGCCCGCTACATCGGGGAGTTCGCGCTGGGCTTCAACCCGCACATCCTCGAGCCGATGCGCGACATCCTCTTCGACGAGAAAATCGCGGGCTCCTTCCACTTCACGCCCGGCCAGGCTTACGAGGGCGTGGGCAATGGCAACAAGTCGCAGGTGCACTGGGATATGGTCTGCATCCAGCGGCCCGAATACGGCGGCGGCGAGGTGTGGTTCGACGGCAAACTCATCCGCAAGGACGGCCACTTCGTGCCGAAGTCGCTGCACAAACTGAACCCCGACTATTTGCTCGGAAAGGCAAAGGCTGACTGAGCGCGAAGGCGCGAAGATCCGCGAAGGCTCGCAAAGGCAGCAAGGCGTCCACTTCGCGAGCCTTGGCGTCCGTGGCGCCTTTGCGCTTAAGAGTCTCATGCACGACTTCATCCAGGCTCTGCCGAAGACCGAGACGCACCTGCATATCGAGGGCGCGCTGCCCTATGAGCTGCTGGCGCAGTGGGACCCGCAGCGCTGGCCGCCGGATCCGGCGTTCCGGGCGCGGTCGTATCGCTACGCGACGTTTCCGGATTTCGAGCGCATCCTGCTGGAGCACGCGCTGCCGTATTTCACCACGGCCGAGCGTTACCACGAGGCGGCGCGCGCGATCTTCGCCAAGCACGTCGCGCAGAACGTGCGCTACGTGGAAACGAGTTTCCACCTGCCGGTCACGCATTTCACGGGCATCCCCGGTCCCGCGATCGTCGAGGCGATCCGCACGGCGGCGCCGGCGGGCCTCGAGGTGCGCGTGTTCACCGGGATGCTGCGCACAGACCTCGGCGGCGAGTTGCGGCCGACGATCGACCGGTTGCACACGTGGGATCAACTCGCGGGCGTCGACCTGCACGGCTTCGAGCAGATGGCGACGCATCCGGACACCGCGGCGGTGTGGGCACGGTTGCGCGCGGCGGGCAAGGTGACGAAGTGCCACGCGGGCGAGTTCGACGGACCGGCCCGCGTGCGCGAAGCGATCGAGCAGCTCGGGGTGCGCCGCATCCAGCACGGGGTGCGCTCGGTCGAGGATCCGGCGGTCGTGCGGCTGGCCGCCGAGACGGGCACGACGTTCGACGTCTGTCCGATCAGCAACGTCGGGTTGCGCGTGGTGCCGTCGTTGGCGGCCCATCCGCTGCGGCAGCTGCTGCAGGCGGGCGTGCGCTGCACGGTGAGCACGGACGATCCGCTGTGTTTCGCGAATTCGCTCTCCGAAGAATACGCGTCGCTGGCGGCCGAGGCCGGCTTCACGCGGAGCGACTTGGCGCAGCTCGCGCGAAATGGGTGGGCGGTGGCGTCGGTTTCGGATCAGATGCGGGCCACTATGGTTTCCATCATCGACCGCCTCGTCGCGGCCACACCGTGAGCACCGAGTCGCCCGGCGGGCCGCAAGTCTACACGGTGCCGGCCGGCGTGCGCGCGGTGCGGGCCGACAAGGCCCTCGCGATCGCGTTTCCCGACCACAGCCGCACGGCGCTGCAGCGGGCCTTCGATGCGGGGCGCGTGACGCTCGCCGGCACGGTCATCAAGCGCGACCACACGGTCGTGGGCGGCGATGTGCTGGAGTTTTCCTTCCCCGCCGTGGTGGCGGCTGAGCTGAAGGCGGTGGACATCCCGCTCGACGTGATTTTCGAGGACAAGCACATGCTCGCGGTCAACAAGGCGGCCGGCATGATCGTGCATCCGGGCGCGGCCACGGGCGAAGACACGCTGGTGCACGCGTTGCTGTCGCACTGCGAGGATTCGCTCAGCGGCATCGGCGGCGTGGAGCGGCCGGGTATCGTGCACCGTCTCGACAAGGAAACGACGGGCGTGATCGTGGTCGCGAAGAGCGACAAAGCCCACCGGGCGCTGGCGGACCAGTTTGCGACGCGCGCGTTGAAGAAAGAATACGTGGCCCTGGTCGCCGGCGTGCCGCAGTTGCTCAGCGGGACGATCGATCGGGCCATCTCCCGCCATCCCACCCATCGGCATCGCATGACGATCGGCGAGGGCGGCAAGCCGGCGAAGACCTCGTGGGAGCGCGCCGAAGCCTACGGGGACATCGCGGCCCTGATGCGCTGTCAGATCTTCACCGGCCGCACGCACCAGATCCGCGTGCACCTGAAGTCGCTCGGCCATCCGATCCTCGGCGATCCGCTCTACGGCTGGAAGCCGGACGCGCGGATCGCGGAGAAGGATCAGCCCGCGCGGGTGATGCTGCATGCGGAGCACCTCGTGCTGACGCATCCGATCAGCGGCAAGGAACTTGATCTGCGCGCGCCGTTGCCGAAGGACTTTTTGACCATGATCAAGGTGCTCAAGAAGGCGGCGAAGGGCTGAGAACGCGGGCGGAGCGGCGGGCTGAAAAATGTGCGCGCGGTGCTTGCCCCGACTACGGCTTCACCCCCGAAGGTGGCGGCGATGAACACCACCACGTCTGACCCGACGGTCACGAAGGATCAGTTCGTCGCTCTCCTGCGGGAGAGCGGCATCAGCGACGCCCAGATGGAGGCGTTGCACCGGCGCTTCGAGGCGCGGCACCCGGACGCGCATGCGGCGTTTCTGCGGCACCTGCAACTCGACGAAACGGCGATCGCCCAGGTGCGCGCCCGCTTCCGGTAAGCTCCCCGCGCCGGGCGGCGTCCCCGCCCGGCGCGTTTCTCTTTCCATGAAAACGATCACGGTGCTGGCCCGGCAGTTCGGGCTCTCGCGTTCCACGCTGCTCTACTACGATCGCATCGGACTGCTCACGCCGAGCTACCGGACGCACGCGGACGCGCGGCTCTACTCGGCGGCCGACGAGGCGCGCCTGCAACGCATCGTGGGCTACCGGGAGGCGGGGCTGGGGCTCGCGACGATCCGCGAGCTCGTCGGCGATGCGCCCGGCAAAGCGCGGGGCGCGTTGGAGCGGCGCTTGGCCGAGGTGCAACGGCAGATCGCGACGCTGCGGGCGCAGCAACGGCTGGTGGCGGCGATGCTGGCCGACGCGGTGGTGCGGGACCGGGGCCGGGCACCGACCAAGGCGCAATGGGTCGCGATGCTCGAGGCCTGCGCCTTTTCACCCGACGACATGCGGGCCTGGCACGCGGCGCTCGAACGCGAGGCGCCGGCGTTGCACGCGCGGTTTCTGCGGAAGATCGGATTGGCGCGCGACGAGGCGGAGCAGGTGAGAGCTCGCTCGCGCGGCGAATGGGCGACTCAGGCGCCCGCGGCGGCCAAGGCCTCGTCGGCGAGGCCGTAGCGGAGGTTGTAGAGCGAGTTCCGGTAGGCCGGGAAGCCGCCGGCGTCCGCGACGGCGAGCAGCGTGAGCAACGCCGCGGGAAAGACGTCCGCGCGGGCGGCGGGCAGGCCGGCGACGGTGCGGCGGGCGGACAGGTCGAGGGCGCCGAGCCGGGCGCTGAGGTGGCGCACCTCGGCCACGGTCACCTCGGCGGGCGTGGCGTCAAAGGTCTGGCTGCGGGCGGCGCCGAGAATCGCGCGGACGGTGGCGACCGTGCCGCCGGTGCCGATCGCGGGGGCGCCCGCCGGGAGCGAGAACGTGAAGCCGCCGGCAGCCAGCGTCGCCCGGACGTGGTCGGCGAGAGCGGTCGCGGTGGCGACGTCGAGCGGTTGGGCCGGATCGCGCACGAAGCGTTCGGTGAGCCGCACGCAGCCGAGCTGGAGGCTCCGGGCCTGGACGATCTGTCGCTCGCGGAACGCGAGGCACTCGAGGCTGCCGCCGCCCAGATCGAAAACGTAGAAATCGCGCAGGGCGCCGAGCGCGGGGTCGCAACACAGCCCGCGGCCGATCAGGTTGGCCTCCTCGTCGCCGGTGAGAATGCGGATCCGGTGGCCGGTCGCGGCGAGGATTCGCTCGCGAAATTCGGCGCCGTTGCGGGCGTCGCGCACGGCGCTGGTCGCGACCAGCACGACCGCTTGCGGCTGGTGGCGCCGGGCATCCTCGAGCAGCGAGACTATCGCGTCCTGGCCGCGCGCCATGCCTTCGGCCGACAAGCGCGGCTCGGCGCCGCTGATGCCGGCGCTGATGCGGGCGTCGATCGACCGGGTGTGGAGGGCGTGCACGGTGCCGTCGGCGCGGCGGACGGCGACGAGGATTTTGATCGAGTTGCTGCCGATATCGACGACGGCGACGGGAAGAGTGGTGGCCACGGAGAGAAGCAGTCGACGGAGGACGGCAGCGGGAAGACGATCAGGGCGTGAAGTCTCCCGGCGCCACGAGCAGGACAAATTCACCCTTGAGGCTGGCCTTGGCGAGCCGGGCCTGCACGTCGGCGGCCGGGCCCGTCCAAAACGTCTCGTGCAGCTTGGTGACTTCCTTGGCGACGCAGATCACGCGGGTCGGGCCGAGCGTGGCGACGAGTTCATCGACGGCCTTGTCGATGCGGTGGCAGCTCTCGTAGAGCGCGACGGTGTAGGGGAAGTCGCGGTGCTTTTCGAAAAACGCGATGCGCGCCGCGCTCTTGGGCGGCAGGAAACCGACGTAGAGGAAGCCGTTGGTCGGCAGTCCGCTGGCGCTGAGCACGGCGACGACGGCGCAGGCGCCGGGGACGGGCACGACGGGCAGACCGCGGCGGCGGCAGGCGCGGACGAGGCGGAACCCCGGGTCGCTCAAGGCGGGCGTGCCGGCGTCGCTGACGACGGCGACGGATTTGCCGGCGGCAATCTGGTCGGCGAGCTTCTCGGCGGCTTCGAGCTCGTTGTGTTCGTGATAGGGGACGAGGTCGCGGTGAAGGCCGAGCCGGGAAAGCAGCGCGCCGGTGGTGCGGGTGTCCTCGCAGGCGATCAGATCCACGGCACCGAGGAGCGCGCGGGCGCGGTCGGTCAGGTCGGCGAGATTGCCGATGGGGGTGGCGACGACGTAGAGGTGGCCGGGCTGCGGGGTGAGGGAGGTGTTTTCCTTTTCCATCGGCGAAGGGCGGCGACGAGCGTCGGGCGCGGCGTCGGCGGGGCGACAACAAAAAGACCCGGCGCGGGGCCGGGTCGGAAAACGGAGATCGCGACGAACGCGGGGATCAGCGGCCGGAGGGCTGGCCCATGCCGGGGATCTGGCCTTCCCAACCGGCGGGGCGGCTCCACGGAATCGCGGTCTGCTTCGGGGAATTGGTGCTGCAGCCCGTGATCACGGTGCCGACGGCGACGAGGAGGAGCGCGAGCAAGGGCTTCTTGAGCGAGGTCATGGAGGAAAGGTCTAGCGGATCAATACGGCCGGATCGCCTTTCTGCAAGACCCCACGCAAGGTGTCGGGGAGGACTTGGGCGACCGAGTAGTTGGAGCGGACATCGCTGATGAGAACCGTGGCGACGACCGCGGTTCCCTGGCTCACGGTGAGGCGTTGGCCGACTTGGGCGCCGCGGGCGGAGCCGAAGTTGAGCACGACGAAGGCGCCTTCCGGTCCGACGGTGAGAATCGTGGCGCGGCCGGCGCGGCTGGTGAAGACCGCGGTGGAGGTGCTGCCGGCGGAGGCGGTGACGGCGGCGCCGCTGGTGCGGGCGGCGGCGAGCTGGCGCTCGAGGTCGGCGATGGTGGATTTGTAGGCGGCGACGGCTTCCGGCGAGGCCTGGGCGGCGCGGGTATCCTCGAGGTCGGCCCGGAGCGCGGCGATCTCGTCGCCGAGCGCCTTGGACGTGGTCTCGTAGAGGCCGACAATGGTTTTGGCGTCGGCGAGATCGCGGGTGAGACCGGCGGCGCGGGCGTCGCTGGCCGCGAGTTTTTCGCGAGTGCGGGCGAGCTCGCCTTCGGTCGCGGCGGCGCGGGCGTCGGCCTCGGTGAGACGAGAGTCGGCGGCGGCGAGGCGGGACTTGAGGGCGCCGTTCTGCTCGTTGGCGGCGGCGAGATCGGCGTCGACCTTGGCGGCGCGGGCCTGGGCGTCGGCGAGACGGAGTTCGAGTGTCTGCTTGGTGTTGCCGATGCGGAAAAACAGCGCCGCGGACGTGACGGCGCCCAGAATGGCGACGGCGGCGAGAATCAGCGGGAGGCGGTGCATGGCGACGGTGGGCGAGCAGCGGGAGCGGCGGGGAGCCGGATGGCGAGCGAAACCGCGGGACGGGGGGAGCGGCGGTCAGCGCGGCACACTGCGCCGGAGGACGGCCATGGTCTCGGTCTGGTGGCGGCGGACGGTCTCGCGGGCGGCGTGGGCTTTGGCGCGGGCGGCGGCGGGATCGCGGGCGAGGGCGAGCACGGTGGGCACGAGGCGCTCGCGGTCGGCGGCCACATCGAGATCGAAGAGCCAGTCGCCGAGGCCGATGTCGCGCCACATGAAGCCCTTGGTGGTCTGTTCGACGAAGCGGCAGACGACGGCCGGCACGCCGTTGCCGAGGCACATGATCGGGCTGTGCATTTCGTTGCCGAAGAGGCCGGCGGAGCGGACGTAGGTGCTGAGCGCTTCGTCGGTGAGCCAGAAATTCTCGCGCCACACGACGTGCGGTTTGACGTCGGCGGGCAGCGGATCGACGAGCAGCTCCTTGCCGGTGGACATCTGGGTCGAGTCCTCGGGACAGACGAGGATCTTGAAACCGGTTTCGCGCACGACGGCGACGATGGCGGCACGCAGGGGGGCGTGATCGTGCTCCTTCATCTCCTCGTTGCGCCGATGCTTGGCCTCGTCGAAGGCGTAGCCGGGCTTGATGCGCCAGTAGGGGGCGTTGCGGAGATTGGGAATGCAGCAGAGGAACTTGCCTTCCGCGAGGTCGTGGCGGCGCAGGAAGGCGAGGGCGGCGGCGTCGTTGCGGACATCGGCGGCGAAAGCGCCGTCGGGGCCGAAGTCGACGACCGGCGCCGCAACGCCGGCGGCGCGCACGACGCCGAGCGACACGCTGTCGCGGAGAAAGACGAAACTGGCGCCGTCGAGCAGCGCCTTGGTGGGCGCATCGAGGCCGCTGTTGCGCATGATCTTCATGCCCGGGTCGCCGGCGGGGGCCATGGTGATGCCGTAGACGCCGTAGGGCTTGCGGACGTTATTCTTCCAGTCGGCGACGTCGCGGTGAGCGGTGAGATAGGGGCCGGAGCCGTGGAGCAGGAAATCGCAGGCGTTGATGACCGCGCGGTCCTTGGTGATGACGAGGCGAGGAAAGCGGCGGCGGAGCATCGGCTCGACGCCGTCGTCGACGGTCGACGGCCAAAGGATGACCTCGGCCTCGGGAAAATGCCTCTCGAGGAGCGCGAGAACGCCGGGGGTGTGACCGATGTCGCCGATGTTGACGGTCTGCCACGACGAGCGGAGGACGATGCGCGGGGCGCGGCCACCGGCGGCGGCGCGGAGGGCAGGGGCCAAGGCGGCGACGAACGCGCCGGCGGCGGAGGTGGCGAGAAAGTCGCGGCGGAGCATGGGGCGGGGAAAGGACGCGGGAAAACGAGGCGGGGACGAGGCGGGGATCGATCGGCGCCGCGGAGAGGCGAAGCGGCGCGCGGCGTGGAAGTGTGGTGCGAGGGGGGCGGTGCGAGGCGGGGCGACGAAGCGGAGCGGAGGCTGGACTCAGGCCAGCTCGGCGAGCCGGCCTGATCTGTTTCCAGCCCGCTCCACCCGGGAGGGGCTCAGCCGAGACGGTAGAGCGAGGCGGTGACCGGCGACTTGGCGCGCTTCTTGACGCCGCTCCCCTTGTTGGCGGCGAGGTGCTCGAGGATCTTGAAGGCCTGTTCGGCCTTTTCGGGGGCGCCGGCGGCGGCCGCGAGCGCCTCGGCGTTGAAGGCTTGGCCGGGCGCGGCCTGCAGGGCGGCGACGAGTTTCAGTTTCAGCGCGATGACGCCGCCGGCGGCCTTCTTGCCGGCTTCGACGCCCGGCTGGTGGTAGGCGTTGATGCCGACGAGCGAGGCGTAGAGGCCGGTGACGCGCTCGTAGAGGGCGATCAGCATGCCGAGCGAGCGCGGCGAGAGGTCGGCGAGCGTGAGCGTGATCGAGTGGCGGTCCTTTTCGCTGAGGGCGTCGCGGGTGCCGAGCAGGAAGCCCTGGAGGTAATCCCCGCAGGTGACGCCGGGCTCGACCTCGAGGGAGGTCTTGGCGTCGCGGTCCTTGAGCACCTCGATGAAGGTGACGAAGAAATTGTTCACGCCTTCGCGGAGCTGCTGGACGTAGGCGTGCTGGTCGGTGGAGCCCTTGTTGCCGTAGACGGCGATGCCCTGGTTGACGACGTTGCCGGCGAGGTCGAACTCCTTGCCGATGGACTCCATCACGAGCTGCTGGAGGTAGCGCGAAAAGAGGAGCAAGCGGTCCTTGTAGGGGAGGACGACCATGTCCTTGGCGCCGCGGCCGGAGGTGGCGAAATGCCACATCAGGGCCATGAGGGCGGCGGGGTTTTCCCGGGTGACGGGCGTGCGGGTGACGGCGTCCATCGCGGCGGCGCCGTCGAGCATGGCCTGGACGTCGAGGCCCTGGAGGGCGGCGGGCAGGAGACCGACGGCGCTGAGCTCGCTGGTGCGGCCGCCGACCCAATCCCACATGGCGAAACGGGCGAGCCAGCCTTCGGCGACCGCGGTTTGGTCGAGCTTGGAGCCGACGCCGGTGACGGCGACGAAGTGTTTGGCGTGGTCGAGGCCGGCGGCCTTGAAAGCGGCGATGGCCTCGAGCTGACCGTTGCGCGTCTCGGCGGTGCCGCCGGACTTGGAGATGACGATCACGAGGGTCTTGGCGAGCTGGCCGCGGAGGCCGGCGAGGACGTAGTCGATGCCGTCCGGGTCGGTGTTGTCGAAGAAGTGGACGGCGAGCTTGTCCTTGCGCGGGTTGCCGAGGGCGTGCTGCACGAGCTGGGGGCCGAGGGCGGAGCCGCCGATGCCGATGACGAGGAGGTTTTTGAATTTGCCCTTGGGGCCGGCGATGGTGCCGGCGTGGACCTTGGCGGTGAAGTCCTTCAGCGCGGCGAGCGTCGACGTGATTTCTGCGGTCAAGGCGGGCGTCGGGGCCAGTTGCGGGGCGCGCAGCCAGTAGTGGCCGACCATGCGCTTCTCGTCGGGATTGGCGATGGCACCGGCTTCGAGTTGCTGCATCGCGGCAAAGGCCTGCTGCATGGCGGGCTCCATCGACGCGAAGAAGTCGTCGGGGAACGGCATGCGCGAAAGATCGAGCGAGAGGCCGAGGCCGGCGTGGTGGTAAAGGTGGGTGGAGAAGCGGGACCAGGTGGACATGGCGGAGCAGGGTCTAGCCGCCGGGTGACGCAGCGGCACGGAGAAAGTGCGGGAAATCGAGTCACATGAAACCGCGCGGGCGGCGGCGCAGCCGGGGCGGGGCGCGGCGGAAATCGACGGGACCGTGGCCCTTTGCCCCGGGGTTTTCCGCTTGGAGAGGCAACCGGCCATTCCGCCGGGACTTTCCCTCCCAATCCTCCCCACCCCCCCCCCCCGCCCTGAGCCCCCCCCCCCCCCCCCACCCCCCCCCCCC
>JACCDX010181902.1_pt1 | contig 11946 bp, 11 predicted proteins | sample 7449681 | NCBI WGS metagenome assembly JACCDX01 (sample SAMN15323450, study PRJNA562643) | freshwater metagenome | isolation source: river surface water | place: USA:Blue River Watershed | collected 2017-08-18 | reverse complement strand
TTAAAAACTTAAAAGAGGAAAATGAAGAAATTAAAGAATTGCAACATTATTTTAAAACACAATTAGATAAAACAAAACCAAATGATAAGAATCAAAAGAAAAGAAAGGCGGTTGATAATTTATTAAAAGATGAATTTAAAAAAATTAAAAAATATAATAGTAGTGAACCTCATGTAATTAAAACAATGATTATTGATTTATTTAAAAATTTAAATTCAATTGATGATATTATTAATTTAAAAACCCATCCTAATAAATTTGATTTTGTTAATAATATTAAATTTAATAAATTATATAATATTATTCCAGCATTAGAAGAATTAAAAAATATTATTGGTATGGCTAATGTGAAAGAAAAAATTTTTAGGTCAATTTGTTATTTCTTATATGATTTTAAAACAACTAATGAAATGAATCATATTATGATTATGGGTCCACCAGGTGTAGGTAAAACAACTATTGCTAAAATTATGGGAAATATTTATTTAAGATTAGGATTTTTAGAAAATGATAATTTTATTACTGCCACACGTTCTGATTTAGTTGCAAAATATTTAGGTCAGACTGCTGATAAAACTCAAAAAGTGATTGATTCAGCATTAGGTGGTGTATTATTTATTGATGAAGTATATAGTCTTGGTAATAAAGAAGGTCGTGATTCCTTTGCAAAAGAATGTATTGATACTATTAACTTAAATATGTCAAGAACTGACAGACCATGGTTATTAATTGTAGGTGGATATAAAGAAGAAATTGAGGATAGTTTTTTAGCATACAATAAAGGATTGGAAAGAAGATTTACGGTTAAATTAGAAATTAAAGGATATAATGAAAATGAATTATATGATATCCTTCTGAGTTTTATTAAACAAGAAAAATGGGATATTGAAAAAGATTCTATTAATGTTAAAGATATTAAGGATAACATTAATAAATTTAAATATTATGGCGGTGATATGAGAAAATTATTCCAGTTAGCAAAAGAAAATTATTGTGTTAGATCAATGAAAACATCTATAACTTTAGATGGATTACATAAAAAATTATCACGAGATGATTTTCAAAAAAGTATTGAGAATTTTATAGATGATAAAAAAGATAATACATCACATTTAATGATGTACATCTAATTATCTAATTTTTTAAAAAATAAATAGACACTATTATCTATATTTTTCATTTCAATTTTATTGAATAATTTGAAATATTTAGAAAATATTTGTTCCCATTTATTTATATTTAAATATTGAGCATAAAAAGTTTCAATAAATTCATTATATGTTAATTTTTGTGTCATAACATTATCATATAAACAATGTTGAATATCTATTAATTCTTGTAATCTGATATTATTATTATTATGTTCATATAATACAATTATACCATCTTTTGTTAGTACTCTATTAAACATATTTAATATTTTATTATATTCATTTTCTTTAATATGATGTAATGAATGAAATACTGTTATTAAATCTATACTATTACTTTTAATTGTATCCATATTATTAAAATTTACAAAAGAGATATCATTTCTAGGTGTCCATTTTATTCCAGCCCATTCATTTACATCTACTACAAATACTTTATCTTTTGGTAATTTTAATATTTCTCTACCAATTGCATAAGCGGTATCACCCACATTACCACCATAATCTAATACACTGTTAATATTAATATTAATATTAGTATTTATTAATTTCCATTTATTATATGCTTTATTAATATTATATTTAGTATCATATGTATTAACAGGAATTTTAACTAATTCTCTTAAATCTTTAAATATTTCTTTATCTGTTGAATTATTATTAAAATGTTTATTCATTAATACTTCAATTGTTGATTGTTTAATTTTAGCATACCATAATATTTTAATTATTAGTTTCAATAATTTAATTCTCCAATATGAATCTTTAGATAAATTAACCATTACATGTGAATCATTTGATAATTTATAATTAATTTTTAATTGTCTTGTTCCATAAATAATTTTATTTTTTACCATTATAATATAGTATAAATGATTTTAATTAAAATCATTTATAATAAATGGACCTAATTAAGACTAACATGAGTAATAGTTGATTTAATCTGACGACCTAATTTTTCACTAAGAAATTCTTTTAATTCATCTTTAGTAGGAACCTCATCTTCATAATGTTGATTCCACCATTTAGTAAAAACTTGATACATTTCACTTAGTTTAACACTATCAGATGCATCTTCAGTTACATTAACACATGTAGAAAAGAACATATCAAAATGACTTTCTTCATCATGATGATCATCATTATGATCATCTTGTTCTGATTCTACCTTTACTGGTTGAACTTGTAGGACAGGTGATACAGCAGATTGTGGGGTAGAGACCGATGATTGTTTATAAAGATAATCAAGTAGATGATTTACAGATTGATTATTTAAACCAGTTACACTATTACGAACTTCAGTTTCATTTACATTTTGTTCACTGTAAAGTTGAAGCCGAAGTAAAACACTATTAAGAAGCATACGTTGTGATAACATAAATTGAACTAATTGTTGATTAAAACCAAGACTTGTTAACAATTGAACTGATTGTTCAGGTGTGCGACCAGATGTAATCATTAAATCAAGTGTATCAAGATTAAAACGAAATTCATTAAGACGTTGAACTAGAGACATTATACTATTATTGTTATTATTTTTTTAAATAATATTTAAATAATTATTAATATTAATATTAATATGTGCGGAATCTGGGCATTAATTGAAAAAAACAATAACAAGCAAGATATAAGTAAATATCTTGCAGATTTTTGGCAATTAAAACATCGTGGACCTGATAATTCTCATTTTGAAACCTTTAATCAAGTATATATTGGATTTCATCGTTTAGCAATTATGGATACTAGTTTCAAAAGTAATCAGCCATATGTATTTAATGATATTAATAGAACTATTGTATTTATTTGTAATGGTGAAATTTATAATTTTCAACAATTAGATAAAAAATATAATTTGAATATTGGAACAAGTGATTGTATGGTTATTCCTAAATTATATTTATTAGCAAAAGATAATCATGAATGGTTTAATATGATGAAGAATGAGGTTAAAGGTGAATTTGCATTTGTTATGTTTGAATTTGATAATATGAAACAATTAATTCGTTATTATGCTGGTCGTGATATGATTGGTATTAGACCACTTTATACTGTTAATAATAATACTAATTATGATATGTTTAGTTCTGAAATGAAAGGAATGAGTTCTTTTGATGGAGAAGTTATTGAATTTGAACCTGGAACAATTAGAATGATTGATATAAATCCTTTATTTAATTTATCATATAATAATTATTATCAATTTAATATGAAAGAAGATTTATATAATATTAATTCTAATATGACTAATGTTGATGATATTTTACCTCTAATTAGAAATAGTGTATTTAATAGTATTAAGAGAAGATTACATGCAGATCGTCCTATTGCATTTTTATTATCTGGTGGTGTTGATAGTAGTTTAGTGGCAAGTATTAGTGCCAGAATTTTAGGAACACCAATTAGAACATTTTGTTGTGGTATTAAAGGATCAACCGATATGATTTATGCAAAAAAAGTAGCAGATCATATTGGTTCTAATCATACTGAAGTTTATTTTACCGAAGAAGAAGGATTAGAAGCAATAAAAGATGTTATTAGAACTACTGAAACATGGGATGTTACAACTATTCGTGCATCTGTTGGTCAATATTTAGTTAGTAAATATATTAGTCAACATACTGATTGCAAAGTAGTATTAGTAGGCGAAGGTCCAGATGAAGTATGTTCATCATACTTATTTAATTATTATGCACCAAATGGAGAAGAATTAAATAAAGCATCTAAAAAATATGTAAATGAAATTCATATGTATGATGGACGTCGTGCTGATAGATGTGTTTCAAGATGGGGATTAGAAGCAAGAATTCCATTACTTGATCCTGAATTTATTTCAACATATTGGTCAATTAATTCAGACTTACGTATGCCTAAATATAATCATGGTAGTAATAGTATGGAAAAATATCTTTTAAGAAAAGCATTTGATAATACAAATATTTTATTTGATTTATTGCCTAATGATGTATTATGGCGTAAAAAAGAAGCATTTTCAGATGGTGTTAGTAGTAAGGAAAGATCGTGGTTTCAAATGATTCAAGAACATATTGATAAAAAGTTTGAACATAAAAATTATCAATTACCAGAAGGAATACTAAACGAAGTGTTTACTCCTCCAACTAAAGAGGCTCATTATTATTTATATAAATTTATTAAAAATTTTGGTAAAAATCGTATAAATATTTTACCTCATTATTGGCAACCAATGTGGACAAATACTGGATCTAAATATATTGACCCATCAGCCAGAGTATTAAATGTATATTAAATGTATATTAATATAATATGTATTTTCCAAAATCTTTTTATTATTTTAGATTAGGATTATTATTTTATATTTTATGTAAAATAAAAAATATAAAATAAAGAGAAAGAAGATTAGAATTATTTAATAAAATAAAAGAATTCAATATGAATAAAGATATATTTGAAAAAATATACAAACATATTTTTAAAAGAAAAAATTGTTTAATTTTTACACATTATATGCAATTACCAAATGTATTTTTACCTATACCTGATGAATTAGTTTATTATAAACCTATAATGACATTTTATGGTAATAATAATATTAATATTAATATAGATAAATCATTTAAAATAAGTGATTCAATGAAATTATATTATACTGGTAGAATAAAAATAGCAGAAAATAGAGTAAATAAATATATATATAAAGATATTCAAGATCAACATATTTTTCCACAAGTAAATACTTTATTTATTCCAATTAATAATGATTTTATTACATTATTAAATGAATTTACCAAAAAAGAATCAGATGTTTTATACTTAATGTATTATGATAATAATATTTATGTTGGTAAAAGAAAAGATAATTCTAATAATTTTTATTTAACATATATGAAAACAAAATCAAAATATAGTAAAATAAATAAACAAATATCAATTGAATATACTAAATTATTATATATGATGATTATGATACCTATAACACGAGAAGAATTGTTAAGAACATTTGATACAGATGTTATAAAAAAAGATAGTTTATTATATCATAACAGAAGTGATGATTTAACAGAAAATGTGATTAGAAAATTTTATGGTTTATATCCAGATATAAATTTAATTAATCCTTTTGGATTATTTAATGATGCTGATTATCATTGTTTTATTTATAAACTAGTAAAAGATTTACAAGTAATAAATTTAAATAAGGATATTTTTTATCATGATTTATTTGATAAAAAAGATAATAATGATGAATTTATTTATAAAGATACACGCGATAATACAAAATTAATACAAGATAAATTATTTCATTGTATTGGTAATAATATTAAAAATAGAAAACAATGTAATTTAAATATTATTAAAGATCATAATAATACTAATACTTGGAAAAGAAATAAAGGTAAAAGAATGTTATGTTTAATTATTAATAAAACTTCATTATTTTGGTTTGGATATGATTCATATTATTATGCAAACTTTTTATTACATTATAATATTATTGCATTTATATATCATTATGGGATATTTAGAGGTAAACTATTAGATGTAGAATTAGGTTTTACAAAATCAGGTAATGAATATGTTAAATATCTAAGAATGCATAAAGGTGAATGTAAATAATTTATTATTCTATATTATTATAATAATATAATAATATGGACTATGATACTATTGGTCAACTAATTAAAATTGATAAAATATATGAGGATGAAATAATAAAATATTGGACAATTGGGTATTAAACCAATACTGTTATATTTGCTTTGCGAATTTAACACAATTGTTTTAAATAAATAATATTATAACTAATTAATGCAAAGACTAACTAAATCTTTATCAGAAAAAATTTATTTATTATCTGCAAATCAAGTTAATGATAATCAATGGGATTTTCGTGTAAAAGGGCAAAGTAAAAATATATATGAACAAATTCTAAAACCTGATTCATTCTATTGTTCTTGTCCTGATCATAGAACTAAACATTCTTTTTGCAAACATTTATTATTTTTAATATCTCGTGTGGCAGTGCAAATTAATATTGCATGTGATGTATGCACTAATAAATCTAATTGGAAAGATACAGTATATAATTTATGTTCAACATCATGGATAGAAAGATTAAAAGAACGATTAAATAAAGTTAATAATTCAACTAAATCTAAGGCAATTGGTAATGATTGTAGTATTTGTTTTGAGGAAATGGTTGAAGGTGAATCCTTTTCTCAATGTGTTACTACTTGTAAAAATTATTTTCACGAAGGTTGTATTAATTTATGGCTTCAATCATATCATTCAACTTGTCCATTATGTAGAGGTAACTGGGATAATACACAATATAATGAAGAAGATGAAATACAACTAGAAGTTAATTTATATAATAATGCTATACAACCAGATAATCATGTAGATGTAGTTGAGGAAAATAATAATAATAATAATATACCAACAAATATTAAATTATTTACAGCAATGAATAATGAAACCATTAAAGATTTTTGTGCTCAAAATAATCTAGTATATTATCCGGGTAGTTGTTATTATCAATTTATTAAAACTGAACTAATTCAATCACATAAAAGAATTATATTAATGGATAAAAATACAAATGAATTTTTTGAAGGATGCGATGCTCGTGGAATATTAGGATTACCATCTGATGCTAGTATGAAAATTAAACCAAAAACATTTAATAACTATAATATATTTATTCAAAGCACTACATCTACTAGAAAATTAGTAAGTGATCAAATGTTAATTTATAAATCTTGTATGTAAGATTTAAAAAGTAGGAAATCCATTTTCTTTTAAAAATTTATTAGTTGCTCTTAATGTTAATGGCATGCGATTAATATTCATATTAATAGGTAATTCTAATTTAACTAATACTAATTGATAATCTCCAATAATAGTTATAATATTATCTTCAATCATAACATCTAAAACTCTATCTCTTGAATGAGCAAATACTGGATATAATTTATTTATATCTATTTTAAATGTATCAAGAACTTTAACATTTTGATTTTGCATTATTGTAATTCCATTATTAGAATTAAATCCTGTTTTATATAAATTACTTTCATCATGAGTAATCATTACTTTATATTCTTCAACTCTTTCTTTTCCAGAAGGAGTTAAAAATAAATTCATAATTTGATAAATTTGAATATATCCAGACATAATAATTATAATATTAATATTATAATTATTATTTATAACCTTTTTATTTTTTATTAAAATAAATACTTAAACCGGCAATTAATGCAACTATTAATATACTAAATATTGGTTGATTAATAACAGTCCATACTAATAATGTCATTAATGCAGTTAATAGTAACGCACCAAAAAAACTTAATGCATCATATGCACCTAATATAATTTGTCCTGGTAATGCAATTATTTTTAATATACCAGGTAATTTATCCATTAAACTAACTAATGTTCTAAGTGGTGATACTAATGCCATTAACCCCCCTGCTAACATAATAAATGTACCTAATCTAAATATCCACATTTGAAATGTATTGGCTCCTACTTTACGATTTATTAATGTTCTTTTTATATTTTCTAGAGGACCAATTTCATAATCATATAATACCATATCAAGTTCAGTTTCAAATTCTTTTAAACCTTCTACTTTCATAAGATTTGTTTCAGTCGGTATTGAATATATAGTTATATTATATTCAGTTGTCCCAACTTTAACAGAATCAGTTTTTACTGTTTTCTGCATTGCTAAATATTTATAATTATCTTGACTCATATTTGTAGGAACACCAATAAATAATTCATCACCAAAACTAGTAGTAGTTGATTTATTACCCTTTTCATCAACTGTTTCTTCTTTTTTAGAACTAGTTATATATAAATTATTATTATTATCACTTATTAATGTAGGTGTAATTGGATAATAACTACCTAATGTAAATGTTCTAGTTTGAACTGGGAATGTTATATTTGCATCAGTTACTTTTAAATTATTTTTTAGTTTATCTTTTAATATATTTAACTCATCATCGTTACCTTTATTATTTAATTCTGTTATTATAATTGTAGGAAACCATGCAAGAATTAAAAAAATACCAAATATCATAGTCGGTATAATTGAAGTAATTTCTCCAGCAATAGACATATAATATTAAGTAGATTTTTTTACAAGTTTTTTATTTAATTTATATATTAAATTTTCAAAATCAGATGTTAATAAAGAATTTTTAATTAATAATTCTACTAATTTTTCTTCAGCATCTTTATATAATTTTATACTATTATCATAACCCATTGTTAAAAAAATATTTTTATGTATATCATCAGTTTCCATATCATTACTATCATCCATTATCTGATACATTAAACCAAAATATTGACCCATTTGTTTAAAATCTTCTATATTTATATTTTTATTTGTATTATAACTAAATATAGCACCTAACACAAATGCAAATATAAATAATGAACTTGTTTTATAATAAATTAAATTTATTGAATGATTATTATTTGGTATATCTAAATTAAGTAATTCAGATATATTATCTTTAAAATCCATCATTTGTCCTACTATTAAATTTTTACCAATTAATTCATGCCAATCTGATACTAAATTTTCTAAAGTCTGTATATATAATTTATCTTCTGTAAATAATTCTTTTATATTCTTAATACCATTAAATAAAAGTTTGAATGCTTCAGATATACCATACATTGATACTAATATTGCTTGGCGTTCACCATATTTTGCAAAAGTAGAAGGTTTGTTTCTTCTCATTAAATCATTATCCATACAAGGTAAATCATCTAATATTAGACTAATACCATGAATTAATTCAATGGATACAATTGGTTGCCAATAGTTGCATTCACCAGTTAATGTTTCTATTATATGTTTTACTATGAAACCTCTAATACATTTGCCATCTTCTAATGAATATTTTATAATTTCTCTTAATTTACTATTATCTATAGTTTTATAATAATAATTTAATTCATTTATTATATATTTATCAAACATTTTATAATATAAATATTACTGGATTAATTAAATTTATAAACTAATTATAAATTAAAATGCAAATATTTTGTTTGTTCTAAAAGTTCAATGCTCTCTCCAACAGGCATAGTTAATATGTATTTGCACATGAGTCTGTGAGTATGAATATTATGTATAAATACTTCCTTGCCTCGCATGGTTACTAAATTATTTTCCTTGGTAAAAAAGATCATCAATTCTGGTCTATAAAATAGGTTATCCTTCTCAACTTCTATACTATAAATAATAACATCTCTTGTCAAATCCCAAATATGAATATAATAGTCTACGCGCACTGCCATTAATGTCTCATCATTATTCATAAAAATTTTTTTTGGTCTATTTACAAAAGTTTCACCGCTATTCAAAACTTTCAAGCACTCCCCTGTATTTGCATCCCAAATACGAATATTATTGTCCCATTGACCAGATACCAAAGTAACATCGCATGTACTGAAACTGATAAGTTTTGTCCCAGTCTTATTGTAATAAACTTTAATAGTATCACGTGTATGACCTTGTAATTGAAGAATGTATGCTCCTGTTTGCGCATCACGCACACACACAGTGTTATTAATTCCTGCATGCGCAATTCGTGTATTGTCAGGACTGTAACAAATATTTGGGATTTTTGTAGCAAAAATATATTGAGGATACACAGACTGTTCTGTTGATATTTTAGTATGATACGTATTTATACAGGTATGAACATTTTCACTAATTATAACAACTTGTGATAAGTCAGAATTAATTGCAAAAGATGTATAACGCCAAGACTCAATATTAACGAGAGTTGTCGTAACACCAGTCTGTGTATTAAAAGCATTGATAGAGAGGGGTGTTTTTGAAACAATTGTATGAACATTAGTAATTGGATTGTGAACAAATATAACTGAAACTGATAAGGTAGAACTAATTGGAAAGATTTTTGTTAAACGTCTTTGTTGAATATTAAAAATGCATGCAGATTTGTCTATACATACTACAATTTGGTCAGTCTTACTATTTTCAATAGCAATATCCATTATACGCTCGCACAACTCAGATGGAACTCTTGAAGAAATTTCACTGGGTAGCACAATTGAATTATTAGGAATAAGCATGTGTTGTGACATAATAACAATAATTACTAATTTATTTCATATAATTATTTCAATTTTTATGGGATTAAATATTCGTAAAACGAATATTTAATAACATATAATAGTAATTGCGTGGGCGTCTATGATAAATAAATTATTTTATAATTTATTTATCGACAGCCCCACGTTATTTCAATTTTTATAATAATAACCTTCGGTAGTAATCCGCTCTTATCAATTTTTATCTTATTTAGTTGCTAATATAAAATCACTATTCATATATTTTAATCCAATATATAAATCTTCAAATAAATTAATTTTATTTTTATAACAATAATGAAGACCTTTAAATATATCAGAAATATTATGAAAAACAATACAATTAGATAATTTAATAGATATATATTTAGAACTAGTAAATGGGACTTTTTTAATATCATTAATTAAACTACCTATAGTGCTAAAATTATATCCCCATTTATTAATAATTTTATTAATTTTATCATTATATTTTTTAGGAATATTACTATCAAATGATGGAGATTTAATAAATAATTTACCACCTTTTTTAAGTAAATTATAAGAATGTTTAATTAAATTTAATCTATCAGTTGAATAACCAATGGACTCTAGAAATAATACTCTATCATAATAATTTATATTTGTACTCATAGGTAGTTCTTTATTAAAATCAACAATATATACTTTTATTCTATTAGTCATATTATTACTAGTAATATTTTTAGTTATTATATTAAATAAAGTGGATGTATTAACAATACAATCAATTTTAATATTTGGAAATTGTTTACACATATATATTGCTACCATACCTGTTCCACTACCTACATCTAATATAGTCATATTATCTTTAATTTCTGCTAATTGTATTGTTGCATCTGTTGGATGGGATAATAAATATTGTCGTAGATAACAGATATTATATGAATCTCCAACCATTGTAATATCTTTATTCTCATAATCTGCTTCTATAGTATTAATATTATTATTAATATTATTATCAAAATTATAATCATTTGGTGTATTTGTATATTCTTCAATTGGTTTAAATTGTAATATTTTATTATAGGTAGTATATCTAATATAAATAAAAAATATCACAAGTATTAATAATATTATTATTATTTTTATCATATTATTAATATACGATAAAAATATTAACTATAATTTGCAAACGATAGTTTATTATTTTAGATAATGTTCTTTACCATTTATATAATATCTACCATGAGTAGCCATATGTTTCTTCAAATTAAACTTAAATGTTATTTTTATACCACATAAATGACAAGAATATTCTTTTTGTTCTTTATGAGTAATCATATGTTGATTAAGATGATGACCATGCATAAATTTTTTTTTACATACAGTACATTCAAATTTATCATAATGTGATTTAACATGTCTTTTATAATAGTCTTTTTTTACAAATTTTTTATAGCATATTTTACATTCATATAATCCATCTTCATTTAAATTTACTTCATTTATATCAATTATATTAATTTTATTAGGTTCATCTTTATCAAATTCAATAAATCCTCCATAAATTTAAGTGAATGAATCGTCAGTCATATAAATATAAGTATAAATATTATTTTAATTAATAATCTTTTGTTTGTTTTATAAAAATTGAAATAACGTTGGACGTTTTAAATATAAACCTAAAGGTTTATATTTAAGTTGACGT
>JACCDX010334726.1_pt1 | contig 11947 bp, 16 predicted proteins | sample 7449681 | NCBI WGS metagenome assembly JACCDX01 (sample SAMN15323450, study PRJNA562643) | freshwater metagenome | isolation source: river surface water | place: USA:Blue River Watershed | collected 2017-08-18 | reverse complement strand
CTTCACATTCAACTTTTGCTTGTGCGAATCTTGGATCTTCCTTGACCACTTGATTGATCAAGTAAGCGGTCCATCCTTTGTGTAGTAGCTCGTCTTGTAGGATCAAACTGATAATGTTACCGTTACCAATAAAGATCTTATTCTCTACCATTGCTAAACTTGTAGCAAATGATACCATAAAACGGAACGCTTCTAGAGCGTAACTGGCATTAAGTGCTAACCAAATTGCTTTAATGTGTGTTGCTTCATTGATTTTTTCACCTGCTTCTTTGCGACAATTAATAATATGCAAGTCATCATAGTATTTGCCCACACTACTGGCCATATCTACAATTTCTTTAGTGTCATGGATAGTGTTAAACACTTCCTTAGGCACATTGTAGATGTTGCGAATAATGTGACTGTATGAACGGCTATGAATATTTGTTTCAAAGAATGTCCAGTTGTAGACTAATGCTTCTAGTTCTGGTAGACTTATGACCGGAGTAAAGATTTGACTTGGGCCGCGGCCTTGCAAACTGTCAAGAGCAGTCTGCCTAAGCAGGTTACTAGTGAAGATGTGTTTAACTGCATCGCTGGCATCCTTAAAGTCTTGTGCGTCTTTGGTTAGACTAATTTCTTCTGGCACCCAAAAGAAACCGCGAGCAGTTGTTTCAAAGTCTGCTACCTTTTTATATTTTACTTCTTCAAAGCGTTGAATAGTGACTGGTCCGGCTGGGTCTAAAAACATCTTACGATGTAAGTAATCTGTTTTTGTATTTAGGTTGTATTGTTGTTTTGACATTTTAATAATTTCCTGAGGCAAGTACAATCTTGCAAATGTGTTCTAATCTTTCAATATGTTCATAAGCACGCCATGGACTAGTATCAATGGCAACGACACCGTGTCCCTTAATGCCTACGATATCATAAGCAATATTTCCATTATCATCTAATTGTAAATTTTCGTGACAACGATCAGCAAGCTCTTGACTAATGGGTGCTACATCTCCTACATTAGGTGCTACCTTTGTGTAACGATTAAGTTCTGGAAATGCTGAACTAATCGTGCTTAAATCAATTCCGGCATGCATTGCGGCGATACAGTATGTAGGATGAACGTGTACTACTACACGAACCTCATTTTTATGTTGTCCCATTTCTTTTTGTAAGCCAAAATGTAATGGAATCTCACCGCTTGGTTTTAAATTTGCACTAATGTCAGTGTAAAACTCTTCTTGCCAAGACTTAGTTAGGAATGGAGGAACTGTGCTAATTTGTTCAACTAGTTTTATCTTTTTAAACTGATCAGGTTGTAGAGTTTGCTTACGTACACCACTTGGTGTAATATAAAAATGATCGCGGTCGTGGTGACGAATACTTACGTTACCATCACGGCTGGTAATCCAGTTGCGCTTATATGCGTCTACTAATATATCACAAATTGTTTCTAACATTATAGTTTACATGCCTCGCAGTCGTCTTCAAGCATTTCAACTTGTTGTAATTTTAATTCTGTTTCTGGATGAAAACCGTTAGTTTTAACTTCGTCTGGTGCTCTACTACCTGCTTTATTAATCAAACTATAGTAGAATGTTTTGATACCCCACAAATGTGCCTGCATTAAGTTTTTGGCAATTAGTGTAGTTGGTACTTTACGTCCAGTGAAGTGTGCTGGATTGTAGAATGTGTTAGTGCTAATACTTTGGTCCACATAGGCCGCTAGTACAGCCGCTGTCTTAATATATCCGTCACAGTCTTTTTGTTCCCACATTAATTGATATTTGTTTTTCAACCTATGGTACTCAGGCACAACCTGTGTAAATGATCCTGCTTTACTTTCTTTGACAGTGATCAAGCTCATAGGCATTTCAATACCATTTGTGGAATTGATTACAACACTGGAACTTTCCACAGGTGCTACAGCCATTAAGGTAGCATTACGTACACCATACTGTTTCATGTTAGCACGTAGAGTTTCCCAATCAAGGTCTGGTGTAAAGTCTGCTAGTTCATTAACACCTTCAGCACGTAACTCCCATGGGAACACGCCTTGTCCGTAACGTGTCTTGTCACTGTGTGTACATGGGCCACGTTCCTTGGCAAGCTCAACAGTTGCTTCAGTAAGATAATAGGCTTGATGTTCCATCCAGCTTTTAACTTCTTGTAGTGCATCTTTTTCACCATACTTCAAACTGCGTTTGGCGTGCCAGTAGGCCAAGTTAGTAACACCGATACCCAATGGCTGTATTTCGTCATTGCTTAGTTTACTTTGGATTGATAAGAAGTCTTGGTAGTCCAATATGTTGCATAGACTACGCTGAAGGATGCGGCAAGCTCTACGCATATCTTCAGGGTTTCTAAATGCTCCCCAGTTAATGGAGCCCAAAGTACAAAGAGCGATGCGGCCAGCATCGTCATCGAGACGCTTAAATGGCTTAGTAGGTAATAGAATTTCACAGCAAAGGTTACTCTGATAAATTGTATGATACTCAGGATCAAATGGTCCTTGGTTCATAACGTTGTCAATGAACACTAGATAGATGCGACCAGTATCTGTGCGTTCTTTTAATATACCACTCTTGAATACTTCTTCAGCACTCATAGTCTTTTTACGTAGACCTGATTGCTTTTCATATTTTACATAGAGTTCTTCAAATCGTTTTGTGTTCGAGTAAAAAGCTTCGTAAAGATCCGGGACTTCGTTGGGGTCAAAGAAGGTAATATTTTCCTTGTTCTTGAATCGTTTCCAGAACAATGCAGATAACACGACCCCGTAGTCCATATGTCTAACGCGAGTTTCGTCAGTTCCTTGATTATTTTTGAGAACAATAAGATCATCAAACTGATGATGCCAAATAGGATAAAACACCGTGGCACTTGCATTGCGTATTCCACCTTGACTGCAACTACGCAAATCGCCGAACCATTTCTTTAAAAAAGGAATCATGCCTGTATGCATGATTTCACCACCGCGGATAGGACTTCCTAGTGGACGTAGACGACCAATCTCTAAACCAATGCCTGCACGTTTGCTGGCATACTTAGCCATCATCTCACCACTAGCAAAAATGGAATCCAAATCATCATCACTACGAATAAGGACGCAACTACTAAATTGCTTAGTAGGAGTACCAAGACCTGCAAGAACAGGAGTTGCAAGAGTAAACAGGCCGTCACTAGCGGCTTGATAATATTCTTTGATATAACGCATCCTAGCTGTGTTAGGTTCTTCTTTATGGAACACAGTGGCGGCTGCAACCATGTATCTAATTTGTGGAGTTTCATAAATTTCCTTTGTCGCACGATTGCGTACCAAATACTTCTCTATTAACTGCTCAATTGCCGCATAAGAATACTCTTCGTCTTTCTCATGTTCCAACATTTCATTCATACGATTCCAATCTTCTTCACTGTACCAGTTAAGAAGGTCTGGGGTATAAAGACCTACGCTAATGTTTTTCTTTACTATCTCATATAGATGTGGCACCTCGTATGATCCGTACACATCTTTTCGTAGCATACTAAGTCGTTGTTTACCAGCTACATACTGATAATTGGTATGTCCAATGTCTGGGTTAGCTTCTACGTCAATTAAATCTACAATCGCTCTTAGGGTTATTTCATCAATTTCTTGTGTGGTAATACCATCATAAAAATGCGGTTGTGCTTTAATCTCAATCATTGATTGGCTAACATCAGCAATACCCTTACATACTTTTGCTACCTGTGTCTGCCATTTTTCTAGGGTCAGTACTTCCCTGTCCCCGCTCCTTTTGATAACTGTGATTTTGTTCATATTCCTTATCGCTGTGTTATAATATTATAATTATGGATTCATCTCATTGATTAGATAGTATTTAGTGGTAGGTAGGAATCGCTAAAAAATTGTTGTTTAGCAATAGTTTATAACGATTCGAATAAAATTTTTTCAGGCCATTTCGACATATCATCAAAGCACAACAAATAATATACTATTTTTTTAGTTGTGTCAATGCCCAAATGTCTTTAGCTCAATGAACGATATGTGTAGTTCAATGTGGCGGCATCGCCTGTACTGGTGTTTTTATATTGAATTTGGATGCTGTCATATGAACTTGTAGCATCTGAATCGAGTAACACTGCTTTAAATTCTAATTTGGTGTCGTCACCTGAGGTACCGGTGTACTCGTACTCATCTACCAATTGCACATTACTATTTGCCTTGTCGATAGCAATTAGTAGTTTTCCTCTACGCATTCTTGAATGGCTAGTGCTTTGGTAAATGTATTCAATTTCATAACCTATTGTGTTAGCTAATGGTAGTCTAAACAAATTAATGAATGAACCAGATTGTACTAGATTAACTTGTCTTGTTAAGACGTGTGTGAAACTTGTTTTGCCTATTACTTCGCCTACATATGGTTTGTTACTGTTTAGAGTTGCAAGATCGTTGGCACGATCAAAAATATCTTGTATAGATGAATTGCCTAATGAATCAAATTCAATATGGCCATATAACGCTGTAGTATTGCCGCCGTTGTCGTTGCCTACGTTTACAAATCTGTTTTGACTGCTTAGGTTACCAGTGCCGTTAGCAACTTTGATACCTTGTCTATTAACATCTTCAAATGTGCTGTTTGTGATACTGTTACTTCTTGGTCCGTATTGTTCACCAGCTGATGTTAAGTTTGCGCCTTGACCAAAACTTACGCCCATGTGTAATGTTTTAAAATTACAATTTGCAATCACGTTACTAAGGATATCTTGTTTAGCAAAAATACCGTAGCTAAGACCAGTTACGCTAACACGATTGAATTGATTTGACTGGCATGTGACCAGTGAGCTTAGTGCATACATGCCAAAGCCAATACTGTTTGCTTGAACTGCTGTTACGTTTGTCCAAGGACCTGTCACGCCAATGTCTTCAAACACACTGCTTCTTACAGCATTAAGTTTAAAGCCAGTTGTGTTGTTGCTGGTAACTTGCAAAGTAAATCCTTTCATTAGGATATGCTTTGGTTGATTATTAAATGTAGAACTAGAAATTGTGCTTGGGTTACCAATAGTACTAGTGTCATTGATAAACTCAAATGCGCTACCAGTACCTGTGTACCTAATAACTGTGCGCCCTTGTCCTGAGCCAACGATGCTGGCATAACTTGGTACGTATATTGTGCTGTTAATTGTGTAAACACCTGGACCCAAGTCTAATGTGTATCTACCTTGATATAGGCCAACTGTGGCTGGGTTCAAATATAGCTGATCGATAGCACGTTGTATGGCCGCAGTATCATCACTACTGCCATCATCACCCACTGCGCCAAATGCGCTGACACTTACACGCTCGTCTAGTCTTTCTTGAACGCTACGAAGAATAGGATAGTTTACATCACTACCTGTTTGTATTGTTGGGTCGTTTTTCTTATATTGGTACTGTTCAAATAGTTCAAGAATGTTATCGTTAGTTGTTAGGATCTTACTGTTGCCAACATAAGGTGCTCCTTCAGCAACACTACCGTTACCTATAAACAGTTCTTGTGTATCAACAGCCCAAGCTAACTCGCCTGAAGCTAATTGTGGCAACCCTGTGCCAGTATTCTTTTGTCCCCTGCGGACCTGTATTCTTGAGATTTGAACGACAGCCATGTAAATATCCTCTTATTAGATATTTATCAGTTGTCTCGGTAGTACTGCTCCACCCGGTCTAGCCAGCGATCTGACCAGTAATTGAAATCTTTAGGTTCTAGTATAAACTCTTGATATTCGTAGTCCTTACTACACATTAGGATAACACCTTTGCGTATGTTTGTGCCGTGTATTTCGTTATGCGCCATAGCATAGGCTGTTAACTGTAAGAAATAGTCATCAATGTACTCGCGTTTCTTAGGTTTATTTGTCTGTTTAAAGTCTAAGATTGCTTCATCATTTTCGTGTATGCCCACACAGTCAGTAGTTCCCGCATATAATTCAGGAAAGTATAAAGGAACCTCACTGCCCCATACTTCGTTTATCCTAGGAAAGCCTTCTGCAATAACTTTCTTAGCCATATCTAAACTTTGCTGTGCGTATGGGTTACTCACGCTTTCTCTTAGTGTCTGACCTTTGATGTATTCTTCTAAGAAGGTATGCATCCGTGTTCCACGATTGGCAGCTTCAGTTGTAATCTGTTGGGCCTTATATTCACCAACACTTTTACGCCAATTTGCCAAAGCTATTCTGCTTTCAGCAGGCTTGGTCTTGTCCAGTATTGTCGTAACACTAGGGACCTTAAAACCATCAGGTGTAGCATATAAACGCTTACCTGTGCTTTCGTCCCTAGTTAATTTTTTATATTCGTATTTTGGGTTTAGTAGAGTCATAACGCCAGTATATAGTCTTTACTGGCCTATGTCAACCTTGTCTTTTGGCTGTAGCTCGTTTGGCTGCTTGTGCAACTGTATTATCAGTGCCGCCACGTGTTTCAGGTGCTTCACTAGCTTCTGTATCTAGTTTGACACCTTCAGGCCCAAAACTACACAATTCCTTAAAAGCAGGATTTGCATCGTAATATGTTTTGAATTTATTGGCGCTATCGATTCTTGTGCCAAGAACATTTTCGGTTTCTGTTCCTAGTGCGGCCCAACTGATAGTTTCTGGATTGTCCTCACTATCGGCAGAGTTTTTCTTTGCCGATAGTAAGTCGTATAGTTGATCTCTAGCCTCTGTTACTTTTTTTTTGATAGTAACTGCGCTAGTCTACGGCTATATTCAATAGACTCACGCATTTCTCTGCCTGCTGCCTCTCCGCCTACTTCTGCGCCTGCTTCAGCTTCTGGTGCTGGAACTTCTTCACCTGCTGGAGGTGTAGCACCTGCTGGCGGTTCTTGACCTGTTAGAATACTAACTGCCTGTGCAAGGCTTTGTCTGTTGCTTTCTAGTGTTTGATAAATTGAGTCTAGTGCTGGGCGAACACTTTGTTCAAATTGACTGCTTACTTCACTGCCCATTTCGTCTCTTATAGAGTCTAATAAATCTAGCATTGCTTCTGACTTCATAGCAGCCACATCTTCTAACCAACCAGTAATGCGATCTACCATGTCTTTTGAAGCCATAATTAATTCAGCTTTTTCTTCTTCGCCTTCGGTTAGTTTTAATGTGTGTACAACCTGTGCCGCTGTGGTTTCATCTAGATCATATCTAATCATTAGTTCACTGGCTAACTCCTCTTCGTCACCTTCAACAACTAGACGTGAACGTGCTTGTTGTGTCCAGCTTTCTGGAATATTGTATTGACCAATGTATACATTTAATTCTGCCATAGCCTCTCTGTATTCTTTTAGGCTCTTTTCTTTCTTTTTCTTGCCTTTTGCCTCAACATCTTGTTCGTCGTTTACTTCACGTTCAGCAATTTCAGCATTGATCACATCTAAGAACATCTTGTTCTTGTGATATGTATGGTCCTTATGAACAGCATCGTAGCTTTCATTAGTTTCAAATTGACTTAATTCTGTGCGTAGTTTATTTCTAGCATCTTCAAGTTGTTCTGTTGTGAACTTGTCCAAGTTCAATTTGTAACCAAACTTCTGTGCTAGGCTCTCATTTAGCCTCTTGCTTGTTATTGGTTTTGAAAGATCTGTAATTTGCATGGTAGCATCCTAACTTATTATAATTATTTATCTGAACACTGTTCTAAACGCTTTGGATATTTTATCCTTATAAAACGTGGCTCTTTGTGTAGTTATCTCCTGTCTCCAGAGATAGTTGTCTTTTTTAACAGGATCTGTAGTTTTGTTGTAAAAATGCTTGAAAAATACACTATCCTGATAGTTGCTGTAATAAAGGTCGTCTAACTGTTTAGTTTCTAACAACTTTTGTAACTGATTTGCTTCGTGGTATACTGCACTGACTATGGCGCAGGACTTTAAATTAAAAGTGTCTACAGGCACTAAATGTTTGCCATATATCTTACATAGGTTCCAGCTGCCGTTTTTCTTAGGTTTAATTACATATTCCTTGTAGCCGATAGCACCATTAGATAGTACTGTCAAAGGCATGGCCTTTTTAAATTCATCAAAGTAAGTTTCAAGACGTTTACTGGCTGTTTTAATATTCATTTTTTACTACGCTAGGATCAGTGTGTCCTATTTTAATTAATAGACTCTTGCGAATCATATTCTCTGCTATAACACGCTCATGTTCGGTTAGAGCGGCCATTTTAACTGGCTTGATAAAACGATCTAACAACGCCTTTTCTTCGTTAGTTGTATAAATCTCAAAGCCAGTCACAAGTTCAGTAATTTTCATAGTCCAGCTAATTTCTTAATATCAAACACATCTTTGTTTGTGGTTTTCTTTGCGGCTACAGTTGTTCCTGAAACACGCTTGGCAAGTGCAGTTATATATGCAGATTCGTCAAGTCTGTCTATTACTTTTGTTTCTTCATCATCTGGCATACCTGATCCGTGGAACTTGTCCGCTAGTTTGTATGCAAGGCTTTCTGAATCTGATCTATTGTTTAAATTGTCTGCGGCAAAATTAAGAGCCTTAATAAACACAGCTTCATTGTCACCAGACTCATCATCCATTGGTGCATACTCACTATTCATCCATTTGCCAAATAGGTTTTCTATTTCTCCATCTTGTGCTTCAGTTGTTGAAGTATCAATTTGAATCTGAGCGCCTGGTTTAATTTCAGGAGCTTGTGACTGCCCAGGAACCGCCGCTTGTGAATCAGGAGTTGGATCGTAGGTCAAATTGCCCTGCTCGTCAGGTTTAACAGCCATTGGGTTTTTCTTAAGGTCAATAGTGGTCATTGTAGAACCTTCTTGATCTGTAAAACTTAGTGATTGCCCGGGCTTGTAGTCCTTAACTGTTGCAACGGCTCCGCCTGCTTCTCCTAATAATTCTTTAATTTTCATAACTGTTCTCCAGGCTTAGTTTGTCTGCCTTTAATTTACTTATGTGATTTCTCAACTGCTCTAAATATCCTTTGCCTCTTAATACCTTAAAGGCAATATTTTCTACACTGAGCTCGCCAACACTGTCTAATCCCTGCTGGCGTAATTTCTTAATATCGTCATTGACTTGTTTAACTGCTACAATGTTGTCACTGCGTAATGCTTGTCGAATCTTACCTGCGTATTGTTTGTATTTTGCTTTGACTGCGGCTCTATCCACAGTGTCTTCTACTTCACTAGGAACCTTAAGCCACTTGTCATCTAACACACTGTACACACCGACGCTGTGGTGTATCTGTTCGGCATCCTGAACGTAAACTTCAACGTCTATGTTTTTTATCTTAATGTCAAACTGAAAATTGTATTGGTTCTTTTTAGCATCAAACAGTTGTTTTAATAACTGTTCTTTGTCCTCAGGCATGCGTACGATTAAATGCAAATCTAAGTCTGAGTTCCTACTGTAAGTATATCCTGCGTTACTGCCGCTTATGGTAACGTCTGTTAATCCTAACGGTTCAATGTCAATATACTTGATAAAGTGTTCTGCGATTTCTAATAAATGATATCTGATTAAAGGTTTTAATTTGCCCTTAGACCAGAGCTTGGGGTTTAATTTTTGGTGGAAAACTACTGCGGTGCTGACTAAATCTTCCTGTTGCATACATGTTAGCCAAAGAACTTACTGACTAGATCCATATGACCTGACACCCACCCAAGTACTGCAACTGCGCCAGCAATCATATAAATCCATTTTTGTTTAAATTTTTCTAATTCACCAATCTTACCAGCTAACTCAGCATGTTGTGTACAGGATGCCGAATACATTTCATCTAATTTAGCTATAAGGCCGTCTCTGGTGTTATCCAGGCAGTCGTGCATTTCTTTGACGTCCACTTTAAGTTCGTCAATCTTTTCATCTAAGTTTGCTACTTTAGTTTCGACTATTCCAAGTCGTTCTGCTGTTGAGGCCATTTGGCGCTAATCTCCATGTTATAACTCTTAAGAATGCCTTTGGGGTATCTTAAAATGCCTTTGATTAGTGCCTTAGTGTTTAATTTATTTATACTATCATATCAAATGATATATTCTTATTAGGGAGGAAAATAGCTGGATCTAGTGTGATTGACTCAGTTAGATTAGGTATAAATGGTACTAAATTAAACATCTCTTTCAAATATCCAACATCATCATCGCCGTTCTTAAACAAGTGTTCGCGTTCAGTGCGCCATTCAAAGATCCATATATTGGACAGATTAGATCCTACAAGACCATAGTTACCAGGTTTGTCAATGACCACAGTTGGCGGCTTATCATAGGTCACGTTAGCTCGCATGCCGATAGTCTGCATAACTGTATCAAAATTTTGCTGTTGGCTTCGTGCTTGTCGATTCTCAGCCGAATTTTGATACTGGCGTGTGTTTGTTATATCGACTAATGTATACAGTTTATAATGCATAGACTGTATTTAATAGTCGTAAAAAAGCCCCACTATAAAAATGGGGCCTTCCTTCCCATCCCGGGGAATAACTGTTATTAAGCGGCTGTTAGGCTAGATGCCAAAGTAACAGTTGCGGCATTGAAACGATAACCAGAACCTGTATCCATGTTACGAATACGTGCTTGTAAGGTATCTGCATCAACTGCATGACCGTCAACGATTACAGTGATTGTACCGTCGGTACCTGTTGAGTAATACATTAAAGGTTGTACTTCACGGATTACTTGTTCCATTGCTTGATCTACTTCACCTGCGGCATCAGCATCTTGATCTGCTAATGATGCACCAGCATCAATTAAGAATGCCTTTAATTGTGCTACTGAATAGATTGTACCTTGTGTGTAGTTACCATAACTACCATTATAACGTGTTGTTGCTGACATAATATTTTCTCCTCGTATGTCTTGTCCATTCTCTATGGACGGCTTGCAACCCTGCAAGCCTTTGTATTATTATTTATATGATTTTGGAGAAAATAGCTTGTAAGGGCTTATTTTGGGAGATTAAACTTGATCTTTAGAAGCTTTGCGTGATTCCTGTATTCTATGTATACCACGCTTAAATTTACTACCATCTCCGGCTCTGATGGCATTTAAGAAACGACGCTCCAATTCAGCGGCTGTTTCAATGTCGTAGTTTTCTCTTATCAAAGTTAGCAAATTGATTGCACTTTGAATTATATTGGACCCACGACTTTCTATGACTAGGTCAGTATTCCTACTTACACCCAAATCGTTAAGTTCTTGTAGAATACTTCTTGTACTTTTACGCATAAGTTATTTTTCTAATTATAAGGTATTTATCGTAATTGTAATGTAACGACGAGTAAATTGCAAGCCTATTTTGTGCGGTCGCACATCTAAAGGACTAAATACTCAGTAGAAACACTGAGTTCTTACACACTTACAGAGGAAAGAAAATGAAAAAACTATCAGAAATGATGTTGGGATTTATGGAGCGTTTATCAGAAATGTTCCCAGAAAGTTCTTATCAAAGCAGGCTAGATGCTTATCTAGCAACTAAAGGCATTACCGATGCCGCACAGTTGGAAAACTATATTCAACAATACAACTACTCTCATAAGGAGCAATTACAATGAAATCACTTATTAACACCTTTTTCTCTATTTTAGAAGGAATTGGTAGAGCTAAGGCCGCTACTCACTTTAGTCGTATGGGTAGGCACGACCTTGCCAAAGAAATCATGTTAAGAAATTAATTTGACAATATTAATTCATGTTTACACTTGATTTATATCCGTTAGGCATATATAATAACACATACACGAACACACAAGGAGGCGTTATGTTTTCACCACATTTTTACATTGATTCTTTTCAGAACACTAAAAAAGTTGTTACTGATCAGATTTTCAAAGATCCTGCCCTAAACAAAGCGGCACACGCATACATTGATGCACAAACACAATTTGCCAAGATGGCTGTTAACAACACCATCGACATGGTCAAGTATTCCGTAGATTCAGTATCTAAAGTACTGTTTCCAAAGAAGGAAGGTACCGCCTAAAGGTACAGACATACACACACAAGGAG
>JACCDX010105522.1_pt1 | contig 11948 bp, 9 predicted proteins | sample 7449681 | NCBI WGS metagenome assembly JACCDX01 (sample SAMN15323450, study PRJNA562643) | freshwater metagenome | isolation source: river surface water | place: USA:Blue River Watershed | collected 2017-08-18 | reverse complement strand
CCGCGCCAGCGCGCGAGCCCGTGGCGCGGGTGCGCCTGGGGCCTGGCGTTGGGGGCAGGGGCTAGGGGATCGTTCATGCCCCAATTTTAAGGGTTTACCCTAGATTTGTCACCGCATGGGCGTATGGCCTAGCGCGAATGGGGCCATCGCTGCAGGGCCCAGCGCCAATGGCCCCAGCCCCGCCATGGGCGGGATTCCCCCCCCCCCCCGGCCCGCGCAGATGCGCACAATGCCGCATCGTCCATTGGAGTCCGGTATGGAACGCATCTGGTTAAAGCATTACCCCCCTGGTGTCCCGCACGATGTGCACCCTGAGCAATACAGCTCGCTGACCGAGGTGCTCGAACGCGCCTTCCGCGAGCACGCCGACGCGCCGTTTTCGGTGTGCATGAACCGCTGGATGAGCTATCGACAGCTCGATCAGCTCTCGGCCGCGCTGGGCGCCTGGCTGCAGTCGCGCGGTCTGCCCCCGGGCAGCCGGGTGGCCATCATGCTGCCCAATCTGCCGCAGTTTGCGGTGACCATGGCGGCGGTGCTGCGCGCCGGCTACACCTGCGTCAACGTCAACCCGCTGTACACGGCCCGCGAGCTGGAGCACCAGCTGCGCGATTCGGGTGCCTGCGCCATCGTCATCCTGGAAAACTTTGCCCACACCTTGCAAGAGGTGATCGAGCAGACCGAGGTCAAGCACGTGGTCATCACCGCGCTGGGCGACATGCTCGGGCCCTGGTACGGCCGCTGGATGACGTTTGCGGTGCGCCACCTGGCCAAGCTGGTGCCCGAGTTCGAGCTGCCCCTGACCGATGGGCGCAGCGTCACCCCGCTGCGCAAGGCCCTCGCGCAAGGCCGGCAGATGAACCTCAAGCCGGTGCAACAAAGCCTGGACGATTACGCGTTTTTGCAATACACCGGCGGCACGACCGGCCTGTCCAAGGGCGCGGTGCTCACGCACCGCAACGTGGTGGCCGCCATGCTGCAGGCCGAGGCCTGGTTCACGCCGGCGCTCGCCTCGGTGGGCGATCTGCGCAAAATCAACGCCATTGCCGCGCTGCCGCTGTACCACATCTTCGCGCTCACCCTGTGCCTGTTGGCCATGCGCCAGGGCTCGCACCTGACGCTGGTGCCCAACCCGCGCGACTTTGGCAAGTTCATCGAGGTCCTCAAGTCGCGGCCCTTCCACATGCTGCCCGGTGTGAACACCCTGTTCAACGCGCTGATGCAGCACCCCATGTTCAAGACCGTCGACTGGTCCAACCTCAAGCTCACGCAGGCGGGCGGCATGGCCGCCTCCGAGGGCACGGCGCGCGCCTGGCAAAAGGCCACCGGCAGCACCATGATCGAGGGCTGGGGCATGAGCGAGACCTGCGCCATCGGCACCAACAACGTGGTCACCGCCAGCGACTTCAGCGGCCACATCGGCCTGCCCCTGCCCAGTGTCGAGATTGCCATCAAGAACGACGACGGCGACTCGCTGGCGCCGGGCGAGGCCGGCGAGATCTGCATCAAGGGCCCGAACGTCACCATCGGCTACTTCAACAAGCCCGACGAGAACGCCCGCACCTTCACCGCCGACGGCTTCATGCGCACCGGCGACATCGGCATCATGTCGCCCGATGGCACGACCCGCATCGTCGACCGCAAGAAGGACATGATCATCGTCAGCGGCTTCAATGTGTACCCCAACGAGCTCGAGAACGTGATCTCGACCTGCCCCGGCGTGGTCGAGTGCGCGGCGGTGGGCATTCCCGACACCATGCAGGGCGAGACGATCAAGGTCTTTGTGGTGCGCTCGGACCCGATGCTCACCGAAGAAGCGGTGGCGCGGTTTTGCCAGCAAAACCTCACCGGCTACAAGCGGCCCAAGTACATCGAATTCCGTGACGAGCTGCCCAAGTCCAACGTGGGCAAGATCCTGCGTCGCGAGTTGCGCAGCGGCAAGTAAACTTGGGTCGCATGAGCGATCCCTTGGCCTTGCCTGCTGGCGTGCAGGTCTTCGAGCGCGGCTGGCTGTCGGCCAACAACATCTTGCTGTGCGATGCGCACGAAGCGGTGCTGGTCGACAGCGGCTACGTGACGCATTCGGCGCAAACCCTGGCCCTGCTGACCGGGGCGCTGGGATCGCGGCCGCTCGACCGCCTGCTCAACACCCACCTGCACAGCGACCACTGCGGCGGCAATGCCGCCCTGCAGGCCCATTACCCGGCGCTGCAGACCTGGATCCCGCCCGGTCTGTCCGAGGCGGTGCGCCACTGGCAGCGCGAGGCCATGAGCCACGACGCCACCGGCCAGTCCTGTCCGCCCTTTCGCTTTGATCAGCTGCTGCAGCCTGGCCAGACCCTGCGCCTGGGCCCGCTGGACTGGGAGGTGCACGCCGCCCCGGGCCATGACCCCGACTCGGTGCTGCTGTTTGCGCCCGCAGCCCGCCTGATGATCTCGGCCGACGCCTTGTGGGAGCACGGCTTTGGCGTGGTCTTTCCCGAGCTGCTGCAGGAGCCGGCCTTTGATGCCGTGGCCAGCACGCTCGACCTGATCGAGCGCCTGGCCCCACAGGTGATCATCCCGGGCCACGGCCGCGTGTTTGCCGACACCGCCGGCGCCTTGCAGCGCGCGCGCAGCAAGCTCGAGCGCTTTGTGCAGGCCCCCGACCGCCACGCCGCCCATGGGGCCAAGGTGCTGTTGGTCTTCAAGCTGCTGGAGTGGCAGCAGGTGCCGCAGGCGCAGATGCGGCAATGGGCCACGAGCGTGCCCTATCTGCGCCAATTGCACGCCCGCCTGGGCGGCGGACAGCCCCTGGACGACTGGTTGCAGTCCTTGCTGGCCGAGTTGCAGCACAGCGGCGCGCTGGTGCAGGACGCGGACTGGGTGCGCGCGGCCTGAGCGGCGGGCCTGCCGCCGCCGCCACCCCCATCTGACGGCAGCCGCCCAAGCCAGGGCAAGGCAGCGCCTTGAGGGCCGGCGCCTACAATGCCCGCCCATGGCCCGCCCTTCCCTGCTTCGCACCACCACCCTGCTGACCGGGGCGCATCTGGGCGGGGTGTTGCTGTCGTTTCTGGAAATCCCCATCCTGGCGCGCGGCCTGGGTGCCCATGCCTATGGCCAGCTGGTCTGGCTGCAAGCCGTGGGCCTCATGGCCGCCTTGGGCATCGAGTACGGCTTCAATGTGAGCGCCCTGCGCCAATTGGCGGTGGTCGCACCGGCCGAGCGCCCGGCCACCGCTGCCCGGCTGTGGGCCTCGGTCACCTTGGCCAAGGGGGTGCTTTCGGCCGCCGTGTTGCCGATGGTGGTGCTGGCCTTGTGGTGGGGCGCGCACACGCCGCCAAGCCTGTGGTGGGCCAGCCTGTTGTTTGCCCTGTCGTTCGGCTTCAGCCCCTTCTGGCTGCTGCAGGGGCTCGATCGGGTGGGCAGCGCGGTGGCCCTCGACACGGGCGCGCGCATGCTCGGCTTGCTGCTGCTGTGGGTCTTCATCGACAGCCCGCAAGACCTGGCGCTGGCGATCTGGATCATGGCGGGCGCGAGCGGCTGTGCCACCTTGCTGACCATGGGCCTGGCCTGGCGCTTGGCGGGGCGAGGTGCCTGGCAATGGGCACCGGCCCTGCAAGAAATCCGATCGGGTTGGCATGTGTTTGTGTACCGCAGTGCCGGCAACCTGATGCTGTCTTCCACGGTGGCGGTGCTGGGGGCCGTGGCCGGTCCTGCGGCGGTGGCGGTGTATGCCCCTGCCGAGAAGCTCTTCAAAGGCGTGGTGGGATTGACGGGGCCGCTCATGACCGCCCTGCTGCCCCACCTGTCGCAACAATTTGCGCTAGGTCGCGGCGCACCGGCCGCTCGTCAGCTCTTGCTGGGACTGGGGGCGGCCGGGACCCTGGCGGCGCTGCTGCTGAGCCTGCTGGGGCCGCAATTGCTGACCTTGCTCTTGGGCCCCTCGTTTGCCAACGCCAGTGGCCTGCTCACGGCCATGGCCTGGCTGATCCCATTGCGGCTGCTGACCCAAGGCCTGGGCACCGGGATGCTGATCCCGGCGGGGCAAGACCGGGCGGCCAGCCTGACCTTGATCGCCTGTTCGCTGCTGGGGCTGGCGCTGGGCGCGCTGTTGGCGCATTGGCTGGCGGCCCCGGGCATGTTGGCCGGTGTGATGCTGGCCGAGGCCGTGCTGCTGGCGTGCTTGCTGGGGCATGCCCGAGGCCACCAACTCTTGGTCTGGCGACGCCCATGATCACCCTCCTGACCTGCACCTACAACCGCCGCCACACCCTGGACCGGCTCTGGCAAAGCCTGTGCGACATGACGCGCTGCGAGCCCTTTGAATGGGTGCTGGTGGACGACGGCAGCCAGGACGGCACGGCCGATTGGTGGCGCACGCTCCCCGACGTCGACGGCATCCAGAAGGTGCTGCGGCAACAAGCCAACCAGGGCAAACCCCGCGCCGTCAACACCGGCGTCCAGGCCGCCTCGGGCGATTGGATCTTGCTGCTCGACAGCGATGACCTGCTGCCCCCCGATGCCTTGCAGCACATGGCGCAGGCCATCGCCCGGCATGGCCAGGACCCCGCGCTGCAAGGCCTGTGTTTTCGCAAAGCCGACCTCCAGGGCCGCCTGCTGGGGCGCCGGCCCAGCGGCCCGTCGCCTCGCCGCATGTCGCCCAATCAGGCGGGGCACTCCCTGCAAGCGGACCTGGCCTATCTGTTTCGCCGCAGCGCCATGCTGCAAGTGCCCATGGCCTGGATCGAGGGCGAAAAATTTGTGCCCGAGCTCTACACCTGGAATGCCATCGCCGACCGGGGCCCCATCCTGTACGACCTCGACACCGTGATTTATTGGTGCGAGTACCTGCCCGACGGTTACACCGCCAATTTCGCGCGCGACCTGCGCGCCAATCCGCGCGGCTTTGGCCTGTTCTACCGCGACCAGCTGCGCCGGTTGCGCCAACCCCTGCCATGGATCAAGGCCCTGGTCCGCACCCTGCAATGCGCCTGGTGGGCGCGCCGCCTCCCATGAAGATCTTGCTGATCACCACCTCCTTGCAAATGGGCGGCGCCGAACTCCAGGTGCTGGCGCTGGGCCAACGCATGGCCGCCCTGGGCCACACGGTGCACCTGGCCTTTCTGACAGGGCCCCAAGAGCTGGCGGTGGACCCGGCCATCACCGTGCACGACCTGGCCATGCGCATGCGCCAACCCTGGACCTTGTGGCGCGGGTACGTTCGCTTGCGGCGGCTGGTGCAGCAGTTGCAGGCCGATGTGGTGCACAGCCACATGGTGCACGCCAATTTGCTGGCCCGCCTGGTGCGCATGCGCACCCCGATGCGACGGCTCATTTGCTCGGCGCACAGCACCAACGAGGGCGGGGCCTGGCGCATGCTGGCCTATCGGCTGACCGACCGCTGGGCCGACCTGAGCACCAATGTCAGCCAGGAGGCGGTGGACGCGTTCATCCGGGCGAAGGCCGTGCCGCCGGGTCGCATGCGCGTGATGCACAACGGCATCGACACACAGCGCTTTGCCCCCGACCCGGCCGCGCGCGCAGCCGTGCGTGCGGCGCTGGGCATCGCGCCCGAGCAGCCCCTGCTGCTGAACGTGGGCCGCCTGCACCCAGCCAAGAACCAGGCCCTGCTGATCGATGCCTTTGCCGAACTGCGCCACCACCACCCCAATGCGGTGTTGGTGGTGGCCGGCGATGGGCCTTGTCAGCGCGATCTTGAGCAAGCCATCGCCGCCCGCCAATTGGGCGCGTCGGTGCGCCTGTTGGGCCGGCGACATGATGTGCCGGCCCTGATGAACGCCTGTGATCTGTTTGTTCTGTCCTCTGATTTTGAAGGCTTTGGTCTGGTGGTGGCCGAGGCCATGGCCTGCGAAACCCAGGTGGTGGCCACCGACTGCGGGGGGGTGCGGGAGGTGCTGGGCGATCCGGCCTGGCTGGTGCCGACCGGGGATGAACAGGCCTTGTCGCAGCGCATGAGCGACGCCTTGTCCGTTCCCGCGCCGGCCCGGCGTAGCCTGGGACAGGCGCTGCGGCAACGAGTGCTCGATCGGTTCTCTCTTGAAAAGATTGTCAGCGACTGGGTGGATGTGTATTTAAGTTGTAAAAATAGACTTTAAAATTGGGCATTATGTTCATGTCCAAACGCCTCCAATTCCCAATTGAACCCACAAGCTGCACCCTCTTCTGCCTTTGGGTCTTCCTGCCAGGCCTGCGCGACCTGACCGGGGTGGTCGCGTACTGGGCGATTGCCTTGCTCTTGCTTGGCGGTCTGCTCGGCCGCAGATGGGGCACCGCCCCCTTCCCCGCCGTGGGCCAGACCATGGGATGGGCCTGGGTGCTGTTTGCCATCAACCTGGTGCTGGTATCGGGTGTGAGCCCCTACCTGCTCGGGGTGGCAGGCAAATACCTGTTGATGGGCCTGCTGGCGTGGGGCTTGGTCCGGTCCGCTCGCCACGACGACACCCTGTTGATCAACGCCGCCCTGGCCGCCTGCTTGGTGCTGGCCGCGCTGCTGGCCCTGTCAGCCCTGGATTGGTACCCCCTGCTGGCTTTGCAGGTCTCAGGCGACCATCGGATCGGGTTTGAACTGGCGAAGGCTGGATCGCTGTACATTCCCGCGGCCTATGTGTTTGGCATCGGCTTGCTGGATCAGGTGGGTCGGCGGCGGATTCGGGGCGGGATCTGGTGGTGCATGCTGGCCGCACTGCTGGTGCACCTCGATGGCAGCCGCACCGGGCTGCTGTGGTTGGTGCTGATCCTCCTGCTGGCCTGGTGCATCGACATTCGGCACCACCGAGGCAGAAGCGCCGTCTTTCTGCTGTGGCTCAGCGCCTGGACCCTGGGGGCCGTCTGGATCAATTTCAACCCGGCCGAGATGGCGCGCCTGACCGAGTTCTGGACCCTGTCGGATTTGAAGGAGGGTCCGCAATCGTCCCAATGGCTGGCACCGCGACGAGGCCCCCAGACCATGGCCACCCGCTTGGAAATGTGGCGGGTTGCGCTTGACGCGCTGCCAAGCCACCTGCCTTGGGGTGCCGGTTGGCAGGCCACGCGCTCGAGTTTTGGCGGCGAATACCATCTGGTGATCCACATGGCGTATCTTCAGGTCCTGTCTGATCTTGGCGTTGTGGGCCTGCTGGGGTTCCTGCTGGTCTTCACGCCCTTGTGGCGCATGATCTGGCTCTTTCGCCACCAACCCTTGAACTTGCTGGTATAACATCCCCTTTTGGTGATCCCAGCATTTGTGCTGTTTAGCTCGCTCTTCAACCCCCTCAGCAATGAGTTGAGCGAGTGGGGCCTGCCCATGTTGGTGCTCGCCATGTTGGCCCACCAAGGCGGGGGGCAACCAGTTCAGCAACTGCCGAAATCCGATCACGCTTGATCAACCGCTTTCCCATTCGAATGACCTGCCCACCTCAGCCTTCCTTGCACGTAGCCCTTGTCATCACCAAAGGGGAGCTTGGCGGCGCACAAACCCATGTCCTGGAGCTCTGTCAAAGCCTGCGCCACGAACTGCGCCTGTCGGTCTTGATCGGCGGCTCCGATGCCGATCAAAGTCCGCTGGCTCGGTCCCTCAAGGCACTTGGCGTACACGTCCATGGTGTGCCACAACTGGACAACTCGCTCAGCCCTTGGCTTGTCTGGCGGGCCACCAAGGCGGTGGCGGCCATTTTGGCGCAAGACCCGCCAGACGTGTTGCATGCCCACAGCGCCGTGGCGGGCGTGGTCTCCCGCCTGGCGGGTCATTGGCATCACTGGCCCGTGGTCTACACGGTGCACGGGTTTGGCTTCAAACGACAAGCCCCATGGCGCATCCGACTGAGCGCCTGGGTGGCCGAGCACATGCTGGCGGCCTGGACCACCCGCATGATCTGCGTGTCGCATCACGAGCGCTTGTTGGCCAGAGGACTGCCCTTGCCGCAAGAGCGCATAGACGTCATTCCCAACAGCTTGCAAGACAGCCCTTGGCGCGCACAGCCCGAGGCGCAAACGGCGCAACTCGTGATGGTGGCGCGACTGGCCGCGCCCAAACGTGCCGACCTCTTGCTCCAGGCCTTGGACCTGTTGGCGCGCCAAGACTTGTGTCCGCCCACGCAAATTCTGGGGGATGGCCCCCTTCGCGCGCCCCTGGAGGCGATGCGTGAGCGCGCTCGCCTGCACCATGTGCAATTTCGCGGCGATGTGCAGCAGGTGCCTGAACGCCTGGCACAAAGCCAGGTGCTGGTCCTGCTGTCCGACCACGAGGGCATGCCCATCACCCTGATCGAGGGCATGCGCGCCGGGCTGCCCATCGTGGCCAGCCGACTGCCCGGGATAGAAGAGATGGTCACCCATGGGCAGGAAGGCCTGTTGGTGGACGGTCAGGCGGCATCGGTGGCGGCCGCTTTGCAAATCCTGTTGACCCATCCGGAATTGCGCATGCGCATGGGACGGGCCGCTCGTGCCCGTTACGAGCGCCATTTTCACACCGACGCCCAGGCCCAGGCCTTGCTGCGGATCTACCGCGAAGCGCCCTTGCAAGCCACGGCTCGCTGGCCCATGACGCGGCCTCGCCCCCCACAAAAAGTCCTGGCAGGCGCACCCGCGCGCCAGCAGCAGCGTCACTTGATGTGGAGCCTGGGCGGTCTGCTGGGCGTCGCATTCGCATGGGGGCTGAGCCAGGCCCTGCAACAACAGGGCTGGGCCACCCATGTGTTCAGCCAAACCGTGCTGGCCAGTGTGCTGCCGTATGCGGTGGCCGCGCACCTGCTGTACCACGGGACGCGCCTGCCGCAGGCCGAGCGACGCAGCGTGATGTGGGTCACCACCACCTTGCCCTATTTGCTGATGCCCCTGGGCTTTGCCATCATGCAAACGGCGTATTCGCGTGGGGCGGTGCTGCTCACCTGGGCCCTGACCTGTTGGTGGTTCTGGGTGGCCGAGCATTGGCTGCACCAAAACCGACCGCTCAAACTGTTGTGCCTCGACGAGGGGGTGCTCGACCAGGTGCAAGCGCAGCTGAGCCCCCACGAGCGCCGCACCTGGCCTGTGCGCGCGGTGCGCTGGCCCGAGCACTGGGTGCGGCTTGAGGCCCCTCCCGACATCGACGCGGTGCTGCTCGATCCCCATGCGGTCGACAGCGACGCCCGGCGGCAGCGCCTGATCGAGCTCAAATGCCATCACCTGCGTCTGTACAGCCCGGACAGCCTGGCCGAATCCCTGACGGGCCGAATTGCCACCGATCGCATGGCGAACATGCTGTGGCAACCCGAAGCCCGCTCGGCCTACGACCTGGCCAAGCGCGTGATGGACCTGGTGCTGGTGCTGGGTCTGCTGCCGCTGTGGTTGCCGCTGGGCCTGCTGGTGGGCCTGACCGTGCGCCTGGACTCGCCAGGCCCGGCGGTGTTCGTGCAGTGGCGCACTGGCCGCCATGGGCAGCCGTTTCGCTTGTTCAAGTTCCGCAGCATGCGCCATAGCGATGACACCACCGCCCGGTTCGCCCAGGACAAGGACCCGCGCATCACCCGCCTGGGGCAATTTCTTCGCAAAACCCGGCTCGATGAAATTCCGCAGTTGTGGAACGTGCTGCGCGGCGAAATGAGCCTGATCGGGCCACGGCCGGAGCAACTCGATTTTGTGCGCCAGTTTGCGTCGCGCATCCCCAGCTACCCCTACCGCCACCTGGTGCGGCCGGGCCTGACGGGCTGGGCCCAGGTGCAACAAGGCTACGCCGCCAGCGAGGACGAGACCCTGACCAAGCTGGGTTACGACCTGTACTACGTCAGCCATTACAGCCTGGCCATGGACCTGCTGATCGCCTTCAAGACCGTTCGCATCGTCCTGACGGGCCAGGGCGCGCGCTGAAGGCCATGGCGCCTGGGCCAGGCCAGAAAAAACGGTAAACTAACGGATTGTGGGAACCGCCATGGTTCCCCCCCGAATACGGGCCGATAGCTCAGCTGGGAGAGCGCTGCGTTCGCAATGCAGAGGTCGGGAGTTCGATCCTCCTTCGGTCCACCAAAATCAAGCGCCCAACTGTTCTCAGTTGGGCGTTTTCGTTTGGGCTTCTCCCAGTACACGCGGGGAACAGGCGCATTCTGCGTGTGCCAGGGGGTACCTGAACAGGACGCCTACAGTGTCCAGTTCGCCCCTTTTCTGCCCTCTGTTCTCTGAGAAAAAACACCAACTCTTATGCCGTGGCACACGCACATCGCCTTGTGTGACAAGGACTTATACGTGTGTCGATTTTTCGAGTTCGCCACCCCACTTGGAGGTGCAATCGTTAATGATCGCACCCCTGTTTTAATGAATCAATCCAGCAGGGCTCAGGACAATCGCCGTTCTGAGCGTGATGCCATCGACCTTGCCGCGCACGGTGATTTCACTGCCCGTTGTTAGCTTTAAAAGAGTCTGGATATCTTGTTCATCATTGGGGGTCACAAAGGCCACCACTGTGAGCTTGCCGACGGCTTCAGGCTGGGAGCCGTTCATCAGGTCAGACACAACTCTGTAGCGTCCATCTTCCTTAGCAATGTCGTACACCTTGAACCGCCAGACCACCACGGAACCGACCAGCTTGGCGGTCATGGTTTCGCGTTGCAGATCGGTTCTGGTGCCGCCCAGCACATAGGTGTCCACCACCTCTTGCAAGGCTATGGACATTACGGGCGCGTCTTTCAACGCTTGGACGGTCGGTGCAGATTCGGAAGGGGTGTTCGGTTGAGGGGCTTCGCCGCATGCCACCAACGCCATGTTCAGCATCACCATGGCCCATTTACTGGGCAATCCGGTCTTCATGTGTCATTTCTCCGGACAAAGGTAAGGAACCGAAACTACAGTACAAGACGCCTTGGTCATTTCATCTCGGGTTGGCAAGCGCACATCCGGCACCGCCATTTTGAAAGCCTTCGCATCATCTGTGACACGCTGAACACTGCTCCGCCATCCCGCCTTGGTTGAAGCCAACACCTGATCCACCGTTGGCACCTTTTGCCCACACAGATCTGGCTTTTCTTCGCCCTGGCCCATCATCCGAAGAAGGTCATTGAAATCCTTCATGGTCTGGCAAGCATCGTAGATGTCCAAAGACGTCACTGCCAACGTCACGCCCAGCCCAAGGTATGGAATGGACTCGCTTGGCAAGGCCGCTACATTCCTGGAAACACCTTTGGCTAGCCTTTGGTGGACGGCCGCCACGGTGGCTTTTGCTTGCTTGCCGTTCACATCCAGTTGCTGAGCGAGTTTTCGGTTCTTGACGTGGACGTCTTCCAGTTCCTTGGCCTGGAGTCTGTTCTTCGCTTCCAGATCAGCCGTCTTTGTTTTGACAGTTTGATCCAGCTTGGTTTTGGGACTGTTTGCCAAAGCCCGATCCGCCGCGGTCTGGCCACCAATAGACAAGACACGCCACAAAGCGTTGTGCATCCAGTCATGGGCACTTGCGCTCACCAGGCTGGCCACATTGCTGGCAATCAAGCCAGCCATGGAGAGGGTCAAAACTATGGTTTTGAAAGCAGCGATTCGGCGCCAGAGACTGGGTTTGTGGGGTGTCGTGTCGTCATTACTCATCTGCTGTCCTGTCCTGGCACAAAGTGAAAATGATTGTGGCACGCGTATGAGTCTGCGCCGATGTTCTGAGTCCCTTGCCGAAAACTCAAACTCGATAGCTGTTGATTTTTGAAAGACATCGACTGCATCGATCTACGCCATGTTTGGACTGACCTGTGGAGAATCGATTCCGTCCATGAGTCTCAAGCGCAAATCGTTTTCCACACCGCCCGGGCCAATCTGTACCGTGGTCAGCCCCATGGCTGCAAGCATGACGATGCAGTCGTGATCGCGTTTGACCTTGCCACACCATTCGATCCAGGCTGGCGCGTCCTCCCAGAGCTTCTCCGGGCTGTCTGCCTTGATGGCCTTGCAGATGTTGGTGGCCTGCTTGCGGTCGAAGCCCTGCTCGATCAGCCAATCGATGCTTGCCGTGATGGGGTTGT
>JACCDX011571383.1_pt1 | contig 11951 bp, 9 predicted proteins | sample 7449681 | NCBI WGS metagenome assembly JACCDX01 (sample SAMN15323450, study PRJNA562643) | freshwater metagenome | isolation source: river surface water | place: USA:Blue River Watershed | collected 2017-08-18 | reverse complement strand
TGGATGCGAACGTCAACGGCGGCAACGCGCGCATCGACGTGCTCGACGGGACCCAGGTCACGAGCACCTTCGGTGGCACGCAGTCCCTGACCTTGGCCTCTGTGGGCGACATCTGGGTGCATGGCGCCAGTGGCGACGCCACGGCCATCGAGGCCGGCAACGGCAAGCTCAATGTCACGATCAAGGCCGACACCGATCTGGACGGTCGCGGCGATGTGCGCCTCTACGACGACACCCAGGTGAACAACAACCTTGCCGCGCCTGGACGCAGCACGGCCCAGGCGGTGAGTGCGCTGGCCACGGGCATCCCGATGGTCAAGATCAAGACCAATGGCGGCAGCCTGGACATCGAAGGCAGCAATGCCCCAACCGGCAAGCAGACCACGGGGGCCGCCGTCACCATCGACAGCACCGACCTCGATGCCGGCACGGGCACCATGAACATCACTGGGGGCCTGCACCAGAGCTGGAACAGTGGGGTGGTGACCAACGTGGTCAGCTTCTTCCGCAGTGGCGTGGCCTTGTCCAACAGCACCTTGACGGCGCAGAACATCAACATCCACGGTCGGGGCATGAACAACCACGGCGTGTCGATCAGCCAGGTTGATTTCAACCTCAGCAATGGCTTGCTGGCGATCCAGGGTGAACTCTACAACCCGAACAACTTCACCGAAGGCTATGTGGCTGGGGTGGGCATCGACAGCGCCCTGGTCAACCTCAACAACAGCCGCATGACCTTGCGGGGGCTGGGTGATGGCACGGGCAGCAGCCAGGCCGTGGGCGTGTGGATCGACAACCTGGAGCTCGCCGTGACCGGGCAGGCTGCAGGCAACCTGCCGGCGCTCGATGTGGTGGGCACCTCTCGCCAAAGCGGGCAAGAGGGCGTTCGGGTCGACTACCGCATCCAACTGCACGGCGCCACCGCCAATGACACCACCACCGCCGATGTGGCCATCGGCGCCTCCGCCGACGCGGGCACCAGCGCCAGTGCGCTGGAGCTGATGTATTCCGAGTTCAAGACCATCGGTCGCATTGGCGTGCGCCCGGCCGCCTTTGACGGCACGGGTGTGACCGAGCTGGTCAACCTGCCGATCTATGTGGGCAGCTCGGCGCCCGATGGGGTCGGCACGAACTTCCTGGTGTCCAGCGACCTCTTCGATGGCAACATGGGCTCGGGCTACAACGTGGTCGTGGGCTCCAGCCTCCATGCTGGTCGCATCACGGTCGAAGACTACGTCTTCAACGGCGCCAACGTGGCCACCTTGCAAAACCAGGGCCAGGGCTCGGCGGGCATCTACCTGGGGGCGCAAGGCGGGCAGGTCATCAGCGAGTCGATGCCGGCGGCTGCGGGTCGGGTGAAAGCCCAGGCTGCAGCGTCGGGCGTCACCAATGCCGGCACGATCAACCTGCTGAGCAGCGGCGTTGTGTACCAGACCCCGACCGGGCAGCCCGGCATCGTGGCCAACAACGTGAACGTGGTGGCCGGCCCCAACGCCGATGTGTTCCTGAGCAACCCGGCCAACCAGATCGGCAGCCTGCTGGTGAGCGGCGGCAACATGGTCAACGTGGCGTCGCCGGGCGCAGCCGCGCCGTCGTCGGCCACGGTGACGGCTTACAACGTCACCACGCAGTCGTTCACGAACTACACCGTCAGCGCCAATGGCGCGTCGGCTCCGGCACCCTCGCCCAGCCCCGAGCTGCAGCAGGCCGTCGCCAGCTCGCGGGCCACGGTGCAGTCGACCGAGGTGCTCAACGACAACCGCACCGACGTCTACGTCAAGGGCCAGATGGGCGCACCGCAGGTGTGCACGCCGACCAATGTGGGCGGCGGCACCATCCTCTCGGTCAGCATCGACCCGTTGGCCCAGCAGTGGGTGCAGGTGCGCCGGTCGGCCCAGTTGAGCACCTGCTCGGCCGTGCGCAGCGACAGCGCTTGTTCGGCGTTCTGAGCGAACGCGGCGGGCGCGGCAAAAACAGGGGGGCTTCGGCCCCCCTAGTTTGTTGTGGCGACCGCGCTGGCAGATGACTTTTGACAGGTGTTGCCGCCCAGGGGGCTCCTTACAGTCCTCTGCAGTGTCTTGATCCACGTTTGCTGCACGCACCCTCCACCATGGCCCTGATCGACGTCGAAGCCTTGCTCGCGCCCCTGTCCGATGACGCCCCCTGCGGCCCGGACCTGGAGTACGACGCGACCTTCCTGTCGCTGGAAGAAGCCGCCAAGGGCAAACCCGAGCAGCAGTTCGGCGACACCATCATCCCCGGCGAAGACCCCGATTTCCGGCAGATGCAGGCCCTGTCGCGCGAGCTCTTCGAGCGCACCCGCGACATCCGCGTGGCCGTGCACCTGCTGCGCGCCAGCACCCGCCTGCAAGGCCTGCGCGCCGCCGCCGAGGGGCTGCAGCTGATCCAGGGCCTGCTGGAGCGCCACTGGGATCACGTCCACCCCATGCTGGACGCCGACGACGACAACGACCCCACCATGCGCCTCAATGCGCTGGCGCCGCTGGTCGATGGCGACTGCTTCATCGCTGACCTGCGCAAGGCCGTCACCGCAGGCCGCATGGGCGTGCGCGGTCGCGACATCGAGCTGGCCTTCGGCAAGGGCCAGCCGCCTGAGGGCGAAGACTTCACCCCCGCGCTGGGCGTGGTGCAGGCCCTGCGCGATGCCGACGCCCAGGACGAGGGCTTCTCGGCTGCCCTGGCCGGCATGCTCGATGCCGTCGTGGCCATCGACCGCATCGTCACCGACCGCGCCACCGTCTCAGGCCCCGAGTTCCGCCCGCTGCGCCTGATCGCCCAGGCCATGCGCGACGCCGCCGCCCAGCTGCAGGCCGATGGCGCTGCCGCCGACGGCGAGGTGGCCGCAGGTGAAGGTGCCGCCGATGCCACGGGCGCCATGACCATGGCCGTGGCCGCGCCCGGTGTGGGCGCGCTGCGCACCCGCCAGGACGTGGTCGCCGCCCTCGACAAGATTTGCGACTGGCTCGAACACAACGAGCCAGCCAACCCGGCGCCCCTGTTGATCCGCCGCGCCCAGCGCCTGGTCAACATGAGCTTCATGGACATCCTCAAAGACCTGGTGCCCGACAGCGTCGACCAGATGTCCAAGCTCGCCGGCATCCCCAATGACCAGGGCTATTGACCCTGCCCGATCCGCTGTCATCACATCAACGTTCGCACATCCCGTCCAACCAGGAGCACAGCATGGCCACCAGCAGTCAAAAATTCATCGCCCGCAACCGCGCCCCGCGCGTCCAGATCGAGTACGACGTGGAGCTCTATGGCGCCGAGAAGAAGGTGCAGCTGCCCTTCGTGATGGGCGTGCTGTCCGACCTGTCGGGCAAGCCGGCTGACCCGCTGGCCCCGGTGGCCGACCGCAAGTTCCTGGACATCGACGTCGACAACTTCGACGCCCGCATGAAGTCGATGAAGCCCCGCGTGGCCTTCCAGGTGCCCAACACCCTGACGGGCGAAGGCAACCTGGCCATCGACCTGACCTTCGAGAACATGGACGACTTCTCGCCGGCCGCCGTGGCCGCCAAGGTCGACGGCCTCAAGCAACTGCTCGAAGCGCGGCAGCAGCTGGCCAACCTGGTCACCTACATGGACGGCAAGACCGGCGCCGAAGAGCTGCTGGCCAAGGTGCTCAAGGACGAGGCCCTGCTCAACGCCCTGGCCTCGGCCAAGAAGCCCGCCGACGGCCAGTGAGCCGCCCCCACGCACGCATCTGACTCCCAGGAGAACCCATGTCTGAAGCCCAAGCCCTCGGCGCAGCACTCGAGACCGTCCAGTTCGAAGGCGGTGATTTCGCCTCGCTGCTCAACAAGGAATTCAAGCCCCAGAACGACGGCGCCAAGTCGGCCGTTGAAACTGCGGTGCTGACCCTGGCCCAGCAGGCCCTGTCCAACACCAAGCTGATCGGCAGCGACGTGGTCGCCTCGATCGAGGCCATGATCGCCCAGCTCGACGCCAAGATGAGCGAGCAGGTCAACCAGATCATGCACCACGCCGAGTTCCAGCAGCTCGAAAGCGCCTGGCGCGGCCTGCACTACCTCGTCAACAACACCGAGACCGACGAGCTGCTCAAGATCCGCGTGCTCAACATCTCGAAGGCCGAGGTGGGCAAGACCCTGAAGAAGTTCAAGGGCACCGCCTGGGACCAAAGCCCGCTGTTCAAGAAGATCTACGAAGAAGAGTACGGCCAGTTCGGTGGCGAGCCCTTCGGCTGCCTGGTGGGCGACTACTACTTCGACCACACCCCGCCGGACGTCGAGTTCCTGTCGGAAATGGCCAAGGTCAGCGCCGCGTCGCACTGCCCCTTCATCGCCGCCTCCAGCCCCGCGCTGATGCAGATGGAATCGTGGCAAGAGCTGGCCAACCCGCGTGACCTGACCAAGATCTTCACCACGCCCGAGTACGCCGCCTGGCGCTCGCTGCGCGAGAGCGACGATGCCCGCTACATCGGCCTGGCCATGCCGCGCTTCCTGTCGCGTCAGCCCTATGGCGCCAAGACCAACCCGGTGGAAGCCTTCAACTTCGAAGAAGACACCGCTGGCGCCGACCACAACAAGTACACCTGGGCCAACTCGGCCTACGCGATGGCCGTCAACATCAACCGCTCCTTCAAGGAATACGGCTGGTGCTCGCGCATCCGTGGCATCGAGTCCGGCGGCGCCGTCGAAGGCCTGCCCACCCACGCCTTCCCCACCGATGACGGCGGCGTGGACATGAAGTGCCCGACCGAGATCGCCATCTCTGACCGCCGCGAGGCCGAGCTGGCCAAGAACGGTTTCATGCCCCTGGTGCACAAGAAGAACAGCGACTTCGCTGCCTTCATCGGTGCCCAGTCGCTGCAAAAGCCGGCCGAGTACGATGACCCGGACGCTTCGGCCAACGCCAACCTGGCCGCGCGCCTGCCTTACCTGTTCGCCACCTGCCGTTTCGCCCACTACCTCAAGTGCATCGTGCGCGACAAGGTGGGCTCGTTCAAGGAGCGCGCCGAAATGCAGCGCTGGCTGAACGACTGGATCATGAACTACGTGGATGGCGATCCGGCCCACTCGTCTGAAGACACCAAGGCCCGCCGTCCGCTGGCGGCCGCCGAAGTGGTCGTCGAAGAGATCCCTGGCAACCCGGGCTACTACAGCTCGAAGTTCTTCCTGCGCCCGCACTACCAGCTCGAAGGCCTGACCGTTTCGCTGCGCCTGGTCTCGAAGCTGCCCTCGCAGAAGGCCGCCTGACGCTTCCGGCCTGAGCCGCCGGCACGACCGGCGCGCTCGGTGCCTCGCTCTTTGTTCACCCCTTGTGTTCGGTGGCCTGCGCGTGGGCTGCCGAGGACGACACACGCCGGTGGTGTGGCCTGCTTGACCCGACAGGCCGCGACCAGCTCGTACCGGTCCCTTCCTTCCCTCGGGTGTCATTCAACCCTGCAACCTGGAGAACCACTATGTCTCTCGACATGTTCATCAAGATCGGCGACATCAAGGGCGAATCGATCGACGCCTCCCACAAGGACGAGGTCAGCGTGCTGGCCTGGAGCTGGGGCCTGAGCCAGTCCGGCTCGACCCACCACTCGACCGGCTCTGGCGCCGGCAAGGTCAACGTGCAAGACCTGTCGCTCACCAAGTGGGTGGACAGCTCGTCGACCGCCCTGATGACCGCAGCCTGCAAGGGCACGCACATCAAGGAAGCCAAGCTGACCGTGCGCAAGGCCGGTGACAAGCCCCTCGAGTACATCAAGATCACCCTGACCGACGTGATCGTGTCGTCGGTGCAAACCGGTGGCTCGGGTGGCGAAGACCGCCTGACCGAGAACGTGGTGCTGAACTTCGGCAAGTTCAAGGTCGAGTACACCGCCCAGACCAAGGAAGGCGGCGCTGGCGCCACCTCGACCTCGGCTTGGGACATCCCCGCCAACAAGCCGCTGGGCTGATCGCTGTCCAACGCTGCGTCTGCCGGAGTCACCATGTCCTTGCTCAACAGCTTCCTCAAGATCGAAGGCTCCCGCCAGGGGCCCATCAAAGGCGATGTCAACGAGCCGTCGCACCTCGATGAGATCGACATCGTGGGGTGGAGCTGGGGCATGGATGCTTCGGCCGCAGCCTACGCCACGGGCGCCGTGAACACGACGCTCAAGGCGATCACGCTGCGCAAGCGCACCGACCGGGCCACCACGGCCATCATGTCGGCGCTGCGCACCAACGAAGCGCTCAAGAAGGTCACGCTGACCGGCCGCAAGGTCGGTGGCGAGGCCCCCATCGATTTCCTCAAGATCGTGATGGAGAAGGCGCGCATCACCTCCCATCAGATCGGTACCGCCTCGGATGGATCGCCCGATTTCATCGAGGAGTTCACCATCACCTTCCTCAAGGTGTCGGTGAGCTACATCCCGCAGAACGCCTCGGGCGGCACCACGGGTGCCACCACGTTCGAAACCGAAGTCACCACCCGTTGAGCCCGCCATGACGAGCCCTGTTGCCGCCGCCGAGCAAGCCCTTCAGCAAGGCCAACTGGACGAGGCCCTGCAATGCCTGCAGGACGGCGTGCGGGCCAAGCCCTCCGACGTCAAGCTGCGCATCTTCCTCTTTCAGCTGCTGTGCGTGAAGGGGCAGTGGGGCCGCGCGCTCAACCAGCTCAAGGTCTGTGGCGAGATGGACGCCAGCACCCTGCCCATGGTCAACACCTACCGCGAAGCCATCCAGTGCGAAGCGGTGCGCGAGGCCGTGTTCAAGGGGCAGACCACCCCGATCGTCATGGGCCAGCCCCAGCTGTGGGTCGCCCACCTGGTGGAGGCCTTGATGGCCGAGGCCCGTGGCGATGCCCAGCTCGCGGCCCACCTGCGCAACCAGGCCATGGAGGCGGCACCCGCCACCAGCGGCACGCTCAATGGCGAGGCCTTTGGCTGGATCGCCGATGCCGACTCGCGCCTGGGGCCGGTGCTCGAAGTCATCGTCAATGGCCGCTACAGCTGGGTGCCGTTCGCCTGCCTGGCCAAGGTCACCTTCGATGAGCCCACCGACTTGCGCGACATGGTGTGGACCCCCGCCTCGCTCGAGTTCCCCCACGGCGGTGCCACCGTGGCCCTGGTGCCCACGCGCTACGCCCCGATGCCCGAAGGCGCCTCGCCCCTGCTGCAGCTCTCGCGCCTGACCGAGTGGGAGGCCATCGGCGAGCAGCATTACCGGGGCCTGGGCCAGCGCCTGCTGACCACCGACACGGCCGAGGTGGGCGTGCTCGAAGCCCGTGAGCTGGTGCTCGATGTCGTCGACCTGTCGCCCGCCGACGAGGTCGATCAGGCCGAGGCCTGACCCCGCGCCCGGGCCCGCCGACCATGGCCACCGCAGACCTGCGTGAACGCCTGCAACCGGCCCTGCTGGACCGGCTGACCGACGAGCGCCCGGAGCTCTCGCAAGACCCGGACGAGCGCCGGGGCATGAGCAAGGCGCAGCTGCGGGCGGCCGTGCTGCGCGACCTGGGCTGGCTGCTCAATGCCGTGCAGCCGCTGCTGTCGCGCGAGGCCGAAGCCCATCCGCTGGCGGCGGCCTCGGTCATCAACTACGGCATGCCGCCACTGTCGGGCCAGTTGGCCTCGAAGATCGACATGCCCAGCCTCACGCAGCAGCTGCGCGAGGCCATCTTGCGCTTCGAGCCGCGCATCCTCGAGCACTCACTCGAGGTGACGGCCGTCGAAGACCAGTTCGTGCTCGATGCGCACAACGTCATCGAGTTCGAGATCCGCGGCCTGCTGTGGGCCCAGCCCATCCCGCTGGAGCTGCTGCTGCGCACCCAGCTCGACCTTGAAGCCGGTCAGGTGCGCGTGCGCGACCTGGCGCCCACCACCCTCGACGCTGGACGCCGCTGATGGATCCCGGACTGCTCAAGCTCTACAACCAGGAGCTCAGCCACCTGCGCGAGATGGGGGCCGAGTTCGCCCGCGAGTTCCCCAAGATCGCCGCCCGACTGACCATGGACGGCGTGGAGGTGGCCGATCCGTATGTGGAGCGCCTGCTCGAAGGCTTTGCCTTCATGGCTGCGCGCACCCAGCTCAAGCTCGACGCCGAGTACCCCCGCTTCATCCACAGCCTGCTGTCGACGCTGTACCCCGACTTCCTGTCGCCCGTGCCGTCGATGATGGTGGCGCGCCTGCAGCCCGCCCACGCCGATCCGGCCCTGGCCCAAGGCTTCACGGTGCCGCGCCAGACCGCCATCCACAGCGAGCTGCCGCGCGGGCAGAACACCCGCTGCGAGTTCCGCACCGGCCACGCTGTCACCCTGTGGCCCGTGGAGCTGGTGGGGGCGCAGTACTTCAGCCACGCGCCCGACCTGCCGCTGGCCCAGTTGCCCGTGGCGCGCCAGGTGCGCGGCGGCGTGCGCCTCAAGCTCAAGGTGCACGGCGGCCTCAAGGCCCGCGAGCTGCAGATGGACCGCCTGAGCCTCTACCTGAGCGCGCCCGACGACACGGCCCTGCGCCTCTTTGAGCTGCTGACCTCGGCGACGCTGGGCACCTGGGTGCCCACCGATGCGCTGCAGGCCCGCGCGCAGTGGGCCCACGCCGACAGCCTGCAGCAGCAGGGCTTTGACGACGACCAGGCCCTGCTGCCCGAAACGCTGCGCGGCTTCTCAGGGCACCGCTTGCTGCAGGAGTTCGCGGCCATGCCGCAGCGCCTGATGTTCTTCGAGGTCAGCCAGTTGCAGCAGCGCCTGCGCCGCGTGCAGGGCGACGAGTTCGAGCTGGTCATCTTGCTGGGCAAGGGCGACCCCTCGCTCGAATCGCTGGTCGATGGGCAGAGCTTCTCGCTGTACTGCACACCGGCCATCAACCTGTTCCACAAGCGGCTGGACCGCATCCCCCTGCAAGGCCCGGGCAGCGCCGCCGCCGAGCACCACGTGGTGCCCGACCGCACGCGGCCGATGGACTTCGAGGTCTATGCGCTCAGCAGCGTGCGCGGCCACGGCACCGGCGATGTGGCCGAGCAAGACTTCTTGCCCCTCTACACCGCCCACCACACCGAGGGGCCGGCGCACAGCGCTTTCTACACGGTGCGCCGCGAGCCGCGCCTGCTGTCGCAGCGCCAGAAAGAGCAGGGCACGCGCTCGGCCTACATCGGCAGCGAGGTGTTCATCTCGCTGGTCGACCCCGCCCACGCGCCGTACGACGAAGACCTGCGCCAGCTCTCGGTGCAGGCCCTGGTGAGCAACCGCGACCTGCCCATGCTGCTGCCGGGCGCCGGCCAGCGTGAAGGCGGCGGCCCCTCGGCGTCCACCTGGTCGCTCGATGCCACGGCGCCACTGCAGCAGGTGCAGTGCCTGCGCGGCCCCACGCCGGTGGTGCAGCGCCTGGTGCGCGGCGAGCTGGGCTGGTCGCTCATCAGCCAGCTCACGCTCAACCACCTGTCCATCGCTGGTGAAGACCCGCACAAGGCCGCAGCCGCCCTGCGCAGCCTGCTGATGCTGCATGGCCACGAGGCCGATGCCGGCTGGCGCAAGCAGGTCGAGGGCATCCGCACCGTCACCGCCCGCACGGTGACGCGCCGCCTGCCGGGCTCCGGCCGCATGGCCTTTGGCACCGGCGTGCAGATCGACGTCGAGGTCGATGAACTGGGCCTGCAAGGCAGCTCGGCCACCTTGCTGGGCAGCGTGCTGGAGCGCTTTTTCGCACGCCACGCGGCGCTCAACGCCTTCACCGAAACCCGCTTGCTCAGCGCCTCGCGCGGGCAGGTCATGGCCTGGCCGGCCCGCCTCGGCCAGTCGCCCATTTTGTGAGCCGCACCGTGGACACGCCGCCGCTGCCCGACGACGACCTGGCGCCGCCCGTGGCACCGGCCCCGTCGTTCGATGTGCCTGCGGTGGGCGAGATCGACCCGCTGGCGCCCCCGTCGGTGCTGCTGCCGCCCAGGGCCCCGCAGCAGACCACCTCGGCGCAAGACGCCCGCCTGTACCGCCTGTGGCAAGCGCTGGCGGCCACGCCGTACGCGCACGACCTGTTTCAGACGCTGCGCCGCGTGCAGGCCTTGAAGGCCGATGCGCCCCGCCTGGGCGAAGCCCTGCGGCCGCGCGACGAGGCCGTGCGCCTGGGTCAGGACGCCGAGCTCGATTTCGCGCCCGCCAACATCCACTCGGTGCAGGTGGACCGCAGCGTGCCCCGCATCGGCCAGCGTGCCTTTGGCCTGTTCGGCCCCATGGGCCCGATGCCGCTGCACCTCACCGAGTACGCCCGCGAGCGCGAACGCCTGCACGCCGACCCGACGATGGCGCGCTTCGCCGACCTGTTCCACCACCGCGCGCTGCTGATGTTCTTCCGCGCCTGGGCGCAGTCGCGCCCCGAGGTGCACCGTGATCGCCCCTGGGACGACGACTTCTCGCGCTGGGTCAGCAGCCTCATCGGCCAAGGCGGCAAGGCCTTCGCCCAGCGCAGCCACGTGGCCGACGACGCCAAGCGCCTGCACGCGGCCTGGCTGATGCGCGGCCCGCGCAACGCCGAGGGCCTGGCCAAGGTCATCCGCCAGTACTTTGGCCTGCCCGTGCGGGTCGAGGCCTGCGTGGGCCACTGGCTGCCGCTGAGCGAGCAAGACCGCACCCAGCTGCGCCCCTCCACCGCCCCGGCGCGCAACACGGCGCTGGGCGTGTCGTCGGTGCTGGGCCACCGCGTCTGGGACCGCCAGTCGCATGCCCGCCTGCACATCGGCCCGCTCACGCTGGCGCAGTTCCAGCAGTTCATGCCCGGCCAGCCCACCCGCGTGGCTTTGCGCGACTGGGTGCGCGAGTACCTGGGCTTGACCGTGGCGGTCGATGTGCGGCTCACCCTGCGCGGCGACCAGATCCCCGACCTGCGCATGGCCCGCCGCCCGCGAGGCGCTGCGCCCACCACCCAGGCTGCACCCCAGGCTGGCCGGCTAGGCCTGGACACCTGGCTGGGCCGCCAAGGCCCCCGCCCCGACAGCGCGGCCTTGCGCCTGCGCCTCACCGGCCCTGGCCTGAGCTGACCCTTTCGTCCCCCATACCCACACATCACACCCCTTCGGAGAGCAGACATGGCAGAGATCTCACGCACCGCGTTGTTCGGCAAGCTCAATCCCCTGGCCTACAAGGCCATCGAAGGGGCCACCGTGTTCTGCAAGCTGCGCGGCAACCCGTACGTCGAGCTGCAGCACTGGCTGCACCAGATCCTCAACAACGCCGACAGCGACCTGCACCGCATCGTCAAGCAGTACGAGCTCGACGCCTCGGTGCTGGCGTCCGACCTCACGCAGTCGCTCGACCGCCTGCCGCGCGGCGCCACGTCCATCTCCGACCTGTCCACGCTGCTGGAAAACGCCGTCGAGCGCGGCTGGGTGTATGGCTCGCTGATGTTCGGCGACCGCCAGGTGCGCACCGGCTACCTGGTGATCGGCATGCTCAAGACGCCCACGCTGCGCAACGCGCTGCTGAGCATCTCCAAGCAGTTCGACAAGATCAAGCTCGACGACCTGTGCGACACCTTCCCCTCGCTGCTGGCCCAGTCGCCCGAGGCGGGCCAAGGCGCCACCGATGGCAGCGCCGCCCCGGGTGAAGCGTCGGACGCCATCGCCCCGGCCGCCATGGGCAAGCAAGAGGCGCTCAAGAAGTTCACCACCGACCTGACCGAGCAGGCCCGCAGCGGCAAGATGGACCCCATCGTGGGCCGCGACGACGAGATCCGCCAGGTGGTCGACATCCTGATGCGCCGCCGCCAGAACAACCCCATCCTCATCGGCGAGGCGGGCGTGGGCAAAACGGCCGTGGTCGAAGGCTTTGCCCAGCGCATCGCGCGCGGCGACGTGCCGCCCTCGCTGAAAGACGTCGAGCTGCGTGCGCTGGACGTCGGCCTGCTGCAGGCCGGCGCCAGCATGAAGGGCGAGTTCGAGCAGCGGCTGCGCTCGGTCATCGACGAGGTGCAGGCCAGCGCCAAGCCCATCATCCTGTTCATCGACGAG
>JACCDX011752325.1_pt1 | contig 11952 bp, 11 predicted proteins | sample 7449681 | NCBI WGS metagenome assembly JACCDX01 (sample SAMN15323450, study PRJNA562643) | freshwater metagenome | isolation source: river surface water | place: USA:Blue River Watershed | collected 2017-08-18 | reverse complement strand
CCTCCTCGTTGTGCGAGCGGGTTTCGCGGCCGCGCTTCAGCTGGCGCTCGACGGACTCCTTCTCGTCGACGAAGAGCACCATGATGTGGATGGTGGGTTGGCGGAAGTGGATGCTGAGCGGGGTGTCGTAGAACTCGCGGCGCAGCGCGTGCATCTTGTCGACGAGGCGCTTCAGGCACTCGACCTGCACCTTGGTGCGGGGGAAGCCGTCGAGGATGACGCCGTCGCGGTATTCGGGGCGGAGGAGCTGGCGGAGAAGGAGACCGACGACTTCGCGGTCGCCGACCATGTTGCCGGCGTTTTTGAGGGCGCGGGCCTCGGGGGAATCGAGCAGCGCGCTGATGACGATGGGCGGGCAGGTGAGGCCGCGGGTCTTGGTGATGAAGGCGGTGTTGGTGCCTTTGCCGGCACCGGGAGCGCCGCCGAGGAGAATGATCTCTTTGGGAAACCGGAGGTTGGAGCGGCCGAAGCTTTCCTCGAGGTCGCGCCAGACGGCTTCGAAGATCAGGTGGGCGTCCTTGATTTCCAGATCGGTGATCTTGCCGGAAGCGGGAGTGCCGGGGACGGCAGGGGTGGGAGCGGCGGCGGCGGGATTCGACATGTCAGGGTTGCGGAAGTGTCTAGGGGCTTTCGCGGGCCGCTTCGACACAAGAAAATTCCGGGTGCAACCGGAACCCGGCGGGGCGGTGTCGGTCGAAGCCAGCCGAACGATTCGCGCCGGCCTGACCGACGGAATCGTCAAGTTGAAGCTGGACCTGGCGGGCTCGCGCAAGCGGGCCCGCCTTGGCTTTTCCGGGAGTCCGCGGAGCGCGGCGGAGGATGCCGAAACTTCCGCGGCGACCTCAGGTTTTGCGGTGGATGACCTGCGGGGCGGCGTCGATCTGGCCGCGCGTCACGCCGAGCTGGTTGAGCAGCTTGAGTTCGCGCCACAGTTCGGCGCCGGTGAGCTCGCCGCGGAGAAGCTGGGCGTAGCGGGTGAGCGTGCGGTGGACCTCGTCGGCGGGCTCGTTGACGAATTCGACGCGGAAGTGGCGCGCGCCGAGTTCGAGGAGGCGCGCGACGTATTCGGCGCCGGTCTGGGCGCGGTTGTTGAAGACGGTGTTGCGGCAGCCGGCGTCGGCGCGGAGCGGCAACTCGGCGCCGACGCGATCGCGGAGGGCGACGCGGTGGGTGTCGCAGGGGCGGCCGCAGTCGCGGTAGTCTTTGCCGGTCGAGAGGAAGGCGCAGAAGACGCAGTGCTCCATGTGAAACATGGGCATGTGCTGGTGGATCGTGAGGTCGAACCAGGCGCCGGGTGCGGCCTGCAGGAGCGATTCGAGCTGCGAGATATTGAGATCGTAGCTGGCGGTGACGCGCTCGAGGCCGTAGCGGCGCAGGAAGTAGTCGGCGGCGAGGGGATTGGCGACGTTGAGGGAGAAGTCGCCGCGCTTGCGGTCGCCGGTGAAGAACGCGAGGTGGTCGAAATTGCGGCAGAGGTAGCCGTCGGCGTCGCAGGAGCGGACCTGTTTCAAGATCCACTCTTCGCCCGGTTTGAAAATGCGGGGCGGGGCGACCCAGATGGAGGACGGCGGAAGCTGAGAGTTGAGGGCTGAGGGCTGAGAGTCCGGAGGAGCGGAGGCTTGGAGGGTGCGGAAGCGGGCGACGGTGTCGCGGTAGTGCTTCGGGTTTTCGAACTCGCAGTAGAGCGTGCGGGCGCCGGCTTGCCAGGCGGCGTCCAGTTGCTCGGGCAGGCGGATGACGGCGATCAGCTCCGGCGCGGCGGGTGCCGGCGCGGGGGATCGTTGCGGGTTGAGCGCAGAGAGATCGGAGCCGGTGACGGTCCAGCGTTTCGGCGCGGCGCGGAGCCGGTCGAGCTCGGCGGCGGCTTCGCGGCGGAGGCGGTTGAGCTCGCTGAGCGGGACGATGACGGCGCCTTCGAGCAAGGACTTCAGCTCTCCAAGACGGAACGGCGTGCCGCCGAGGCGGCCGAGCTGGTCGCGCAGGCGCTCGGGTGTGAGCGGTTGTTTCTCCGCGGGCGCGAGCGGCGCGCGCGATTCGAGTTTCACGACGTGGCCGTCGCCGTCGTCGGCGACCAGCGTGAGCGGGGTGCCGGCGCGGCCGTGGACTTCGAGCGAGATCGGGCGCTGGTAGCGGATCTGCTCGCCGGCGAAGGTGGCGCGCAGCTCGCGGTCGAGCGCGGGGTCGTTGGTTTTCCAGACGAGCTGGCCGACTCGGACGCGGCGCCAGTCGATGTCGCCGTGGCCGAAGCGGAGCGTGACGGTGCCGGGCACGGCGCCGTGGGGGTCGACGTGGTAAACGCGGCCGCCTTCCTCGCGCTCCTCGGGTTTGCCGGCGTCGAAGACGATGCCGTCGCCGGGCTTGAGCGGAGCGACGAGGCGGAGGGAAACGGTTTCGTGGCCGACGTGGGCGACTTCGCCGAGGAAGACGCCGCGCTTGGTGCCGAAGCGCGCGTGGGCCAGCTCCTGATTCTGGATGCCGCGGAACCAGCCGGTGTAGAGGCCGCGGGAGAAAGCCATCTGCAGCTCGTAGTGGGCGGGGGCAGAGGCGGAGGGTGAGGAGGCGCTCAGGCCGGGGGGCGGTGAGTTTGGAGGAGCGGTGCGGCGGAGAGCTGAGAGGCTAGAGTCTGGAGCAGGAGCGGGCGAGCGGTTCGCCGAGGTTTTGCTCTCAGCTCCAGACTCCGGACTCTTGGCTGCGCCGAGGCGGTCGAGGGCTTGGCGGTAAACCCGCGTGATGCTGGCGACGTATTCGGGGGACTTGAGGCGGCCCTCGATCTTGAGCGACGCGACGCCGGCGCGGACGAGGTCGGGCAGGACGTCGAGGCCGGCGAGGTCCTGCGGGCTGAGCAGGTAGCGGCGGTCGCCGAGATCGACGACGCGGCCGTCGGCGATGAGGTCGTAGGGGAGGCGGCACGCCTGGGCGCACTCGCCGCGGTTGGCGGAGCGACCGCCGAGCGATTCGCTGGTGAGGCACTGGCCGGAGTAGGCGACGCAGAGGGCGCCGTGGACGAAGACCTCGAGCGGGAGCGCAGCGGTGGCGGTGGCCTGGGCGGCGCGGATCTTTTCGATCTCGGCGATGGAGTTCTCGCGGGCGAGGACGACGAGTTGCGCGCCGAGCTCGCGGGCGAAGTCGACGCCGGCCGCGCTCGTGACCGTCATCTGCGTCGAGACGTGGATCGGAAAATCGGGCGAGAGGGAGCGGATGAGCCGGCAGATGCCGACGTCCTGGACGATGGCGGCGTCGACCCCGGCGGCGATGATGCCGCGGAGGTAGTCGGCGGCGGCGGGGAGTTCGGCGGTGAAGACGAGGGTGTTGAAGGTGACGTAGCCGCGCACGCCGCGGCGGTGGAGGAACTCCATGAGCGCGGGCAGGTCGGCCTGCGTGAAGTTCTTCGCGCGCATGCGGGCGTTGAAACGCTCGAGGCCGAAGTAGATGGCGTCGGCGCCGTTCTCGACGGCGGCGCGGGCGCAGTCCCAGTCGCCGGCCGGGGCGAGCAGTTCGGGCCGGGCGGGGGCGGCCGGGGCGGAGCGGGGTGCGGGAAATGCGGATACGGCGGCGCTCACGGGGCGGGAAGTTTGGGGGCGGGGAGCGCGACGTGCGGGGCGGCGGCCTTCAGCTCGGCGGCGAGCAGGGCGGTGAGGATGAAGAAGCCGATCGCGAGGTAGCCGAGCACGGGCAGGCCGGCGAGGCGGCCGGCCGGGGTGCGGGTGACGAACTCGCCGGCGAGGAGGTTCGCGCCGGCGCCGGCGGCCTGCTGGAGGGCGGCGTTGACGCTCATGAAGCCGCCGCGGTAGCGGGCCTCGACGGCGTTGGTGACCATCGTCATCGCGGGGGAGAAGCGGCCGGACATCGTGACCATGAACAGCGCCATCAGCAGCGAGGCGACGGCGAGCGAGGCGGGGCCGAGGCGGGTGATGAAGAAAACGACCACGATCGCGGCGGCGGAGAGGAGCGAGAGGAGTTTCAGCCGGTCCATGTGGTCGGTCAGCCAGCCGACGATAGGGGTGGAGACGACGGTCGCGAGGCCGCCGACGACGTAGGTGAAGGGCAGCTGGAAAGATTCATCGAGCCCGACGTTGGCGATGTAGGACGGGGCGATGAACGGGATCATGACGCCGCCGGCCATGACGAGCACCATGCTGACGGAGAACGCGCGGAGGTGGACGCCGTGCGAGAGGATTTCACGCATCTGGCGGACGGGCTCGTGATTGGCGACGGCGGTGCGGATCGAGGGCAGCGCGATGCAGGCCAGCACGAGGATCGCGGCACTGCAGCCGGCGAGCAGAAAGAACGCGGCGTGCCAGCCAAATTTGCCCGACAGCACGAGCCCGAGGGGCACGCCCAGCACGGAGGCGACCGGAAACGCGGCCATGACCACGCCCATCGCCCGGCCGCGGCGCGCGGGCGGGATCACGTCGCCGACCATCGCGGTGACCATCGAGCCGGTGAGGCCGCCGAAGGCGCCGGCGGTGAGGCGGGCGAGCAGCAGCGTGGTGTGTGTCGGGGCGAGCGCGCAGGCGAGCGTGGCGAGCCCGAAGCCGGTGTAGAGGAAAACGATCGCGCGCTTGCGGTCGAAGCGGTCGAGCACGAAGCCGCCGGCAAACCCCGCGACGGCCGCGGCCAGGCCGTAGGCGGCGACGAGGTGGGTGAACTGGGCGGGCGTGATCGAAAACACCGTCATGAGCTGCGCGCCCAGCGGCATCATGATCATGAAATCGAGGATGTGGGTGAACTGCACGGCGCCCAAGGTCAGGAGCGTGGCGCGCTCACGACCGGGGGAGAGGGCGTGGTGTGGTTCCGGCGATGACATGGACGGCGGAGCGTTGGCGAAATGGCGGAAAGCGCAATCGCGGGTGCGGGCGCGGCGGGCACGCGGCCGGCGGCGCGGTGGCAGGCGTCGGAGCGGCCACGCGGGTGGCGGGTGGAATCGGGGCGGACGGTGGGGGCAGGCGCGTTGACGGCTTTAGGGGAGTCAGGCCCGGTGGTGCCGGCCGCATTCCGATGGCTAAGCGCCGTCCGGTGCGGCGGCGGGGCCGGCGGAGCGTGTCCGGACGTGTTCGCGGAGAAGTTTGAGAAACTGTTCGGCGCCTCGGCTTTGGTAGCGCTGGAGGTGGCGGATCACGACGAGCTCGCGCGTCGGGGCGGTGCCGGTGAGGCGCAGGTAGGTGAGCGAGTCGTTGTCGTCCGGGAGGCGCGCGAGTTCGGGCAGGAGGGAGATGCCCAGCCCGCGGGCGACGAAGAGCTTGAGGGTGGCGATCTGGGCGCAGCGGAAGCCGATGCGGGGCTGGAGTTTCTGGTCGCCGAAGAACGCGCGCACCTGGGCGGCGAGGGCGCTGGAGTCGCCGAGGGAGACGAACGTCTCGTCGGCGAGGTCGTTCACGCTGATCTCGCTGCGGGTGGCGATGGGGTGGTGTTTACCGACGACGAGCAGAATGGGCTCGCTGAGCAGCGGTTCGATGGCAACCCGATGATCTTTAACGGGCTGAGGCACGACGGCGAGGTCGAGATCGCCCTCGATTACTCCGCGGACGAGGTCGGCGCGGAAGTCTTCCTGCGCGCTGATGAGGAGGTTGGGATGGCTGGTTCGCAGGCTGGCGATCAGGCCGGTAAGCAGATAAGGCATAACGGTTTGAACTGCTCCGACGGTGATGCGGCGCTCGAGGCTCGGGTGATCGCTGAGTTCCTTGGCGGCGTTTTCGACTTCGATGAGGATGCGGCGGGCGCGGTCGAGGAAGGCGGCGCCGGCTTCGGTGAGCACGGCCTTGCGCCCAAGGCGGTGGAAGAGCTTGTGCCCGACCTCGTCTTCCAATTTCTGAATCTGCTGGCTGAGCGACGGTTGAGAGATGTTCGAGCGCTCCGCGGCGCGGGTGAAATTCTCGGTTTCGGCGATGGCGACGAAGTAACGCAGTTGGTGCAGCTCCATAGGATTTTCCTATCAAACCGATAGGAAGGTGCGATTTCAACAATCGTTAAGGATGCCGTATAGTAGGGACGTCGGACCAAGAAGGGTTCGACGAAACAAAGACAAACCTATGAATAAGAACATCCTCGTTGCGGTCCCCGTCGGCGTCCTCGCCGTTGCCGCCCTCGTGCTTTCTTTCCGCGCCCCGGTTACGGCGGAGTCCCTGATCGGCTACGTGAGCGTCCTCGCGCTGCTCGCAGTCGCATCCTTGGAATACCGCATCAGCTGGAAGCGGCTGTTCGGTCGCAGCTAACAGCGACCGCCACAGATCAGATCCAACAGGGGTCCGGAGTAATCCGGGCCCCTTTTTATTTTTGGGCGCGACGCCGCGGTGGGCGGAGACATTTTCGGGGGCGGGCAGACAAAACCGGGAGCGCATGACGCTCAGCCGGCAAAGATCGCCACACCCGCACCGCATGGAGGAAAGCACCGCACATGAATCCTGGACGACCTGGTTCCAACGTTACGGCCCGAAGCTGCTGCTTTGCGCCCGGCAGTGGACCCGGTCGCTGGCGGATGCGGAGGACGTGGTGCAGGAGGCGTTCGTGCGCTACTGGCGCCACCAGCGCGGGCTGCCGGGCGAGCCGATGGCACTCCTGGTCACGTCGGTGCGGCGGGCGGCCTTCGACCTCGCACGGCGGGAGGGGCGGCGGACGAGCCGCGAGGAACGGGCGAGCGAACTCGACGACCGGGTGGCGGTGTTTCACGCGTCGCTGGACGGCGACGAGCGGCGGGCGGCGATCGAGCAGGCGATGCAGCGGCTGCCGGCCGAACAACGCGAAGTGCTCGTGCTCAAGATCTGGGGCGAACTTACGTTCGAGCAGATCGCGGCCGAGCTGGACCTTTCGCCGAACACGGCGGCATCGCGCTACCGCTATGCACTGGCGGCGCTGCGCCGGGAACTGAAGGAGGCCGATTGCCATGGATGACGACTTGAAAAACCTCGAGGCCGAGCTGACGCGGTTGCAGCCGGCGGCGCCCTCGCGGGCGTTGTATGCGCGCGTGGAGCGCGAGCTGGGCGCGGCGGCGGCGGCGCCCGTGGTGTCGCTGCGCCACGGGCGGAGCGAGCCGCGGCCGGCGTGGTTCTGGGCGTTGAGCGCGCCGCTGGCGGCGGCCGCGGCGCTCGCGGTGATGTTCACGCGGGTGCCGACCGAAGGCCGCGCGCCGTCGGCGCGGGCCGAGATGGCGCGGGCGGCGACGGCGGCCGACGCGTCGCCGACCGCGCTCAAGCCGGTCGCGGCGGAGAATGTCCTCTACTCGGCGAGCGACGAGGGGCTGGTGACGCTGGACGACGGCACGCCGGCGCGCCGGGAGCGGCTCCGCTACGTCGACACGATCACGTGGCGCAACCCGCGCACCAACGCCTCGCTCACCTGGAGCGTGCCGCGCGACGAAGTGCGCATCGTGCCGGTCCTTTTCCAATGAGCGCCGGCCCTTCCGGCCGGCGCCGCTTCAAAACCAACGAACGTATCCACTCATGAAACACATGCCCAGCAGCCTCACCGCGGCGGTCGTCCTCGCCGCCGCCTTGGCGCCGGCGCTCCGCGCCGCCGACGAGAAGCCCGCCCCGAAGGAAGAGAAACGCGAACTGCGGGTGCTCGCCGCCCCGCCGGCGGAGCGCCGCGTCTTCGTGCAGACGCGCGACGGCGAGCGCCGGCCGAACACCGAGAGGGAGACGGTGGCCTTTCTCGGGGTCGAGACGTCCGCGGTGTCCGCCACGCTGGCCGCGCAACTGACGATCCCGCGCGGTTCGGGCCTGGTGGTGAACCACGTGGTCGAGAAAAGCCCGGCGGCGGGGGTGCTGAAGGAGCACGACATCCTTCTCAAGCTGGACGACCAGCTGCTCATCGAGACGCGGCAGCTTTCCGTGCTGATCCGCCTGCGCAAGGAAGGCGAGGAGGTGACGCTGACGTATCTGCGCGGCGGCAAGGAGGCGACGGCCAAGGTGAAGCTCGGCAAGCACGAGGTGCCGAAATTCGCGGGTGTGTTCGAGACGACGTCGGCGCGGGCGCTGGCGCTGCCCTTCGGCGGCGGAAGCGGGCAGGGTCTCTGGGAAGTGCGCGCGCCCGAGGCCGGACAACGCTCCGACCGGGAGGAGGTCGACCGGGTGCTGTCGCTCATGCACGGCGCGCGCGGCGGGGCGCCGGTGCGGGTGCAGATCGACCGGCAAAGCGGCCCGGGGCTGCGGGCGATCAGCATCAACACGGCGAACAGCAATCTGGTGTTCAGCGACGACGACGGCTCGCTCGAACTGCGGGTGCAGGACGGGGTGAAGTCGCTCGTGGCCAAGGATCCCGCCGGCAAGGAAGTCTATGCCGGCCCGGTGAACACGCCGGAGGAGCGGAAGGCGCTGCCGGCGAAGGTGCGCGAGCGGTTCGAAAAACTCGAAGGCATGCAGGACATCACGTTCCGCACGGACGCGGATTTCCAGGGGGCGGAGACGAAAGTCGTCCGGCCGCCGGGGCGAGGGATCTCGCTGCCGCCGGCGCCGGTGCGCGAACGCCGGCCGGCGGGCACTCCGCCCGGGTTCTACTGAAAACCGATTTCCACGCCGGTGCGGTTCGCCGGCTGGAGGTGAAAAAACCGCGGGGCGTTGTGGCCCCGCGGTTTCGTTTTGTGCGGTCCGCGATCGGACCTCAGAGGCTCGGCGGCACGTCGGGTGCCGGGGTGTCGCGGCGGCGGAAGAAGATCGCGACCACGAGCGAGAGCACCACGGCCCACAGTGTGCCGAAGAAGCCCTGGAAGGCGGTCATGACGGCCGGCGACGTGAATTTTTTCACCATCGGCTCGGCCTGGGCGACCTGGGCGGCGCTCATGCCCTTGGCCTCCATCGCGGCGAGCTGGGCTTGGAGCACGACTTCGCTGAAACCGGGATTGATGACGGAGAAATACAGCCAGCCGGAGACGAGGCCGAGAGCGCCGCTGACGACGCTGGTCAGCAGGCCGGCGCCGAGAGCGGAGCCGTAACCCCAGTCGTTCTCGGGGTTCGAGAGCGCACGTTTCTCGCGCATGGCGAGCGCGAGGCAGGCAATCCCGATGGCGAGGCCGCCGAGGGAGCCGACCCACTGGGCGACCGACATCTTCTCGGGGCTGTCGTGGAACCCGGCGACGTAGAGCAGGAGGACGAGGGCAAAGCCGCCGGCCGCCATGGCCGCACCGTAGGTGAGCGAGGTTTTCATCGGCGCCGACGCTGACGCGCGGCGACGCGATGACAATGCCGGCAGGACGGCCGGACGCGCGGCGGGATGGACGGCGGCGCCGCGCAGTGCACCCGGGCGACGACGGATGGCCGAGCCCGGGTGGCGCACGGCGGCAGCCCGGGCCGCGCAGCGAACACCTTGTCCCGATCGGCGCGGGCGGAAGCACCGCGCGAATTCGACGGCCGAACCGCGCTCAGCGATTGTCGCCGTCGAGCAAGCGACCGAAGCCGCCGAGCACGGAGCCTTCCTCGCGACCACCGCGGCCGGTCTGGGGTGCGGCGGCGACGATGCGATCGGCGAGGCGCGAGAGGGGCAGCGACTGCAGCCAGATTTTGCCGGGCCCGCGGAGGGTGGCGAAGAAGAGGCCCTCGCCGCCGAAGAGCGCGGTCTTGATGCCGCCCACATACTGGATGTCGAAATCGACGGTGGGCTGGTAGCCGGCGACGCAGCCGGTGTCGACGCGCAGGACTTCGCCCGGCGCGAGGGTGCGCTCGTAGAGCGTGCCGCCGGCGTGGATGAAGGCCCAGCCGTCGCCGGTGAGGCGCTGCATGATGAAACCCTCGCCGCCGAACAGGCCGGCGCCGATGCGTTTCTGGAACGCGATGCCGATGCTCACGCCCTTGGCGGCGCAGAGGAAGGAGTCTTTCTGCGCGATGAATTCGCCGCCGATGTCCTTCAGGTGCACGGCCACGATCTTGCCGGGGTAGGGCGCGCCGAAGGCGACGCGGCGTTTGCCGGCGCCCTGGTTCTGGAAGACCGTCATGAAGAGCGATTCGCCGGTGAGCAGGCGTTTGCCCGCGCCGAGGAGCGCGCTCATGATGCCGCCCGTTTTGGCGGCGCCGTCGCCGAAGACGGTCTCCATCGCGATGCCGTCGTCCATGAACATCATGCCGCCGGCTTCGGCGACGACGGCTTCCTGCGGATCGAGCTCCACTTCGACGAACTGCATGTCGTCGCCGTGGATCTTGTAGTCGATCTCGTGCATGGCTTGGGAGGGGAGGAACGGCGGGACTTGGCTCATGGTAGGGTGGAGGTTGACCGGTTGCGGAGGGTGAGGGTGGCGGGCGCGGTTCGCGCGCCGCGACGACAACGAATACCCGGCGGGCGCGAAAAAGTTTCAGCGCCGGCCGGGAGCGCGCAATGCGCCGCGCACGAGGCGGTCGTCGCCGTCGTTGGGCGCGGGGGTGAGGCCGAGGACGGCGCAGAGGAGGTTGTAGACGTGGATGTTTTCCGTCGCGGGCAGCGTGACGCCCGATTGGAACGCGGGACCGTGCGCGACGAAAAGGCCGTGCATGATGGGCAGCGCGGGGTCGTAGCCGTGGTCGCCGAGCAGGTAGCCCTGCGCGGCGTAGCGGGTGCGCAGGCGGTCGTGGGCGGCGCGGGTGCCGACGTGCCAGCCGACGTCGGGCAGGACCCAGACGGGAGCGATGCGGGCGTTGCCGCGGAAATGAAAGTGCGCGGGCAGATCCTCCGCGAGGTAGGCCTTCACGTGCGGCACGCCGTCGAACTTGCGGACGAGTTCGGCGGCGGTGCCGCGCAGCGGGCGCAGCGAGAGCACGCTGCCCTCGTCCTCGATGAGCACGGACGACAGGTCGAGCAGGCTGTCGATGATGACGGCGCGTTCGCCGCTCGTGGCGGTCATGCCGTGGTCGGCGACGATCACGAGGTTGGGCTCGAGGCCGGCGCCGCGCAGCCGGGCGAGCATCGCGCCGACCTGGTCGTCGCAGAGCTTCACCGAGGCGACGAGTTCGGGGGAGTCGGGCCCGAAGCGGTGGCCCTTGGCGTTGGTTTCATCGAAATAAAACGTGACGATGGACGGACGTTCGGCGGTCGGCAGCGCGAGCCAGCCCATGAGTTCGTCGAGGCGTTTCTCGAAGGGGATGCTGTAGTCGTAGCGCTTCCAGAAGGTGGGCCGCACGCCGGCGATTTCGGCCTCGGAGCCGACCCAGAAGTAGGAGGCGGCTTTTTTGCCCTGTTTGATCGCGGTGACCCAGATGGGTTCGCCGCCCCACCAGCGCGGGTCGCCGACGGACGCGGCGGTGTTGTAGCGAAAGAAGATCCCGTGGGCGGGATCGAAGAAGATGTTGTTCACCACGCCGTGCCGGGCGGGGCGCAGGCCGGTGACGAGGGTGTAGTGGTTCGGAAAGGTGTTGCTCGGAAAGACCGGGACGAGTCCGCGCGCCGAGACGCCGTCGCGGCGGAGGGCGCGCAGCGTGGGCGCGACCTCGGCATGGCGGTCGAGGTAGTCCCAACGGAAGCCGTCGAGGGAGATCAGAATGAGCGGCGACTCGGCGGCGCGGAGCGCGAGCGCGCCGCAGAGCAAGGCGAGGAAAAGGGAGGCGCGTCGGATCATGGGCGCAGGGTGGCGAGGGTGGCGCCCCAGCCGCCGCTGGTCTCGTCGCCGGTGGCGAAGGAGACGACGTCGGGCGAGCGCCGGAGAAAGGCGTGGACGGTGGTGCGGAGGGTGCCGGTGCCCTTGCCGTGGACGAGGCGCACGCGCAGCAACCGGCGGGCGCGGCACTCCGCGAGGTAGGCGGGCAGCAGCGCGCCGAGGTCGGAGGGACGAAAGGTGTGGAGATCCAATTCGCCGGTGATCGGGAGCACCACGGGAGCGGTGCCGGCCGGCGAGGAGGGGAACTCCGGTGCGTTCACAGGAACTCCGCGGGCGGCGCGGCGGGCTTGACCGCCGGAGCGGGCGGCGGAGCTGCCGGTTTGTGATCGGGGGCGGCCGGTGCGAGCGGCTCGTCGGATGCGATCGTGGCAGCGGGCGGAGCGAGGGCGGCATCGGCCGGG
>JACCDX010596932.1_pt1 | contig 11954 bp, 10 predicted proteins | sample 7449681 | NCBI WGS metagenome assembly JACCDX01 (sample SAMN15323450, study PRJNA562643) | freshwater metagenome | isolation source: river surface water | place: USA:Blue River Watershed | collected 2017-08-18 | reverse complement strand
TCTTCGATCTCTTCCAGCACCTTCTGCGTGCTGGTGCCCGGCGGCAACTCGGTCACCACCAGCTGCCACTGGCCACGGGCCAGCTCTTCGATCTTCCAGCGGGCGCGCACCTTCAGGCTGCCCCGGCCGGTGCGGTAGGCCTCGGCGATCTCGGTCGGGCTGGAGATGATCTGGCCGCCGCCCGGGAAGTCGGGCCCCGGCAGCAACTCGGCCAGTTCGTCATCGCCCAGCTTGTCGTTCTTGATCAGGGCCACGGTGGCCGCAGCCACCTCGCGCAGGTTGTGGCTGGGGATCTCGGTGGCCAGGCCCACGGCGATGCCGCTGGCGCCGTTGAGCAGCACAAACGGCAGGCGGGCCGGCAGCTGCCGGGGCTCCTCGGTGGAGCCGTCGTAGTTGGGCACGAAATCCACCGTGCCCATGTCGATCTCGTCGAGCAGCAGGCGGGCAATCGGCGCCAGGCGGGCTTCCGTGTAACGCATCGCGGCGGCGCCATCGCCATCGCGCGAGCCGAAGTTGCCCTGGCCGTCGATCAGCGGGTAGCGCAGCGCGAAGTCTTGCGCCATGCGCACCATGGCGTCGTAGGCGGCCGTGTCGCCGTGGGGGTGGTAGCGGCCGAGCACGTCGCCCACCACGCGGGCGCTTTTCACCGGCTTGGCGCCCGAGGCCCCGGTGAAGGTCAGGCCCATGCGCTCCATCGCATACAGGATGCGGCGCTGCACGGGCTTCTGGCCATCGCACACGTCGGGCAGGGCGCGGCCCTTGACCACGCTCAGGGCGTATTCCAGGTAGGCGCGCTCGGCGTACTGAGAGAGGACGAGGCTGTCACCGCCGTCGGCAGGAGGCGGTGCGCTGAAATCGATCGTTTGTTGGGACATCGTGGGGGATGGCTGACCTCAAGGCGGCGCCAAGTGTAGGGCAATCCCCTGCCAGGCACCGGGCACCGGCCCCGGCCCTGGCCACAACCCTGGCCACAGCCCTGTCGCGAGGCTGAGACCGGCGGCGGCGCGGGCTCGCGTGGCCACATCGGCAGGCGCATGCCACCGCTGCAACGCGGCCCCTTCGCACGCAGGTGGTCTGGCCGCCTCACCCGGCCCCAGATTGACGCCACTTTGAAGCCAAACGGATGCCACATCCGTCGTCAAACACAGCACGGGATGACTAGCATCGGCGCATGCACCCCGCTCTGATCTGGTTCAAACGCGATCTGCGTGTCAGCGACCACGCCGCCGTCGCTGCGGCCTGCGCGCTGGCGCCGGGCGAGCGGCTGCGCGGGCTCTACATCATTGAACCCGGCCTGTGGGCCCAGCCCGACGCCGCCGCACAGCATTGGGCGTTCGGGGCCGAGTGCCTGCGTGAACTGGCGGCGCAATTGCGGGCGCTCGGGGGCGAGTTGTGCGTGCGCCAAGGCGATGCCACGGCCGTGCTGGCCGACTTGCACACCACCCAGCCCTTCACCCACCTGCTGGCCCATGAAGAGACGGGCAACGCCTACACCTACGCCCGCGACCTGGCGGTGGCGGACTGGTGCCGCCAGCAGGGCGTGCAGTTTCAGGAATGGCCGCAGATGGGCGTGGTGCGGCGCCTGCGCACCCGCGACGACTGGCACATCCGCTGGGAGCGCTTCATGCGGGCGGCCCCCTGGCCCCAGCCCGACGCCGCCCCTCCGCGCACGGCTGCGGCCGCCCTGGCCCTGCCTTCGCCCGCCGACCTGGGCCTGCTGGACACCCCGCCGCCCCGCCGACAGCACGGTGGCCGCACGGCCGCGCTCGCCGTGCTGGATGAGTTCCTGACCGACCGCTGCGGCCAGTACCGGGGTGGCATCTCGTCGCCCCTGTCGGCACCGTCGGCCTGTTCACGGCTGTCGCCCTACCTGGCCTGGGGCGTGCTGGGCACGCGCGAGGTGGTGCAGGCCACGCGCCAGCGCCTGGGCGAACTGCAGGCCACCGACGAGCCGTGGTCGCAGCGCCAACAGGCGGGCCTCAAGGCCTTTTTGAGCCGCATGCACTGGCACTGTCACTTCATCCAAAAGCTCGAAGACGAGCCCGAGCTGGAGTGGCGCAACCTGCACCCGGGCTACGACGGCCTGCGCGAAGGCGAGCACAACCCGGCCCATTTCGACGCGCTCACCCAGGGCCGCACCGGCTGGCCCATGGTGGACGCCTGCGTGGCCATGCTGCGCGACACCGGCTGGATCAACTTCCGCATGCGCGCCATGTTGGTGTCGGTGGCCGCCTACCCGCTGTGGCTGCACTGGCGGCCCGTGGGCCTGTGGCTGGCGCAGCAGTTCCTCGACTACGAGCCGGGCATCCACTGGAGCCAGCTGCAGATGCAATCGGGCACCACGGGCATCAACACCACCCGGGTCTACAACCCCATCAAGCAAGCCCGCGACCACGACCCCAAAGGCCACTTCGTGCGGCGCTGGTTGCCCCACATGCGGCGCGTGCCCACCGAGTGGCTGTTCGAGCCCTGGCGCATGCCGCCCGAGGTGCAGGCCGCTTGCGGGCTCACCGTGGGCGTCGACATCCCCCTGCCCTTGGTGAACCTGGACGACGCGCTGCGCACAGCCAAGACGCGGCTGCATGGCCGGCGCGCCCAGCCCGAGGTGCGGGCGGATGTGCAGGCCGTGGTGCGCAAACATGGCTCACGCACCTTCAGGGATGGCCGGCCGCGCCGGGGCAAAGCCACCACCAAGCCCGCAGCCACGGCACAGCTGAGCCTGGATTTTTAAGATGAAGATGCGCAAAAAGGGCGACCTGCCCACCAAGCCCTGCCTGCACTGCGGACGCCCCTTTGCCTGGCGCAAGAAATGGGCGCGCGATTGGGACGAGGTGAAGCACTGCTCCGACCGCTGCCGAGGCGAGCGCAAGGGCAGCACCGGAGGCGCAGCATGAGCGCCCCCACCGTGGTTCACTGGTTCAGGCACGACCTGCGCCTGGGCGACCACCCCAGCTGGTGCGCCGCCGTGGCCGACGCCCAGGCCCGGGGTGCGCACCTGCTCGCGGTGGCCGTGTGGGACCCCGCCCAGACCAACGCCACCGCGTGGAGCCCCATGCGCTGCGGCCCCTGGCGCCAGGCCTGGCTGGCCGACTCGCTGGCCGCGCTGGATGCGGCCCTGCGTGCCCAGGGTCAGCAGCTGCTGGTGCTGCGCGGCCAGCCGCGCGATGTGCTGCCGCGCTGCATGGCCGCCGTCAACGGGGTGGCGCTGCACGCCGAAACCTGGCCGGCGCCCGAAGAGCAGGCCGACGAGCGCGCCCTGCAGGCGGCATCCAAAGCTTCGATGGCAGCGGCAAGCAGCAGCGCCCCAAGCTGGCGCTGGCAACCCCACGCCCCCTCGGTGCTGCTGCCCCTGAATGCCCTGCCCTGGCCTGTGGCCCGCATGCCCGATGGCTACACCCCCATGCGTCAGGCGATCGAAGCGACACAAGGCCGCCAGGGCGACCCGTGGCCCCAGCCGCTGGCAGCGCCGGCCAAGCTGCCGCCCCCACCGCCTGCCGCGCGCTGGCACAGCTTGCCCACGGGCGGGCCGGATCCCAAACTGAGCCTGCACAGCGACCCGCGCTCGTCCTTCCCCTTTCGCGCCACGCCCCAGCCACCGCACGCCACAGCGGCCACGGCTCAGCCAGTGGATGGCGTGGCCGCCGGCGAAGCGGGCGCCCGGGACCACCTGCGGCGCTACCTGGTCCAGGGCCATGCCGAGCACTACAAGGCCACCCGCAACCAGCTCACCGGGCTGACGTACTCCAGCAAATGGTCGCCCTGGCTGGCGGTGGGCGCCATCAGCGCGCCGCAGCTGATGCAGGCCGTGCGGGCCCACGAGGCGGCACACGGCGCCAGCGATGGCAGCTACTGGCTGTGGTTCGAGCTGCTGTGGCGCGAGCACTTCCGCCTGCTGCAGCACAAGCACGGCGCCGCGCTGTACCGATGGCGCGGCCTGTGTGACGCACCACCGCCCGCGAGCGCCTGCGCCGCCCTCCCGGGGCCTCTCCGCGCGAGCGCCATGCAGAAGCGCAACGTCAGCAAGCCGCCGCCGAGCGCTGGCGCCAGGGCCAGACGGGGCAGCCGCTGGTCGATGCCGCCATGCGCGAGCTCTCGGCCACCGGCTACCTCTCCAACCGCCTGCGCCAGGTGGCGGCCAGCTGGCTGGTGCACGACCTGGGCGTGGACTGGCGGGTGGGTGCCGCCTGGTTCGAGTCCCAACTGATCGACTACGACGTGCACAGCAACCAGGGCAACTGGTTGTACCTGGCCGGCCTGGGCACCGACCCGCGCGGGGGACGCCGCTTCGACCCGGTCAAACAGGCCCGCGAGCACGATCCCGAGGGCCACTTCCAACGCCTGTGGGGCACCCGCACATGACCACCCTGCGCCTCATCCTCGGCGACCAGCTCAACCCCGAGCACAGCTGGTACCGCACCGTGCGCGACGACACCGTCTACGTGCTCATGGAAATCCGCCAGGAGACCGACTACACGCTGCACCACGCCCAGAAGGTGCTGGCCATCTTCGCGGCCATGCGCGACTTCGCTCGGCACCTGCGCGAAGCCGGCCACCGCGTGCGCTTCGTGGCCATCGACGACCCCAGCAACCGCCAGAGCCTCACCGCCAACCTCGACGCGCTGGTGCAGCACTACCAGGCCACCGCCTTTGCCCACCAGGCGCCTGACGAACACCGGCTCGACGCCCAGCTCAGCGCCTGGTGCCAGGCCCAGGCCGCGCGGGGCCTGCACGTCAGCGTGGCCGACACCGAGCACTTTTTGAGCGCACGCGACGAGGCTGCACGCCTGTTCGGCGACAGCCGCCACTGGCTGATGGAGCGCTTCTATCGCCACATGCGCCAGCGCCACGGCGTGCTGATGCAGGCCGATGCCCCACGCCAGCCCGAGGGCGGCCAGTGGAACTTCGACCACGACAACCGCAAAGCCTGGAGCGGCACACCCGCCGCACCTGCCGACTGGCGCCACCACCACGACCACCGCGCGCTGTGGGCCACCATCGAGGCCAGCGGCGCCCGCACCTTTGGTGACCCGCAAGCCAACGACAGCCGCTGGCCGCTCAACCGCCGCGAGGCCCTGGCCGACCTCAACGCCTTCGTCACCCAGGCCCTGCCGCACTTCGGCGACTACCAAGACGCCTTGTCCGGCGAGGCCTCGGGGCGGCAGTGGCGCTTGTTCCATTCGCTGCTCTCGTTCGCTCTCAACGTGAAGATGCTGCAGCCCGCCGAGGTCATCGCGGCGGCCGAGGGGGCCTTCCGCTCAGGCCAGGTGCCACTGGCGGCGGCCGAAGGCTTCATCCGCCAGATCCTGGGCTGGCGCGAATACGTGCGCGGCGTCTACTGGGCCCACATGCCCGGCTACACCGAGCGCAATGCCCTGGGCCACCACCTGCCCCTGCCCGCGTGGTTCTGGACAGGCGAGGTGAAGATGGCCTGCATGCGCCAGGCCGTGGGGCAGTCCTTGCAGCACGCCTACGCGCACCACATCCAGCGCCTGATGGTGATCGGCAACTTCGCGCTGCTCGCCGGGCTGGACCCTCAGGCCGTGCACCAGTGGTACCTGGGCGTCTACATCGACGCCTTCGAATGGGTCGAAGCCCCCAACACCTTGGGGATGAGCCAGTTCGCCGATGGCGGCGTGATCGCCACCAAGCCCTATGTGAGCAGCGCCGCCTACCTCGACCGCATGGGCGATCACTGCAAGGGCTGTGCTTACCAGCGCAAGGAGCGCCTGGGTGAGCGGGCCTGCCCCTTCAATGCCCTGTACTGGGATTTCCACCTGCGGCACGCTGAGCTGCTGCGCCGCAACCCGCGCATCGGCATGGTCTACAAGCAGATCGACAAGATGGACGCGGCCCAGCGCGAGGCCATCGCCGCTCAGGCCAAGGCCTGGCGTGCGCGGCTCGACGCGCTGTGAACCCGCCACCGGCGCGCCATGCACAATGCCCCCATGCAGACCGAACGCATTGCCACCGCCGTGGCCGCCCTGGTGGCCGCCCGCCGCAGCGGCCAGCCCTGGACGCCCCCCGCCGCGTGGGCGGACCTCAGCACCGATGAGGCCTACGCCATCCAAGCCGGCGTGGCCCAGGCCATGGGCTGGTTTGCCGACGCCCCCACGGCCTGGAAAGCGGGCGGCGCGCCCAACGTGTCAGGCGCACCCCTGCCGCAGGTGCAGCCCACGCCGGCCACCTGGTGTCCGCCCAACTGGTGCGCGCCGGAAGAAGCGCCAGGGGATGTGCCCCACCCCGCCGCATCCAGCGCCCCATCCACCTGGATCATCGAAGCCGAAGTGGCCTTCCGACTGGGCCGCGCCCCCGATCCCACCCACCCCGAGGCCGACATGCGGCATTGCCTGGACACGGTGGCCGTGGCCATCGAGGCCATCGATACCCGCCTGCACCACGGCCTGCAACAGCCCTCTGCCTGGAAGCTGGCCGACCAGGGCGTGCACGGCACCCTGGTGCTGGGCCCCGAGCAAGCAGCGCGCACCGTGCTCGCCTGGGACGAAGCCACCTGGCGCCAGCTGGCTTGGTCGTTCACGCGCAACGGCCAGCCTGACCTGGCGGGCCAAGGCGGCCTGCCTGCCATCACCCCGCACTCGGCCTTGCGCTGGTTGGCGGGGCACGCGGCACGCCACAACGGTGGCCTGCGGGCGGGCGATGTGGTCACCACCGGCGCCTGGGCGGTGGTGCGCGCACAACGGGGCGACACCATCCAGGCGAGCTTCACCGGCCTGGGCCACGCCGAGCTGACCTTGACTTGATGCCGCGCACGCCACCCCACAAACATGTGATCCCGACTTGACCCGACCCCGGCCTCCCCCTAAGCTGCTTGTAACAAAAACATGCACAGGGAGTGGCCATGAAGTTCATGGGCAATGTGATGGCGTACATCGCGGCAACGCTGCTGCTGGTGTTCACCTGGGTGGAGCTGGTGCCGGCCGGCTTCCTCGCAGACCTCGGGCAACCGGCCCACCTGGCCGCCTTGGGTGGCGTCGTCGGGCTCTTTGCCTTGTTGGCGGTGGCCTTGCTGCCCACCTCGCGCGCCTGGATGAACCTGCTGGTCGCCCAGGTGCTGGCCTCGATGCCACTCTTTTACCTCTGGGGGGCCTGGCTGCACGGCAGCAGCTTACAGGTGCTCGAAGAAGTGGCTGGCCTGCTGCTGTTTGGCGCCCTGGCCTGGTACGGTTGGCGCCACAAACCAGTGCTGCTGGGCCTGGGCGTGGTGGCCCACGGCCTGCTGTGGGACAGTTGGCACGTGCACCACGGCACGGTGATGCCCGAGTGGTACCCACTGGCCTGCGGGCTCTACGACGTGGCCTTTGGCCTGCTGGCCATGATGCACCACTGCGCCGGGGCTTTGCGCGCCCGCCCCCCCGAGCCGCCCACCGGACTGGGGCGGCCCGTGCGGCAAGTTGCTGGATGAGTGGGGCCGCAGCGGCGACAATGCGGGTTTTGAGCCTGCCGCGCGCCGCCCATGAAGACCTACGACATTGAACTGCAACGCCTCAAGGCCGCCAAGCACGGCCATGGCCTGATCGAATTGAGCGTGGACGTGATCGTCCAGCCCCGCTCGGCCAAAGAAGAAGCCACCACCAGCTGCCTGTCCATCCCCGTGGACGACGCCCGCACCCTGCTCATCTTGCTCAAGCAGCAGATCGCCGAGATCGACAAACTCAACCCGCGCAGCCGCCGATCGGGCCGCTGCTGATGACGCCCCCCATCGCCTTCCACCAACTGGGCCTGTGCGAAGCGCTGGTTCAGGCTGCGGCCGACTGCGGCTACACCGCCCCCACGCCCATCCAGCAAGCAGCCATCCCCGAGGCCCTGAAGGGCCGCGACGTGCTGGCCACCGCCCAGACCGGCTCGGGCAAGACGGTGGCCTATGTGCTGCCCATCCTGCAACAGATCGAAGACGCCTTCTTGCGCGCGCCCACGGCAGCGCTGTCGCGCGGCCGCCCGGTGCGCCGCAAGACGCGCGCCCTGGTGCTGGTGCCCACCCGCGAACTCGCCGACCAGGTGGGTGACGCCATCCACGACCTGTCGCACCGCATCGACGCGCCGCTGCGCTGGGGCTGTGTGTACGGCGGGGTGTCCATCAACCCGCAGATGCTGGGGCTGCGAGGCGGCGCCGACATCGTCGTGGCCACGCCCGGTCGCCTGCTCGACCTGGTGGACCGCAACGCCCTGCACCTCGATCACGTCAGCACCCTGGTGCTCGATGAGGCCGACCGCCTGCTCGATGCCGGCTTTGCCGACGAGATCAACCGCGTGCTGGCCCTGCTGCCCGGCAAGCGCCAGCACCTGATGTTCTCGGCCACCTTCCCGGCGAGCACGCAGGCCTTGGCGCAGCGCCTGCTGCACCACCCCGCGCGCATCGACGTGCCCACTGAGCCCGAATCGGCGCCCGACATCACCCAGCGCGCCATCGTGGTCGACACCGCACAGCGCACACCGCTGCTGCGCCACCTCATCCAGACCGAGGGCTGGCGCCAGGTGCTGGTGTTCGTGGCCACCAAGTACGCCTGCGACCTGGTGGCCGACAAGCTGCGCCGCCATGGCATCCAGGCTGCCGCCTTCCACGCCGACGCCAGCCAGACGGCCCGCCGCGAGGTGCTGCAGGCCTTCAAGGCCGGTCAGGCCCAGGTGCTGGTGGCCACCGACCTGGCCGCCCGGGGCATCGACATCAACGCCCTGCCGGTGGTGGTGAACTTCGACCTGCCCCGCAGTGCCGACGACCATGTGCACCGCATTGGCCGCACGGCCCGCGCAGGCGCCAGTGGCGTGGCGATGAGCTTCGTGCCGCCCGAAGCGGAGGCCCACTTCAGGCTGATCGAGAAGCGCCAGGGCCAACGGGTGGCCCGCGAGACCCTTGCCGGGTTTGAGCCGAGCGCACCCAGCACCACACCGGCGCAGGCAAGCCCCGCCCACGATGGCGACGCGCCCGCTGCCCCCGGCAAGCTGCCACCCGGCACCGGCGGCATCAAGGGCAAGCGCAAAAGCAAGAAAGACAAGCTGCGCGAGGCTGCCGCCAAGCCCTGAGCCCTGCTCGCCCCCGGCCTGTGCGCACTGGGCGGGCTGGGCGTGCAGGCGGGCGCTGGGGTGCGCCCTGGCTGTGACATCCGTCACACACCGGCACTGCGGCTGCGCCCGCAGGCGCACCCTGGGGCTACAGGTCTGTCGGCCCAAGCCGATCCCGCACGTTCGAGCCCCACTTTTCGAACGTCACGGCATGTCCACCCCTCTGTCCACCCGCCCGCCGGCAGGCCTGATCGCCCGGCTGTCGCTCACCGCCAAACTCAGCATCGCTTCCACTGCCTTGTGCGTGGTGTGCGTGATCGCCACCAGCGCGGTGCTGGGCTGGAAAACGGCGGGTGCCGCGCGTGAAGACGCCGAGCAAAACGCCCGGCTCGCGGCGCAAGAAGCCGCCGTCAACGTGGCGGGCGAGCTGGGGCGCAGCTTCAGCGCCGTCAAATCACTGGCCGACACGCTGCACGGCCTCAAGGCCGCAGGCATGCCGCCCACACGCGATCAGCTCGATGCCATGTCGCGCCAGGTGCTCACGGCCCACCCTGAATTCATCGGCACCTATTCCATCTGGGAGCCCAATGCGCTCGACGGCAAGGACGCCGAGTACATCAAGAAGACCAAGGCCTACGACGACACCGGCCGCTACATCGCCTACTGGAACCGGGGCGCAGGCACGATTGACGTCGAGCCGCTGCTCGACTACGAAAAGGCCGGCGCCAACGACTGGTACCACATCCCGCGCACCACCCGCAAAGACGCGCTGATCGAGCCCTACCTCTACCCCGTGGCCGGCAAGGACGTGCTGATGGCCACCTTGTCGGCGCCCATCGTGATCGAGGGCAAGTTCGTGGGCATGGCCGGCTCTGACCTGCCGTTGGCCCCGCTGTCTGGCCGCGTGGCCAAAATGCAGCCCCTGCCCGACAGCCGTGTGGCCCTGCTGTCCAACGGCGGGCTGTATGTGGCGGTCAACGACGCCCAGCGACTGGCCAAGAAGGCTGATGACATGCCCACCGAGGCCCTGAGCCACATCGCCCAAGGCCAGCCTTACCGCTATCAGGATGCCGAAGGCTGGGTCCACCTGCTGGAGCCCGTGAAGGTGCTCGACGGCCTCGCCCCCTGGAGCGTGCGCGTGTCTTACCCCGCGTCCACCGCTGCCGCCGAGGCGCGCAGCCTCTTGGGGACGGCGGCCTTGGCCGCCTTGGTGGTGTGCTCGCTGGCGGCACTGGCCATGGTGACCCTGGTGCGGCGCATGACCCGTCCTTTGCGCGTGCTCGGTGACACCATGGCCCGGCTCGCGGGGGCCCAAGCCAACCTCAATGTGCGGCTCAATGACCGAGGCCACGATGAACTGGCCGCGATCAGCCGGGGCTTCAATGGCTTCATGGACAAAGTCAGTCAGGTGATCCACCAGGTGCGTCACAACGCCGACGGCGTGGCCACCGCCAGCACAGAGATCGCCCAGGGCAACCAGGACCTGTCCATGCGCACCGAGCAACAGGCGGGGGCCCTGCAGCAGACCGCTTCGTCCATGGAGCAACTCAGCCAGACGGTGCGGCAGAACGCCGACAGCGCCAGCGAGGCCAACGCCCTGGCCAGTCATGCCTCGGGCGTGGCGCGTCAGGGGGGGGCGGTGATGACCCAGGTGGTGAGCACCATGGCCGAGATCCATGCCTCGTCGCGGCGCATCAGCGACATCATCGGCACCATCGACGGCATCGCCTTCCAGACCAACATCCTGGCGCTCAACGCGGCCGTCGAGGCCGCACGGGCGGGCGAGCAAGGGCGCGGCTTTGCCGTGGTGGCCAGTGAGGTGCGCAGCCTGGCGGGCCGATCGGCCGAAGCCGCGAAAGCCATCAAGAGCCTGATCAGTGACAGCGTCGAGCGCGTGGAAGCCGGCAGCGCACTGGTCAACCAGGCCGGGCAGACGATGAGCGAGGTCGTCGACAGCATCCAGCGGGTGACCCACATCGTCAGTGAGATCAGCACAGCCAGCAGCGAGCAGGCCCAGGGCGTGAGCCTGGTGGGCGACACGGTCAGCGAGATGGACCGGGGCACCCAGCACAACGCGGCGCTCGTGGAGCAGATGGCGGCGGCGTCGGTGTCACTCAAAAGTCAGGCAGACGAGTTGATGCAGGCCATTGCCACGCTCGACGCCCAGCGTTGAGCCCCGGGGCGCCCCCTGGGTTGCGTGGCCGCGGCGGGGGTTGACGGCGCGGCCAAAAAGCGAAGGCGCGCGTCGTCCTGCGCGGCCTACCCGATCCCGGTGTGCAGGGTGCTGCGCTCGTCGCGGTTGGATGCGAGCGAAGCACCCCAGGCATGAGCGCAGGCCACATGGCCTCACCCAGCCCAGTGCTCAGATGTCGATCTCGACGCTGTCGCCGTTGAGCTCCATCAGCTCGCGACGCGAAGCCGCTTCGCCCTTGCCCATCAGCTTGTTGAAGGCCACCTCGGTGTCGTCAAAGCCGGTCACGCCATAGGCCACCGGCAGCAGACGACGGGTGTCGGGGTTGAGCGTGGTGTCCCACAGTTGCTCGGCGTTCATCTCGCCCAGGCCCTTGAAGCGGCTGATCGTCCAGGCGCCTTCGCGGCAGCCTTCCTTGCGCAGCTTGTCGAGGATGGCGTGCAGCTCGCCCTCGTCCAGCGCATACAGCTTGGCCGCGGGCTTCTTGCCGCGCGCCGGGGCATCGACGCGGAACAGCGGCGGGCGGGCGATGTAGATGTGGCCCGTCTCGATCAACTTGGGGAAGTGGCGGAAGAACAGCGTCAGCAGCAGCACCTGGATGTGCGAGCCGTCCACGTCGGCGTCTGAGAGGATGCAGATCTTGCCGTAGCGCAGGCCGCTCAGGTCGGGGCTGTCGTTGGGGCCGTGAGGGTCGACGCCGATGGCCACCGAGATGTCGTGGATCTCGTTGTTCTTGAACAGCAGGTCG
>JACCDX011539207.1_pt1 | contig 11955 bp, 7 predicted proteins | sample 7449681 | NCBI WGS metagenome assembly JACCDX01 (sample SAMN15323450, study PRJNA562643) | freshwater metagenome | isolation source: river surface water | place: USA:Blue River Watershed | collected 2017-08-18 | reverse complement strand
CAGCGAGGAGAATTGTTATTTAACGAGACATTCGAATAATATGACCTTGCAATTGGCATGGACACCAAAAGCTTGGGACGATTATCTATTTTGGCAATCCACGGATAAGAAAATCGTGAAAAAAATTAATACATTGCTCGCCGAATGCAGAAGAGACCCCATGAATGGTACCGGGAAACCCGAGGCACTGACCGGCGATTTACTGGGTTTTTATTCGCGAAGAATCAACCTCGAGCACAGGTTGGTATATAGTTTTAATGAGACCCAAGTAATTGTTCAACAGTGTAGATACCATTATTGATAAACGATGAAAAAGTTAAACTGGCCACTGCGCGCTAACCTGCTAAACCAAATCTTACTGGCGTTTGCGCTGCTTACTTTCTCGCGATTGGCTTGGTTTGTTGGCAATGCCTTCTGGTTGCCGCCTATTGGCGTTGACGAATATATTTGGGCGCATTTGGTGGGTATCTATTTCGACCTCCCCGTTGTGGTCGTAATGTTCCTCCCCTGCTGGATTTGGGTACTATTTGGTGGTTCATACAGAAGTGCATATCCTTGGATCAACAAACTGCTATTTGTAATGGGTGCATTCCCCGCATTGATCCTCAATGGCATCGATACCGGCTATTCCCAAGTTACTGCCAAACGAAGTGGCTATGAACTATTTGAAACCCTGGGCGATGATGCCAACAAACTCACACCCTACATTCTCGACAACCTGTTTTTGATAGGCGGACTGCTGATCTTGGCCTACTTCATTTTTCGATATACCCCCACAAAAAGACAATATCCAAACATTCATTTTATTGAATTTCCAATAAAATCAATCTTTTTCACCGTGCTATTCGCTGCAGGTTGCCTTCTCGGCTTTCGCGGTGGATGGCAACTGCGTCCCCTCAGAGCCATTGATGCTTCCAATTTCGTAGCTCCCGAAATCGCCCCGCTGGTCACCTCCACACCGCTACAAATGATTTCTACTTGGCAGCGGAATGGATTGCCCACCTTCGACTTCCCCATTCAATGGCCACAAACTGAAACCAAATCAGAAAAAATCGCCCAGAACAACAACCTATCCAACAACGCCGCCTCCCAATGGCTAGATCTCAACACCAAGCCACTGCCCGCTTTTCCAATGTCGCGCAGTCAAGGCGGTGGATGGGTACAACCCAACATCGTTTTCATCATCGTGGAGAGCTTGGCACGTGATTATACGGGCTTTGGCAATGGCACGCCGTTCACGCCCTACCTCGACAAACTGGCCAAGGATCCCAAAACCCTCTACTTTCCGTATTGCTATGCCAATGGGACCAAAAGTATCGAAATGGTGCCCAGCATTTTCTGTGGGATGCCCAACCTCATGAGTGAGTTTTATGTGACTTCCGCCTACGCCAACAACAAAGTCAACAACGCCTTCGCATTGGCTAACGGTTACAAAACAGCCTTTTTCCATGGATCCAACAACGGCACCATGGGATTTCAGTCGTTCCTCAAACAAACCGGCTTGCAGCAGTACCATGGCATAGACCAATATCCCAGCGGCGACTACCCCCGCGATTTTGATGGCAACTGGGGCATATTCGATGAGCCCTATTTGCAGCACGTAATTGGGTGTATGGATACGATGGTCGACAACAAACGACCGTTTTTCACCTCTGTTTTCACCCTCTCTTCGCACCACCCCTACACCATTCCACAGCCCTACCTGAACAAACTTCCCGGCGATGAAGGCACCGTGCAACACACCATCGCCTACGCCGATATCGCCCTGAAAAAGTTCTTTGAAACCGCAGCCACAAAACCCTGGTTCGAAAACACCATTTTTGTGATTACAGGGGACCATACCAGTCATTCCGACAAAGAATATTTCTAAAGTCAGAGCGGACATTATGAAATCCCGCTGCTGGTCTATTCACCGGGTGTCGATATCCGCGGCAATCTCCAAACCCAAGTAGATTCAACGATCAAAATCGCCACGGGCAAAACCCTGTCACAATGCGATATCCTACCCACCGTTTGGAGTCTACTGGGTGCGTCAAGCCCCCGATTGGGATTTGGACATAGCGCGTTCGACCCCAATTACAAGGGGTATTCTACCCATTTCGACAAAGACCTTTACTACATCATCCAATACCCTTATGTGTTGGCCCTCAACCAACGGGGCGAGGTCGTAGATTACCATCTCCAAACCAGAAACCAACGCAAAGGCAAAGCACTGCCGCAAAAAGGACCTCAATTTGAGTGGATGCGGGCAACATTACAAGCCCAAATGCATGAATATTCTCGACGCATCCGCATGAATGAATGGCGATAAGCGCCAAAACGGCGACAATTAAACCTTGAAGCCGATTCCGCCAGAGGCCATATTGGGTTTCACCTCGGTGGTAAACTCCACAACATCGTCGTAAGTCAGCGTTTCAATGGCCTTTTTGGTGTACTTCGATTTCGACAATTCACTCAAACGCAAATGCTGGTTGCGAATGGCTTCTTCAATCACCTTGCGCACCGCCCTACCGTTGCCAAAATACTTGTCGCGGGTTTTGTACATGAAATCAATGTACTTCATCAAGTGATCCGCGGCTTTGGGCTCCGGTGTGATGTTATGGTCGTGCAGTTGATTCAACGCAATGGTATACAAATCATCGGCGTTGTAGTCGCGGAATTGAAACACGCGATCGAAGCGAGACTTCAGACCCGGGTTCGACTCCATGAACTTCTCCATGTTTTGGGTATAACCAGCCGCGATGACAATAAACTCACCCCTGCGGTCTTCCATGCGTTTGAGTAGGGTTTCGATAGCTTCCCTGCCAAAATCGTTACTGCCACCATCGCTCAAGCTATACGCCTCGTCGATAAACAGCACGCCACCCATCGCCTTGTTGATGAGTTCAGAGGTTTTGATCGCGGTCTGTCCAACATACCCACCCACCAAACTCTGTCGGTCACACTCCACCAAATGGCCGCGTTCCAAGATGCCCAGGGCTTTGTAGATCTGTGCCAAGATGCGCGCCACAGTAGTTTTACCGGTACCAGGATTGCCACTAAATACGCTGTGCAAGGAGAAGATTTTTCTCACGTCTTTGCCCAAGCTCTTGTAAAAACGCACCAATTTCACCAATTCCTCGATGTCGTGTTTAACCTGATCCAGGCCAATCATGCCGCGAAGTTTGAGCATGGCTTCACGCAACATATCCTCATCGATGGGAATTTCTGGCAAGATCCCTTCGTGCAGGTCAAATATGCGTTTCAGATCCAATTCGGTAATGGTTGATAGCGTATCGGCATCCAGGGCCTCGGGGTGATCGGTTTTCATGATGCGCAATCCCAGGTTCATTTTGGCCTCATCCACCATGGAATTCACCAAACGGGCATTGCCGAAGAATTTATCGCGATCACGGTATTTATCGGTCAGATATTTCTGAAACAATTTTGTTGCGGCATCATCGAACTTCACTGAGCGCTTCTCTGCTGCGAAACTGGCAATTTTCACCAGCTCTTGGGGCGTATAATCAGGAAAATCGTACTGCATCACAAACCGCGATTTCAGTCCGGGATTCGACTCCAAAAACACATCCATTTCCTCGGGATAACCCGCAACAATGATGGCGATGTCGGTAGCATCTGACAGTTCCTTCAACAGTATCTCGATGGCTTCTTTGCCAAAATCTTTGTTGTCTTCGTCCTTTCGAGCCAACGCATAGGCCTCATCAATAAACAACACACCGTCTTTGGCCTTTTTGATGGCTTCTTTGGTTTTGGGTGCGGTTTGTCCGATGTATTCTGCTACCAGGTCGGAGCGATCCACCTCCACTACATGTCCTTTTTTCAGGAGTCCCATCTCTTTGTAGATTTTTCCGAGCAGGCGCGCCACGGTGGTTTTTCCTGTACCGGGATTGCCTTTGAACACGGCGTGAAGGTTGATTTTATCGTTCTCATCAAACCCTTTTTCGCGACGTAGGGCCACAAAACGAAGGTAGTCTGAGTACTCACGGATTTTCTTTTTGATGGGATCCAAACCGGTGAGTTCATCGAGTTCATGCATGATGTGCTCAATGCCGGCCGCCGATTGCTGTGTTTTGGTTGCATCATTTTCGCCTTCTGCATCGCCTTGGGCTTCCAGCAAATCATCGATGTGCACGTATTCGATTTGTGTCAACGGCACGAAATCTTCTTCGGTGGCCGCCACATAATCCTCCCCAATTTCAAAGGGGACTTGGGCCAGCATATGATCCATGAAAATGACTTCGGCGTAGTAATCCCCGCGCGACCAGGTACCAATGACATCGCTACCCCACCCGATGGTGACTGTAAATTGATCATCTTCGGGCTTGACAAAGAAAATTTTGGATACGCTGCCTTTGAGGTAACCACTGGCTGTGCGGAAGTTGAACAGCAACTCAATGGCCAGGTCTTTGGTTTTGCGGGTTAGGTTGTCGAGGTTGAGCTCAATCCATACATAACGGGTGCTCATGGCATTGAACACGCTATAATATTTACGGTCTAGCAGGTCGGTGTCGCCGCTGGTAGATTCGTACAATTTCACTGTATCGATTTTGAAATAGGGATTGGCATTACGGATGACGCCAACATTTTGGATGTAGAAGGTTTTGGTGGCGATGACTTCTTCATCTACGATGGCTTCCCAGCGATATACGCCTTCTTTCCAATAGGTGCCGGGCGTTTTCACACCCCATCCTTCGCGGACGTAGATCACAGATTCTTCGGGATTTACGGGGCGATCGCAGTTGAGGTAGCAGATTTCATTGTTTTTCTCATCGATACAACGCATGCGCAGTTGCAGATGCCAGGGATCCTCATCGAAGCGTTTGTTATAGAGGGTTACCTCGCAATAGACGTAGGCCACTTCCAGCTCTTCGAATACGGTTCTGTACTTTTTGGTATTGTTGGCCAACCACTCAATGCTAGAGTAGGTTTTGATATCACGAAATTTAAATAGGGCTGAGTTCATGTTGTGATTCTTGGATCGCACTGCCTGAGCAGTTCTACACCTGCAATATCTAGTATTCCGTTGAGATAATTCATGACGATACGATGAATTTAGCAACAAATCGATGGCTTTAGTAAATTTTCAATTTTACCATGCTTTATCAATTTTTTATCTTACCTTTGCACCTCCGATACGGAAAGACCTCGTAGCTCAGCTGGATAGAGCAACTGCCTTCTAAGCAGTAGGTCACAGGTTCGAATCCTGTCGGGGTCGCCCAGTATTGAGAAATATCGGGGAGTAGCGCAGGCCGGTAGCGCACCTGGTTTGGGACCAGGGGGTCGCAGGTTCGAATCCTGTCTCCCCGACCACTTTCAAAAAAGCCCCTCGTTTCAAACGAGGGGCTTTTTTTATGGTTCGAAAAACACCGGACTCTTGAGTAATCAACAATCCTCCAAGAACGTAATTACTTTTTCTTTTTAGGTGATTGAACTTTTTTTAATATCGGGTTTGATTTGTCGCCTAATAAACTTTTCGCATTACCCGAAGTCACAACCTTTTTCCCAGTTCTTGCTTCGAGTTCTTTCAAGGCAACTTTTGCAACATTGCCACCTTGTTGGGCTACTTTTTTGCTCGCTTCAAAATTTTTGGGTTCAACTGCCATCGATATATCTTTGGTAGATGTTTCCGCTAACATATTTAAAATCAACTCGGTATTTGTCATATTATCCCTCAAATTCTCTTTTTTTAAACCCTTGAGAATTTTATACTCTTTGGTCGTTTTTTCACTCCAAGCTTTGGTAATAATATCAGTTAACGTAGCAAACTGAACACCTTCCTTCAGTCCTCTTTTTTTCCATTCATCGGTGAGTTCTTTGCGAATTTCAATACTTTTCAGTCTCTGATTGATCCAGTTTTCAGAATACCCCAAATTCATGTATTGCTCTAGTGCACGATCTATGCTTAATTCAGGATCTTGCATCTCATCCAACCTTTCAGCAGCCACTTGTGCCAGCCAAAGTTTAAATGGCTCTGCTTTCGGTGATGGTATCGATTGAATCAAACGAAATAATTGTTCAGTATCGGCTACATCGGTCATTCTCATTTTCCCATCCGATGCTAGCATTTTCAAACCGTTACAATTTGTAACGGTTTCGTTTCCTTCATCTTTCAGTCTTTTTTTAAGCACCCTCCAATAAACCTGAGGATTAGGACTTTCAGTCAAAACAGAGACTACATCAACAATTGACATGAACCACTTCTCTTGTTCGGCATCCCAAACACTGCGCACCATTCTCTGTTCAAATAATTTAATTTCATTTCTCACCATCGTAATCTTAGATTTTTACTACCCAATAATTATCATTATTTTTAGTTTGGTTGCAGAACAGGATTTTAAAACTTCAAGCACCTTACCTTCTTTAGTACACCACACGATAATACTTTTCAAGTTTAATCAAAAGTATCCAAATAAATTCAAGGCAAAAATTCTATTCAGGTTCGAATCCTGTCTCCCCGACCACTTTCAAAAAAGCCCCTCGTTTCAAACGAGGGGCTTTTTTTATGGTTAAAACTTTATCGTAATTGGTTGGTGATTAATCAAGGACATAACGCAATCTCACGAATCCAGAGACTTTTGGATCGTCTTTCCAATAGGTGTAAGGAATTTCAACAAACATCAGATGGTGTTCTCGACCGTCTGCCAAAGTTTGTGTGGTAACTTCCATGAAATTCTTATCGTCTCTGTCAAGTTCATTCCAGAAAATATCGTCATCATCTATATCATTAACAGTCACTTTGCCTGATTTGAACAGATAAATATAATTATGTTGAGGAATGGCATTGTAATCGGGAAATAAATTCCTAGGATGCTCCGGATTGTTGTAAAAACCCTGAAGGTTGCCAGCATAATCTGTAGATTCCAAATGCAACCCCGGCCACACACCTTCCAAAGGACGATATTGACGCATGAAAGAATCACACACCTCCTTTTCATTGGTTTTTCTGTGAGGAAAATCAATTAAATAATCATTTGCTTCCTCGTCTGAATTCCATGTAAAAGGCCGACTAATTCGCTTAAACTCCCGCATTCCAATAATCAGCGTTGTATCTCCAGTTGTAAATCCAAATTGTGATGCTGAATCAGCAGCTCTGAAGGCAATAAAACGATCTACATTAGTGTAAACAGCAAACTTATCTCTGTCGGGGGATAGTGGCTCAAAATACCCTATTGGCATCCAGTAATATCTAAATCCGTTATTTAAATCAGGATAATACTCCATCGTGTCAGTAACCCTCCAACCCATACTTCCCTTTACGATTGTAGTGTCAATCATCCAAATTGGCTCTAATCCCCTATCGTTTTTAAATAGTGAATCTAAGTATTCTTCCTTCGTCAATTTTTTCAACGAAATATCATTGTTATTTAGCAACGTATCTTGCTGACATCCAGCGGCTACCATCATGATGGCAGCGATCAACAGGGTAACGAGTGTACTTAATGTTTTTTTCATGATATTTAACGTATGAATATTGAACAACAAATTTTGAAGTAAACAACATTTCATTTACAATTAATGCGTTACGATTTTCTTCTTGGAACCATCGTCGTAAAGAAGAATTATAACTTCATCTTTTCTAACTTGCTTCACAGGCCTACCGAGCATATCATACATTCCGATGAGTTTTGCTTCGGGTTTTACCATTTCAAACGTGCCCAAGGTTACACAGGGGTCTATGGTGAATCTTATTAAAATCACAGTATCATCACCAGCACAATAGTGAGACCACGTCAACATCAACAAGTATCTACCAGGTTTTCTGAATTTGTAATTTAGTTTTCTACCAGCATCTAAAGTATCATTGGTTTCATATACAACATCATTACCTGCATAACTAATACCGTTGTTGAATATTGTAGAGTCATGAGCCCATTGGTCGTCAGTAAATTTATTTAATGTACCTCCACACAACAACCTAGAACTATATCTCCAACAAAAACTAGGAGGTTCAAGTGTACCCTTGGTCATTTCGCCAGCAAAACTATCTATACAAGTAGAATCATAAGTTGATAACATCTTGTAATTGAAAACACAATGAGTGTAGTAGTGGTAATCAACGGAATCATAAATTGTAGTATCACAACCTGTACAAGCATTTGTTAATTTAAGACCGAAAAGATACTTACCCTTATGAGGAAGATAAACTCTTGGAAAAAGTCCAGTTTTTTGTAAGTTGGTTAATAATTTATTTGTTGATAGGTCAACAAGTTCAAAGTCGTACTTGACACAAGTATCCTTAAATGCATCTCCTGTAATTCTCCAAAGGAAAAAGTTTTCGCTACTCATCTGTTCAATTTTGACAGATGCCCATGTACATTTTGCATTCAGTGTTGTTAAACACAGTAAAAACAAGCTCAATAAAACACATATTTTCTTTATCATGACCCTAGTAGATTAAAACGAATTAAAATTAAGACCGCAGCGATCAAAGATGAAACGAGTGTACTCAATGTCTTTTTCATGATTTTAAATTTTCGCATATCGTAGTTGTGTCCTCTATTTATCCATTAAACGCAAGACCAATCCTGAGTTAAGTGGCATATTTAAACTAAAGCGTATTCCGCGCTGCAATTGTTGCTTGTAAGTTGGCATTACAAATTCAGGTATTGTGTTGGTTCTATCTATGGTTCCCAGGGATTTTGCCAAATTTTCGCTCATCAATAAAGGAAGCGATATTTTCAAAATACCTGTCCTTAACATGATCCCTGCATCGTAAAAAGAGGACCCGAATCTCATGGGTGCAAAATTTGAATATTGAATTTGCTGTGACGCTTGCAAGGCCCCATCGAAAAATAAGCGAATTATTGATGGCACTTTGGGTAATCCCACAGAAACATTGACTGAACCTATCATGCCGGATGACCCAAGGAATGTAGCCGTCCCCATCCCTCCCATATTATCCATGCGCTGCTGTCCACCAGTGGTATATCCATAGTTCCCTGCCAATGCGTTATTATAACTCGATGGCCCTCCACTTCGACCAATGAAATACTGATCATAAAAAACATCTTGATTGCCTGAGGATCCGCTTAACATAATTTGCATTGGGCTCAACACTCCAGGTGAACGCGCAGAACTAATATTAAATGCAGTACCCAAGAACCCGCGGACTTCCATGCTACGTTGTTTTTTTATTGCAGAAATATAATTCCATGTATATTTTGCTTCTGTTTGAAATCTGCCAACTACATTATTCTTCCATGGAGAATAAAAATGAACAGTTTCTAATCCTGTTTTAATTTCCATAGTTGACGCAGGCCCGTGTTTGAATGCATTGTAATTCAATCGGTAACCAAAATAGAAATCAGCGTTATTATTTGAAGCGCTATTGGATTGCAAAGCAAGTATTCCGGTAAATTCAACAAAACTTGAGAATATATTTCCGCGTTTAGGGCTACTCAATTCCATCATGCCATAGGGTTTAAGTGCATGATACAACGGTTGAATTGGGTCGGTAGAGGTTGTGGATATTTTATCGGACCGAAACGACAACGCGCTAATCCCAACGCGTAAACTTTTGAATTGCCCCCCAACTTTTTTATTGTAACTCACATCGTAAATACCCGAAATGCCTTTTCGTCCAAAAGAATACATGGGCACCAAAGTATATCGCCATTTGGGCTCTGGTTTTCGTGTGTTAAAAAAAGCGAGACCCAGCATCAGTCGGTCATATTGATTCCAACCTACCGCAGGAAGCAAACAGTGGTTGTGCACATTGGGAATCACTTTATTGGGAATGATATTCCACCGGTTTCCGGATCTCAATGAGATTACATCTTTATTGAACAGTGATTCAATTTTCACAAACGGACTTGCGATTTGGTAAAACAATTTCAATTGCGGTTCATCGAAGTCTTTAACATTAGGCAGCGTATCTGTCAATGACTTTTTCAATAATTCGCCGCTGTTAGTGGCTAAGACTTTCAAAGTGCTCGTATCGCCCAATGTATCAAATGCAGTAGATTTCTCGGCTAACTTCTCAGCTTCACTACCCGAGGGACCATGTTCTTTTGTGCCAATGGCGATTTTCCCTTGTTCGAGGGCGCGTATCACAATATGGTTGCGCTTTACATGAAAAACATAATTCCCCCCCAACATTTTGGACAATCCTTGAACCAACGACATATTAACCCACGTATCTGCACTAACCATTTTGGGAAGTATTTCATGGTTATATGAGAAATAAAAATTGGTTGTCAGTTCAAGTTTTTCAAGGGCTTTTATGGTGTTACCCGCAGGAACGATGAAGTTGTATGTTTGATTGATGGAAGGGGTTGCTGAAGGTGCATGGTTTGTTTGCGCAGACAGCCATGTTGTTAATTGAGTAACAATTAGTAGAAATAACAGCCTCATTGACAACTACCTCCTTTCAACCAGACGGTTTCTTTTTCAACGTGAATTTCCATGTTGAATGTTTCCTGAATTATTTCAATGATGTTTTGGAGTGGCTCATTCTCGAAAGTTGCGGTGAGTTTGCAATGAAGTAACTGCAGTTTTTCAATTTTGACTGTTACACCGTAGGCCTGGCTGAGGATTTCAGCAACTACTTGTAATTCGGTTTGCTTGAATTGAAGTATTTTACTGTTTGACAATGGTTTGGCTTTGGCTTGACTATGGACATCATCTACTTTTTGGTAGCTAGATTTTGCCAATTTGGGCGATGCCAAAAATGTTGCTTCCCTTGCGTTTTCAGTCTTCTTGGCGATAGTTGACTGCATGTTTGCGACCGTTTGGGTTGTAGCTTTCGCTGTTACTTTCAACGACGTTTTCTGTTTGTATCGTAGTACTTGGTACATGCTGCCTGCCGCAATGCTCGTAAACACAGCACCCCACAAGACGAGTTTTTTCACGCTGAATTTGGTGATGGTTTTTATACGCATCGCCGAGAACACAGAGGTAGACACGGCAGAAGCCCCCAAATTTAAGGACACCTTTTGCCATGCCTTGTCGGTATCGGGTGTCCAAGTGTTGGTCGGTTTGACTATTTGCCAAATCGAATCGTCTTGGGGATTGGTTGATCCAGATGTATTTTGGTTTTTCATGATTGGAGGATGATAATAAGTGGTAAAAAATGGAGCGCATGGGCTGAGAATCTTATTCTCAAAATTTGAACGGCTTTGTGAATGTGGTACTCAACATTTTTGAGCGAAAACGACAAGGTTTCTGCAATTTCTTTGTGACTTAGACCATGGAAACGACTTAAGATGAAAGTCTGTCGGGTAGTTTCCGACATTTCACTCAATGCATTAACCAGCGCTGATTCCAGTTCTTTGAATTGCATATGTGATTCGGGGGTTGATGCACCTTGGTCATACCAGTAGTGAAGTACGTGGTATTCGGCATGTTTGCGCTGCACGTTGCGGTGTTTTAAGACGTTCAAACAGCGACTGTAAACAGTTTTAAAGAGGTACGCTCTGCAATTATCAGGTAGTGGTTTGCTTTGGTTTGCTTCCCAAAATTTGAGAAAAGTTTGTTGTACGATGTCCTCTGCTTCTTCTTTTGAACCGAGAAAAGTTACTGCATATCTACACAAATCAGCATAGTTCTCGTAGAACAACGATTGTAGCTGAGTTTCGGTTAAGAATGGTGTAAAATCTGCATTCACGATGGTAAGACAACAACAGTCCTAATTACCCTAAATAAATCCCAAAAAACTTAAAACATTCTCAAAAAATACATAATTGCGATTGTAGATCGGCCTTTAATCAATCTTCGCGATGAACTTTTACAATTGAGAACCACTGCGATATGGTTGAAATTGATAGATTTTACTCATTGATGCAAAGCAACCAATACAAACCATACTTGTGATGAACATGCAAGGATAAGTTGTCATTGAGCAACAAACTACAGGTATTATAGACGCATTTCAACTTCCTATTTTTACTCTCACAAACAACGCACCCAAGATTTTAAATTCTATGGTAAATTTTTACCAATCATCAGCTTATT
>JACCDX011747976.1_pt1 | contig 11958 bp, 11 predicted proteins | sample 7449681 | NCBI WGS metagenome assembly JACCDX01 (sample SAMN15323450, study PRJNA562643) | freshwater metagenome | isolation source: river surface water | place: USA:Blue River Watershed | collected 2017-08-18 | reverse complement strand
TCTTTGCCATAGCCCGAGCCGCGCGTACGCGATCCAGGCTTATTTGTCGCAACGGCCATAATCTTTTGTCCTTTAACGAGTACCCCCACGTGGAGTTTGGAACTGAAACGTTTCTTATGCTCCTGGGCGTATGGAATGAGGTGGTCGAACTGGGAGAGCTCGTAAGGAGGCATGGTGGGGGCTATTAGGTGGTGCGGACCAGGGCGGCTTCAAATTTACGCAGATTCTGTGAATTCGTCCTCTATATTGACAATCTCGACCTCCTTCGGGGTCGAGGCAGAACGATTCAGACGCTCCTGGATGGCCATTCGTTCCTCCATACGCTTAATGACCTTGCCCTCCAAGTCTTCCTCGATCATCTCACGGAGCAGGCGCTTCTTGTTCTTGAGGATAAGCGCGGCCTCGGCGGCAATGTGCTTGAGCTTACCGTCTTTGTCGATGTAGATGTGTGTGTGCTCAATTTGGTCGCAAATATCAGGCTTGCGTAAATTCTTAATACGACCGAATTTGTGGCTGAAATCCTCAATGATTTTATCGGGAATGCTGGGGGACTGTTCAATGAGACGGTCGAGCTCATTGCGGCACATTTTGAGGAAATCCTGGGCATCCATACGTTCATCAGGAGAAATGGCGAGCTCAATCGCGAGAAGGCGCTGGAATTTACCCCACGAAATGGACGCCACGCGGTTCGCCTCAGACTCCTGGGCGAACTTCAAGTAATTATTAATCGTGGCCAATATGCCGGCCAGTAGGGATGCACCGCCAATTGCAAGAGTCGCCTTGCGCGCACCCGCCTCATCGTTTCCGAAGAAACTACCGAGACCAAAGTTTGCCGTTCCAGTTAGGGTAGATAAGAGAATAACGGGCATTGTGAAGCCCATATTATAACGCGCATACCGTTTATTCGTACGGTCGTGAAGCCAGCGGTAGCACGCGGCAATGTCGGCCCAGTCGGCCATCAGCTCCTCTTGCTGACGCGCCCAACCATTGTTCTTCTTCTTCGGCTTTGGCAAAGGCGAGCCGAGGCCGAGCGTAAGTGTAGGAGGTGCAGTGTCCGATGTCTCGGCAGATACAATAGGAGATTCTACGGGAGTGCTCATCTGTGCAATCTATAAGTGATGTGAAAAATATTTGACCTAAGCGTAGATTTATCCTACTCAATAGAATATGCTACAATTTCTCCTACACGTACTGGGTTATGACCTGTGGTTTTACGCATCACACCTGTTATTGCACACACGACCATTATACGCACTAGTCCATAAAAAACATCACGAAATCTGGAAGCCGCATTATATGGACACCTATTATGGTCATTGGTTTGAAGGACCATTTCAGAGCGTCGGTTTCTTACTTCCTTGGGCTATTATGGATGTGGGATGGGTCTCGTGTATAGTTGCACTGGTATTTGTAAATGCACGTGGTATGCTACGTCATGAGTCGCGACTAGCGTGGCTAGTCGGGAATCATCACTTACTTCATCATACACTAACGCGCTGCAATTACGGGGAGTATTGGCTCGACCGGTTGTGTGGAACTCATTGTAAGGATGCGAGCCTGTGTAATAAGGGGCTGTTATGTCTGTGATGCGGGGGTTAGTGAGTTTTCTTAATGGCCTCTACAATCGAAGTGGTTGAATGTCCATCAACAAACGGAAATATACGCACTTCTCCTGCATATTCGCGCCCAAGAACGGTTTCAGGTGTGTAATCACCGCCCTTCACTAGTATATCAGGACGCAGCTCAGCCAATAGGCGCTCTGGGGTGTCTTCATCAAATATGCGCACCTCATCGACCCACGGTAAGGCCCGCAGCATTTCTGCACGTTCCGTTTGTGAGCGTATTGGGCGCGCGGGGCCTTTTAGCCGCCGCACGGACTCATCGCTGTTGAGACCAACTATTAGGGTGGTCCCAAGAGCCTTTGAATATTTCAACAAATTCAGATGACCAACGTGTAAAATATCGAAGCATCCATTTGTAAATACTGTCTTGGACTTAGATATCACAACATCTAGCTGAGAAAATACGCGAGCCAAATCCTGCGGCTGAATTATGTATGTTCCACGATGAGATACTGAAATACGGGCCAGTGCATTTGCTATATCAAGCATACGGTCGTGTGGTAAATCACGCCCCCATAGCGATACGATTGTACTTAACACGACATCACCCGCGCCAGTTACATCAATGACCTCTACAGGGTCCGTTGCATTGCGATGAGTGTGAATGGTCGAATTTCCCAGGCTCATACCTTTATCAGCAAGAGTAATGAGAGACCATTCGCAGTGAGTGAGCTCGGCAATACGAGTATGGGCCGTTGCAAGTGAGTCCGTTGAAGAAATACCGCCGAGTCGACACGCTTCGGACCAATTTGGCTTAATCACTGTCGCGCCACTATATTCGGCCAGCGGAGCCTTGGGATCCACAAATGTGGCGACTCCTCGGGCTTGTGCAAGGGCTAGAACAGCACGGCGAAGTCGCGGCGTCAAACACCCCTTATTGTAATCTGATAATACGACTTTTAGGGTGTGGAGTGGTGCTTTATATGTATTTATAATAGTCTCAATATAATGAAGAATATTGTCTTCTGTTTGACTACTAATAGGGGACGTAGTTTCATTGTCTGTACGAAATACAGGAGTATTTGAAATATAATAGCGAGTTTTCGTTGTCGTTGGGCGCGTCGGCTCTGTAAATATGCCGGCAGTTGGAATATTTGCGGATTCAAATTGTGTGCGTAGTATTTTTCCTGCGGCGTCTTCCCCGCAGACACCAACTGGAATAACTTGTAGGCCAAGAGCGGCAAGATTTGCAGCGACATTTCCTGAGCCTCCTAAAAGATGTGTGCGGGGGTGCTCGTGAAATACTGGTAGTGGGGCTTCATTGGCAAATTTTGTATAGGACCCTGGTATTACAACATCAAGCATATAGTCCCCTATTACAATCGCGGTGTGAAGTATGCGCGGGTGAGAATTTAAATATGAATCCATCTATACTATAGAATGCTTGTATATTTAGATATTGACAATACCATTTGTCATACCGACCAACGTATACCATCTCCTGAAAAATATGAACGCGCGCGACCAATTACGGAGCGAATTGCACGGGCAAATGCACTCTACGACCAGGGCCATCGTATTGTATATTGGACGGCGCGCGGGGGGTCTTCAGGAATTGATGTGCGAGAGCTTACAGAGCGGCAATTAGGGGAGTGGGGGTGCAAGTATCACGAGCTGCGGATGGACAAGCCGTCATTTGATTTGTTTGTAGATGACAAGGCGTGTGATTGTGAGCAATGGTTGCCTGTGAGTGGCGAACGGATGCGCCGAGCCGGGCGAGTAGAGAAGGGGTGGGGGTATGAACTAATCATCGAAAATACAGAGAAGTACTGTGGAAAAATTTTGCACTTTAACACGGGTGGCAAATTCAGTATGCACTATCATTTGCTCAAGCAGGAAACGTGGTATGTGGCAAGTGGGAGATTCCGTTTCTTGTGGATTGATACGGCGACGGCAGATATGCATGAGCGCGAACTTGTAGTGGGTGATATTGTAACAAACTATGTTGGCCAGCCGCACCAAATTATTTGTTTGGAGGAAGGTGATATTTTTGAGGTGAGTACTCAGCATTTTGACTCGGACAGTTATCGTGTATTCAAGGGCGACTCACAAACACGGTAATACTAGATTAAGCTTATGCGCGTTTCCAATTAGACGATGCCGCCTTGGATTTCTTTTCCAGGCCGGCTTTGTAGAGCGCATCGGCGTCTTTTTGTGTGAGTTTGGATGGGTCTGTGCCGGCGGGGACACTGACAAACTTGCGTGTTTTGAGGTCAGTCTTATACATATAGAGTCCATATGGGCCCGTTTTGAACTCGTACGTGCCGACTTTTACGGCAGGTGTGGCCGCTGCTGCGCCTGTCCGCTTGGCGGCGATTTTGGCCTCGAGTTCCTCGTATGTGTCGTGTTCGCCGCAACTGACGCGAATATCCCCACACTGGGCGTACCAGCCATAAGGTCCTTTCTTGCGCTGGATTTGCTCTGGGGCGGCACCGTCCTCTGCTTCAACTGTTTCGCCCTCTTTAGCGGCCTTTTGTTCGCTGACCCATTTATGTGCTGCTTCTGCTGTTAGGGTGGCGAAGGTGGCCTTGGGAGGAAGATTGAAGAACTGGGCTTTGGACCCTTCCTCGGTCGGCTCGATGAGGAGGAGCGGACCTTTGCGGCTCTGAATGACTTTCAGACCATCACCGAGGTCGCGCTGGCGGGCTGGATCCACTTTCCCTTTTTGTGTTGTGGCGGGGGTTGCATTTAGGGTGGTGTAGCGGTCTTTGTAGGAGGCCCAGGTTTCGCGCAGGACGTCCTTCCACGGCTCATCGCCGGTCGCAATATGGTCTAGGCGGGTCTCCATTGAGGCCGTGAAGCTGTAGTCGAAGAGGTCCGCGAAATGTTTGAGCGAGAACTCATGAACGGAGCGACCGAGGGGTGTGGGGACGAGTTTCCGCTTTTCTGCACCGACCGTGCGTTTCTGTGTGGTTTCACGTGGGGGCCATTGGGTCGGTGAGAGAGTGAGGATTTTCTGTGTAATTTCTTTACCTGGGATATCTTTCGTCTCGACATACTCTTTGTCCGTTATGCTGGCAATGAGAGAGGCGAAGGTGGAAGGGCGGCCAATGCCACGCTTCTCAAGCTCGCGGACGAGGGTGGCCTCCGTGTAGCGTGGTGGGGCCTTGGTCTCGTGAGGCGCGGCCTGGATTTCGGTCCATTTGAGGTGCGTACCTTCTGTTAGGGCGGTGGCGGCGGCCCACGCTTGGGCTGGTGTTTGGGCCTGGGCATCGGCGGCCTCGTCGGCAGAATCCTCGTCGAGGTTGGCCTGCTTGACACCAAGTGCTTTCCAGCCAGGAAAGGTTGTGCGGCGCCACGTTGCGGTCCAGCTGAAATCCTCTTCGTCGTCTGGGTGGAATTCGATGGTGCGGGTTTCGCCTCGTGCGGGGGCCATAACACTTTGGACCGCACGCTGCCAGATGAGTTTGTAAATTTGGCGCTCTTGATGAGTCCAGTCTTCATCTGCGGCGACGGCTTCGAGCTCAAAGTGAGTGGGGCGGATGGCTTCGTGGGCCTCTTGGGCCTTGGGTGCATCTGGTTGGGCTGCGGCGGCGGCGACCTTCTTTGCGGGCTTCTTTGTGGCAGCGGTCGGGGCGACAGGTGCGCCCACATAATCAGCTCCAAAGCGGGCTGTTACGAGTTCTTTGGCAGCCTGGGCGGCTTCCTCTGAGAGGACCGCCGAGTCAGTACGCATATAGGTAATATGACCCGCCTCATACAGGCGCTGGGCGGCCTTCATAGTACTTTTAGGGGGTATGTGGAAGAGTGCAGAGGCTTCCTGTTGGAGTGTGGATGTTATGAGCGGAGCTGGGGCTGATGCGGACCAGGGTTTTGTGGCTGCTTTACGGACAACGGCCCAGGGAGTATCGCGGCGCATTTCGAGGTAAGCGCGGGCAGAGTCTTCGTCCATCAAGGTGTCATCGAGGGTCGCAGGGAAGGGCGTGGCGGCATCTGCGGCGGTCCATTTGCCGCTGATTTTCCACGATGATGTGACTGTATGGCTCTCACACTCCTGCTCCTTTTCGACGACGAAGCGGAGGGCGGGGGTCTGGCACCGACCAGCGGACAGGCCAGGCCCTACGTGTTTCCACAGGAGGGGCGAGATGGTGAATCCAATCATCATATCGAGCATTGCGCGGGCCTGCTGGGCAGAAACGCGGTTCATATCGAGACGACGTGGGTTTGCCACGGCGGCCCGCACGGCCTTCTCAGTGATTTCGTGGAAGACGGCGCGTGGAGTATCAGCGGGCTTCAGGCGGAGCAGCTCACATACGCTGTAGGCAATGGCTTCGCCCTCGCGATCATCGTCGGCGGCTAGAATGACCTGTTCGACACCCTTGGCAGCGGCTTTTAGGGCGGCGATGGCTTTTGCCTTTTCCTCCATAAATGTGTAGGTGGGAGTGAAATCACGGTCAATCCCAACTGCATCTAAATGCTGTTGTAGGGCTCGGATGTGGCCCATAGAGGCTATGACATTATAGCCTGGTCCGAGGAAGCTCTTGATTTTCGCGCACTTTGCGGGCGATTCTACTACGACAAGTTTCATTGTTGGCGTGGGGCGGGGTGCGGGACTATTAGGGGTGTTTAGGGGGTCAATTTTTGCGAGTCCGTCTGTACTTACGAGTGCCGGCCGAAATAGGCAGATTATCAGATAGCTTTCTGATTACCTCGAAATAAAATGGCGCTGTTAAATAATCTTTATAAAGTTGTAATAATGCATAAACGCTACTAATAAGTTCTATTGTATATGTATCACCATGTGCTTTGAAAAGTTCATTCGAAATATTCTTAAAATACCGCTCGCGACTTATTAAAGGTAGGCGTTCAAAATCTCTTGGTATAGCATACTTGCGAATAACGGTTTCATCGTCATTGATATTTCGAACAGCGGATGCTATTTTTGCCTCTAATTGTGCCTTTATGGCGAAATTATTTGCTGCGCGATTTCTATTTTTTTGTGTTGCGTGATTTAATGCATTTTTATAACTTGCACGCTTACGTTTTAACGTTCTTGCTGCAACAAACTTACGATATATAGCATTTATTTCGTTCTTCGTTTTTCCAGCTAAGCGTGGTAAAATTTGTGTATTAAAAGTCTTTATCATTTGTGATGGCAAACGTATCATTGAATAATTATTTGGCAAATTTGCAAGGTCGTTATTTCCAGGAACTACAGGGGCTAGGGGGAAAAATTCAATGACCTCCCTACGTGTCCTATTATTATTTGTTGTATGTGTTATATTATTATACACAGTGCGTTTCTTAGGGGCATTTGGAGGACTATTAGAGGATTTAGGGGCAGTATTTTCGAACCCAGAATCATTTGGAAGAGGCCTACTAGTAGGTGGTGTATTTGCGCGGTATGGTGCTTTCATCGGCGCACCAGGAGGTATTTCAGTTGGGGGAATATTTGTATTTTCAAATCCACTTTGATTTGGAAGGGGTTTATTTGGTCGTGCGCGTTTTTTATTTCTGTTATTTGGTATATTTGACATATTCGACTCGCGTGGGCGTTTTTTACCCACCATAGAGGGGGGTAGGTTATTATTATCACTCATACTACAATTACGAGGGATAAAATTGAACCCTCGGACCCTGACCAAGGACACCACCCACACACTCTACAAGCAATGTGTAAGTCCCACGCCAATACAATTCTCCCCACCGCCATTTACGGTCTGCCGCCCACGCGCCTCGCCGCGCTTCGCTCGCTTATTCCAGCCGCAGCCTTCCAATGTGCCCAGTCTAGGGCACCAACACACCCTATTCTCAGCAACTTTGGCCCATATAACGCATATGGGGCGCCTTCATTTAAGCAAATAATTAATAAGATTTCTATGATGTCCTTGTCGGAAGAAATCACGCTCAAGAAATTCGCCGACGCCGCCGTCGAGGTCATCCCAGGATTTCCTGCCGCCAGTCTGTATTTGTCACCCGCCGTCCAAGATTTAGTCCGCATCACGAATTGGCTCGGAAATTACGTGAAATCTGTAGTGGGAGGTCCTATTGAAGAACTTCCAATCTACGACTCTAATGGAATCCAAGTGTGGGCCGCAGCAGGAGGAAATCATGTCCTGTGTGAAATTATGGTCCGCTATGACCTGACCAATACATGGGAGGAAGCTGTGATTGCCGGCTATGCGCTAGCTGCCGCGGCACCACGTGAAATTACCGAAATCATCTTACTGTTCCCCCTCCAAGGATTCGCCCACACTCTACACGTAGGGGAGTGGGTGCAACGCGATCACTTCCTGGACGTACTGATGGCGTGCCTGGAGGATACCGAGAAAACGCCGACTCACGAGGATGCGGATATCTTATTGCCGACCAATGGTGCAGAGCTGATGGACCGTTATGGGATTGGTCGGCACTTGCCAAAAGAGGGGACCCTCGCGCAATCCCTAAGAGTCGTTCCTGACGGGTCTCGTACGTGGCAGTATTTCCTGTCGTCTCCGCGGATGACCAAAGTGACCGTAAAGGCCGATGATATGGCGGCCTCGCGCAGGTATATCCAGCGCACAGGGGCGCGCATCTTCATCCACAGCCCTTACATCATCAATCTCTGCCAGCCCCCTGGACCAGACAATTATGGGGTGCGGTGCTTACGTGAGACCTTGGCTGGGGCGTCCGCCGCAGGGTGTCTCGGTGTAGTGGTGCATGTAGGGAAGTCGGTGAAGATGGATGCAGCTGAGGCGTTGGCAAATATGCGGGAAAACGTGCTGGCCTGCCTGGATGTTGCCACTGTCGATTGCCCGCTTCTTCTAGAAACACCGGCAGGTCAAGGTACAGAAACGCTCTTAACTTATGACAAATTCTTCGAGTTCGTGGCAGGAATTGCCGACCCACGGCTCAGGGTGTGCCTTGATACGTGTCACGTGTTTGCCTCGGGCCAGTGTCCGCTCGAGTACTTGCAGCGGGCCATTCGCGAGTATCCTGGTTGGGTCCGCCTGATTCACTTCAACGACAGTTTGGGTGCAAGTGGGTCGTGCGTCGATAGGCACGCTCCTCCTGGTTCTGGTCATATTGGGTTGGCAAAGATGACTGCACTAGCTGAAGTTGGTCGCGCAGCGGGCATTGGGATGCTTTATGAATAAATTATACCCAATAATTAGTTCATATGTCAATACTGATTTATACTAGTATAGTGTTAATACTAATACTTGTGTATATATCATATCGAAAAAAAGTCGCATTCTACGAGCGTTTCGAAACCGCAGATACATCAAATATAATGCATTTTTATAGCGACTTTCACTTAGGGGATAATATATTTTTTGGAAATTATTTAACAAATATTGCAGACGAATTACGCGCAAAAGGAATGCATATTAATTATTATGTAGTTCCTGATAATATTGAAAAGGTAAAAGATTTTTTCCCATCCGATGTGTGTACCTTGCATCCGCTAGATAAGCGCCCTGAATCTGCACATAATGATTGGCTTGGTACAAGTATAGGACAGACTCATATTTTTACGCCCCGTGAAGTAGATTTCGTAGAATTTTTAAAGGACCATTATAATATTGCAATAGGAGTTAAATATAATTTACCAACAATGCAGAACTTCTTGCACTCAAACAAAAAAATACTAGACAGATATGATTCTCTGGACCCCGCGTGCAAAAATATTGACATACTAATCTTAAATTCTATACCACAAAGTGGGCAGTATAACTATAACAAAGAAGAGTGGGACAAGTTTTGTAAATACTTGTCAAATAAATACAATGTTATTACATCAGAAAAAGTAGAAGGTGTTAAATGCACGCGCGATTACAACTTATCATTATATGATATAGGTGCATTATCGACACACGTTAAGTATATTGTAGGTGTAAATAGCGGGCCATTTGCTGGATGTTTAAATACATATACATTTAATAATGTAAAACATATGTATATATTTGATATGTATACAAAATATAAGGGCCAAAATATAACAAATGTTACAGACATAAATGAGGTTATGAAAGTACTATAATTAAACACTGCAAAATTGAAACTCTTGGCTCGGTAACTATATGTTGCGCTCACCAACCATGCCAAGTGATTTATACGACCACGCCTATACAAACGAAATACCCAAAAAACACCATCGTGCCTGTCGAGAAGTCATCGGTGCAATTATGTGCTGTGTCGTTGGAATCATTATCTTCTCACTCGTAATGGGGACTGACTCCTGGTACTGGGGAATTATTGCGGGTGTCGGCGGATTCTGTGTCCTACGAGCCTTTTATGGCTGTTATATGGCCAACGAAGAACGTGCACAAAAACCCCCATCTGCACCCCTAAATGTACCTGTAGAGGTTGTAATAAGCAATCCACCTTATAAACTGGAGCCTATATATGATGACGACCCGCAACCACCGACTATATAACAATAGTAGATATGCTACAATCAACAATTATACTGATATTTGCAACCATAACAGGACTATTAGGGCTGGTTGCAAACATCAAAGCGCAGACTAGCCTCAAATCAATGTTGTATTTTTTGACAATCTACACAACCATTGTGTATTTTGGTGACTACCAAGTGCGATGTTTCGTAACCGGCGGCTGCCATTTCACATCCTGGTTCGCGGTGGTGGTACTATTAGTGGCATTGTATGGAATAGCCTACGTATATTATGCTGCTTTACAGATGAAATCTGGTGCAGCGGGGAACGAGGCTGTCGTAAATGCGAATCCATTGATTAAGAATACCTTGACATATATGGAGAATAGCTACAACATTTCTCTGCAGGGCTGAGCAAACGCACCGTGCGCGTAAAACTAGGTGGATTTACATTCTATCCGGTTCAGCTACTTTTAGAGGATATGTTCCGGTCTTCTCTTGGATTCTGGGGAGTTTTCCCCGGCAACCCGGCAGATGTGTAGGCTAGGGTCCCGGCTCCCGGCACTAGAGGCGGCTCGGTGGGGCGCGGGCGAGGCGGCGGCTCCAGGATTCTCCAGCCCGACCGACCCAAGTGCGGAAAAAGTGGTCTAAAGCTTACCTGATAGAGAGATATAGAACCAAATGTCCTCCGCCGATTCCACTCCTGTCGCGAACACCGCCTCCGTCTCTCAGCTCAACGCCCTCGGTGAGCAGCTCAAGTCCCTCAAGACCGCTGTCGCCACCCTCGAGCAGTCTTTCAAGGCCGCCTCCAAGGAGGTCGCCAAGACCATCAAGGACGCCACCAAGGCCAAGAAGGCCAAGCGTGAGCGCAAGGGTGACTATGTCCCCTCTGAGGGCCAGAAGGCCCGGAACGCTTACGTCGCCTCTGTCCGCGCCGAGCTCCAGAAGCTCAACACCGCCGCCACCTACAAGGATGCGATGATCGAGGCCAAGCGCCGTCGTGAGGCTGGTGATGCGTCTGCCCCCAAGACCAACACCGCCGCCAAGAAGGCCCCCAAGGCCAAGGCCACTACCACCACCTCTGCCCCTGTCGCCGCTGCTGCCCCCGTCGCCGCTGCTGCGCCTGCCAAGGCCAAGGCCGCCCCTAAGGCCAAGGTCATCAAGGCTTAAATTGGGGGACGAAACGTCCCCGATACCCCCTCTCTGAATCTAGCTTCGCATTGAGGTCTATATAAGATAGAGGGTAATATAGAACAAAACCCAGAATCCCCACAGTAGGTAATTCCTGCTGTGGGGATTTTTTTGCATTTCTACGTATATACCAGCAATCTAAACACTAGGGTTATTACATTAACATAGTAAAATGATACAGTTCTTTGTAGTATTTCATAAAAAAATATTTGACGAATGTTATTCCGAAATACCAGATGAAATTCTTACAAAATACTTCACATTTGTTGCAGTAAATAAAAATATTCCAAAAACATATACACCTGGCAAATATAAGGTGATAAATGAATGGGAATTACCTATATATGATAATACGTTTCAAGAACGCGGATATAATGAAAATTCTGTAATATATCATATTTATGCAAATAATTTTCATAAACAATATAATTATATTGGGTTTTTCCAGTATGATATGGAATTTAAAATGCTTCATGTAAATTCTATCCTAGACGGTATTGCAACTCACCCACCAAGTTGTTTTACAATATCAGTTAATGACTTTGTATATTGTAGTTATATGACGTGGAATGAACCAGAAACGCTAGAATTTATTATTGACGACTACGAAACATTTTTTAAAAAGAAGTTTGATCGCTTGACCGCGTACCCTTTGTATAATAGTTATGTAATTCCAATTGAAACATATGAAACTATAATGACGTGGGTCACTCAGTTGTATGATAAATTATACCCGTGGTGTGTTGAGCCACCTTTTGCTACTCATTTTGGTCATATAGGTGGTATTTATGAACGAGTTATGGCCTATGCACTGGGTAACACCGA
>JACCDX011594237.1_pt1 | contig 11958 bp, 11 predicted proteins | sample 7449681 | NCBI WGS metagenome assembly JACCDX01 (sample SAMN15323450, study PRJNA562643) | freshwater metagenome | isolation source: river surface water | place: USA:Blue River Watershed | collected 2017-08-18 | reverse complement strand
GTCAGCCAAGGTGCTGGGGAAGACTGGGCCAAGGCCCAACAGCTGGGGTTGAGCATCGATCCCGAAAACCCGCTGTGCCAGGCAGGTGGTAGGCCCTCCGAGGCCCCGCTGTCGGTGCCCGATGCCGCCAACGACCTGCTGGGCGCCAGCACCGTGCCGCACTCCGTGATGCCGGCACCCAGTGCGCTCGACTCGGTCGCGCCGCCCGCACCGCTGGCCAGCGACGAAGGTGGCCTCGACCTCGACCTGTCGGCCCCGATGCCGCTCGACGAGGTGAGCGATTCCGTGTCGCCGCCGTCCACCGCAGCAGGTGACCTGCCGCCGCTGGACCTGCCCGACGTGCCCACCACGACCATCGTCAGCAAGGCCGAAGAGGCGATGCCTTCGATCGACGTGCCGATGATGGACGCCGCGCCTGCGCCGGCACCGGCCGCCGCCGGCAATGAGGTCGATTTCGACTTTGATTTCGACGACGACAAGACCGTGGCCAACCCGCCGGCCGCTCCGGCGCCGGCCCCGGTGGGCTTTGACTTGTCGGACATCAGCCTTGACCTCGACGCCCCGGGTGACGCCGCGGCTGCCGCGCCGGCCGATGTTCAGTCGTCGGTGCTGCCGGAAGACCCGATGGCCCGCAAGTTCGAGCTGGCCGAAGAGTTCCGCCAGATCGGCGACACCGATGGGGCCCGCGAGCTGCTGCAAGAAGTCATCGAGAACGCCCTTGACGATCCGCTCAAGGCCAAGGCTCAGGCCATGCTCGACAGCCTTTCCTGAGCGTGTGATGGCAATTTCTTGGAGTCTGGCCGATGGTGGCGCCTGAGCCCCTCGGCCACCCTGACGCGCCACCCGCTACAAGGGCGACCCGCCGGGTCGCCCTTGGTGTTTCGTACGTCGGCACGGCCTACAAAGGCTGGCAAAGCCAGCCCAGCGGCGGCACCGTGCAAGACGTGCTGGAGGCCGCGCTGAGCCAGTTCGCCGTGCAGCCCATGAAGGTGCTGTGCGCGGGCCGCACCGACGCGGGCGTGCACGGCATCAACCAGGTGGTGCACCTCGACACCACGATCGACCGCGCGCCGTTCTCGTGGGTGCGGGGCACCAACACCTTTCTGCCGCCCGACATCGCCGTGCAGTGGGCCGCCGAGGTCACCCCTGACTTCCACGCCCGCAACAGTGCCCGGGGCCGCCGCTACGCCTATGTGTTGCTGGAGGCCCCCGTGCGTCCGGCGCTGGAGAGCGGCCGCGTGGGCTGGGTCTTTCGCCCGCTCAGCCTGGATGCCATGCGCGAAGCGGCCGCCCACCTGATCGGCGAGCACGACTTTTCGTCGTTCCGCTCATCAATGTGCCAGTCGCCCACGCCCGTCAAGCACCTGCGCGACATCCACATCCGCCGCATCGACGCCGGGGCAGGGCAGCCCGGGCAGGCGTATTGGCGCTTCGATTTCGAGGGTCAGGCCTTCCTGCACCACATGATCCGCAACATCATGGGTTGCCTGATCATGGTGGGCACCGGGGTGCAGCCGCCGCAATGGGTGGCCCAGGTGCGAGATGCCCGCGACCGCAAGGTGGCGGCGCCCACGTTCAGCCCCGATGGCCTGTACTTCCTGGGGCCGCGCTACGACCCCGAATGGGGCTTGCCGGAGCAGGTGCCCGGCATGAGCTGGTTGCCAGGCGGCGCGCCGCTTTAGCTGGTCGCGTCCATGCAGGGCTGTCCGGAGAAAGAACTGTGCGTTTTCCCGGAACTTTGCGACAATCCGGCCCAGCATGACCGAGTCCCCTCTGCACCGCACCCGCATCAAGATCTGTGGCCTGACCCGCGAAGCGGACGTCGACGCCGCCGTCGAAGCCGGCGCCGATGCGATCGGTTTTGTGCTCTATGAAAAGAGCCCCCGCCATGTGACGGCTGCCCGTGCGGGCGAGCTGGCCAGGCGCCTGCCTGCCTTCGTCACGCCCGTGGTGCTGCTGGTCAACGCCGGCCCCGAGTTGCTGGCCGCCGCCCTGGATCACGTGCCGAATGCCTTGCTCCAGTTCCATGGGGATGAAACCGTGGCGGCGTGCGAACGTGCAGCAAGACCCTACCTCCGTGCCGCCCGCATGGGCCCCGGTTTCGATTTGTTAGACTTCGCCCGCGCACACGCCTCGGCCCAGGCCGTGTTGGCCGATGCCCTGGTGGAAGGCTACGGGGGCGGCGGCCATGTGTTCGACTGGCGGCTGATCCCCGACGACCTGCCCGGTCGCCTGATCCTGTCAGGCGGCTTGCATGCTGGCAACGTGGGCGAGGGCATTGTGCGTGTGCGGCCATGGGCCGTGGATGTGAGTTCGGGCGTGGAAGTCGCCAAGGGCGTCAAGGACGCCGACAAGATGCGTGCGTTTTGCCAGGCAGTGCGCCAGGCAGATCGCCAGTGTGCGGACGCGGTCGTCCGCCAGCCTGATGCAGGTGGCCACTGAGGGCCCCGGTCGGGCCAGTGGTGCTGAAGAAAGATCAACGAGTTAGACATGCTGAAATACGACCAGCCGGACGCACGGGGCCACTTCGGGCCCTACGGCGGCACTTTCGTCTCCGAGACGCTGATCTACGCGCTCGAAGAGCTGAACAACGTGTACGAGCAGTACCGTCACGACCCGGAGTTCCAGGCTGAGTTCCGCCGCGAACTGGCGCACTTCGTTGGCCGTCCCAGCCCGATCTACCACGCCGCGCGCCTGAGCCGCGACATGGGCGGCGCCCAGATCCATTTCAAGCGTGAAGACTTGAACCACACGGGCGCGCACAAGGTCAACAACACCATCGGCCAGGCCCTGTTGGCCAAGCGCATGGGCAAGCCCCGCGTCATCGCCGAAACCGGTGCCGGTCAGCACGGCGTGGCCACGGCCACCATCTGTGCCCGCTACGGCATGGAATGCGTGGTCTACATGGGGGCCGAAGACGTCAAGCGCCAGTCGCCCAACGTCTACCGCATGCACCTGCTGGGCGCCAAGGTCGTGCCGGTCGAATCCGGCAGCCGCACCCTGAAAGACGCGCTCAACGAAGCCATGCGCGACTGGGTCACCAACGTCGAGAACACCTTCTACATCATCGGCACGGTGGCGGGCCCGCACCCGTATCCCGCCATGGTGCGTGACTTCCAGAGCGTCATCGGCGAAGAGTGCCTCAAGCAGATGCCCGACCAGATCGGCCGCCAGCCGGATGCCGTCGTCGCCTGCGTGGGCGGAGGCTCCAACGCCATGGGCATCTTCTACCCGTATATCCCCCATGAAAACGTCCGCCTGATTGGCGTGGAAGCGGCGGGTGAGGGCGCGGCCAGCGGCAAGCACTCGATGTCGCTGCAGATGGGTGTGCCGGGCGTGCTGCACGGCAACCGCACCTACCTGCTGCAAGACGCCAACGGCCAGATCACCGAGACGCATTCGATCTCGGCCGGGCTCGATTACCCGGGTGTGGGCCCCGAGCACGCCTACCTCAAGGACATCGGCCGCGCCGAGTACGTCGGCATCACCGACCAGGAAGCGCTGGACGCCTTCCACCGCCTGTGCCGCACCGAAGGCATCATCCCCGCGCTCGAATCGAGCCATGCCGTGGCCCACGCGATGAAGCTGGCCGCCACCATGCGCCCCGATCAGCACGTGCTGGTCAACCTGTCGGGCCGTGGTGACAAGGACATCGGCACGGTGGCCGACTTGACCGGCGCCGAGTTCTACTGCCGCCCGTCGTGCCGTGGCCAATCGGTGAAGGGCGGTGCAGCATGAGCGCCACCATCACCCGCCTGGACCAGACCTTCGCCACCCTGAAGGAACAGGGCCGCAAAGCCCTCATCCCCTACATCACCTGTGGCGACCCCTTTCCCGACAAGACGGTCGAGATCATGTTGGCGATGGCCGAGGCCGGTGCCGATGTGATCGAGCTGGGCGTGCCGTTCTCTGACCCGATGGCCGATGGCCCGGTGATCCAGCGTGCCGCCGAGCGGGCGCTGGAGAAGGGCATCTCGCTGCTGGACGTGCTGGCCACCGTGAAGGCCTTCCGCGCCAGCAACGCCAGCACCCCGGTGGTGCTGATGGGCTACGCCAACCCGATCGAGAACCACGACCTGCGCCACGGCGCGGGCAGCTTTGTGCGCGACGCCAAGGCCGCCGGTGTCGATGGCGTGCTGGTGGTCGATTACCCGCCGGAAGAGTGCCAGGAGTTCGCCGCAGCCTTGAAGGCCGAGGGCCTGGCCCCGATCTTCCTGCTGGCGCCCACCTCGAAAGCATCCCGCATGGAACTGGTCGGCCGCATTGCCGCCGGCTACGTGTATTACGTGTCGCTCAAGGGCGTGACGGGTGCTGGGCACCTCGACACCGCTGCCGTGGCCGACATGGTGCCCCGCATCAAGGCGCACGTCAGCGTGCCCGTTGGTGTGGGTTTTGGCATCCGTGACGCCGAGACCGCCCGCGCGGTCGCGGCCGTGTCGGATGCCGTGGTGATCGGTTCGCGCATCGTGCAATTGCTCGAAGCGCAGACCCCTGACACCGTGGTGGCTGCAGGCCGAGGCTTCATCGCCGAGATCCGCGCCGCCCTGGACCAGAAGTGAAAGGATAAGCAAGCATGAGTTGGCTCGAAAAGCTGTTGCCCCCCAAGATCCAGCCCACCGACCCGGCCGAACGCCGCTCGGTGCCGGAAGGCCTGTGGGTCAAATGCCCCTCGTGTGAGACCGTTCTCTACAAGAACGACCTCGAGGCCAACGTCAATGTCTGCCCCAAGTGCGGCCACCACCACCGCATCGGTGCCCGGGCCCGCCTGGATGCCTTCCTCGATGCCGAAGGCCGCTTCGAGTTGGGCCAGGAAGTGCTGCCCATCGACGCGCAGAAGTTCAAGGACAACAAGCGCTACCCCGACCGCATGAAGCAGGCGATGGAGGCCACGGGCGAGACCGATGCGCTGATCGTCATGGGTGGCTCGGTGTGCGCCATCCCTGTGGTGGCGGCGTGCTTCGAGTTCGACTTCATGGGCGGCTCCATGGGTTCGGTGGTCGGCGAGCGCTTCGTGCGTGGCGTCGAGGCTGCCGTGGCCCAGAAGACCCCCTTCATCTCGTTCACCGCCACGGGTGGCGCCCGCATGCAAGAGGGCCTGCTGAGCCTGATGCAGATGGCCAAGACCAACGCGGCCCTGACCTTGCTGGCCAAGGCCCGTCTGCCCTACATCAGCGTGCTGACCGACCCGACCATGGGCGGCGTGTCCGCCTCGTTCGCCTTCATGGGCGATGTGGTGATCGCCGAGCCCAAGGCCCTGATCGGCTTCGCCGGCCCCCGTGTGATCGAGAACACCGTGCGCGAAGTGCTGCCGGAAGGCTTCCAGCGCGCCGAGTTCCTGCTGCAAAAGGGCGCCGTCGACATGATCATGGACCGCCGCGAGATGCGTGAGCGCGTGGCCCGTCAGTTGGCCATCATGCTGCGCCAGCCGGCCGACGCCGTGTCGGCCTGATCCTGCCGCCTGGTGGCACCGAGCGGGCTGCGCGAGCAGCCCGTTTGCATTTCCGGCGGTCGCCCCCATCTTCCTGGCCAAGCGCACCCGCTGCATCCCCGCTGAGACCATGAGCACCACACCCCACACCCTGGCCGACTGGCTGGCCCATTGCGAACGCCTGCACCCCGCAGCCATCGAGCTGGGGCTCGACCGCGTGGCGGCCGTGTGGCAGCGCGCAGGTGTCACCCTGGGCACGCCCCAAGGCGCCGAGGTGGCCGATGGCCAGCCCGTGGTGTTCACGGTGGCCGGCACCAACGGCAAGGGCTCGACCTGCGCGATGCTCGAAGGCATCCTGGGGCATGCGGGCTTCCGCACCGGCGTGTACGGCTCGCCCCACCTGGTGCACTTTGAAGAGCGCTGCCGCATCAACGGCCAGCTGGTCACCGAGGCAGACCTGTTGCCGCACTTCGCGGCCATCGAGTCGGCCCGTGGCGACACCGCACTGACCTACTTCGAGTTCACGACCCTGGTGATCCTGCGCCTGCTGGCCACCAGCGGCCTGGACGCCGTGATCCTGGAGGTGGGCCTGGGTGGGCGCCTCGATGCCGTCAACGTGATCGACACCGACTGCGCGGTGATCACCAGCATCGACCTGGACCACATGGACTTCCTCGGGCCCGATCGCGACAGCATCGGCCGCGAAAAGGCCGGCATCATGCGCGCCGCGCGGCCCGTGGTGGTGTCAGATCCGCAGCCGCCGCAGACCGTGGTCGCCCACGCCGAGCAACTGGGCGCTGACCTGTGGCTCTTCAGCCGGGACTTCAACTACGCGGGCGACCGCCAGCAGTGGTCATGGGGCGGGCGCAGCAAGCGGTTCAACGGCATGGCCTACCCCTCGCTGCGTGGTGCCAACCAACTGCTCAATGCGGCAGGTGTGTTGGCCGCGCTCGAGGCCGTGCGCCACCGCCTGCCGGTGTCGGCCCAGGCCGTGCGCACTGGCCTGGCCACGGTGGAGCTGCCGGGGCGTTTCCAGATCATCCCGGGGCAGCCCACGATGATCCTGGACGTGGCCCACAACCCGCACGCGGCGGCCACCCTGGCCGTCAACCTCGACCAGATGGGCTTTTTCCCGCGCACCTTCGCGGTGTGGGGCGCGATGGCCGACAAGGACATGGCCGGCATGGTGCAGCGCCTGTTGCCCCTGGTGGACCACTGGTACTGCTGCGACCTGCCCACGGCCCGGGCGGCCAGCGCCCAAGACCTGATCCAGGCCTTGCCCGAAGCCACGCGCAGCAAGGCCTCTGCCCACCCTGATCCCATGGCTGCGCTGCATGCGGCGCTGGCTGCGGCAGACCCGGCGGATAGAATCGTGGTCTTTGGGTCGTTCTACACGGTGGGCGGCGTCTTGCACGAGGGCTTGCCCCGACTGAATGCGCCGCATTTGCCTCAAGCGTGACCCTGGGCTTGAGCCCGATGCCCCTTGTTGCGCCCACCTGGCGCTGAATCATCCCCCCCAGCATGCCGCTGCCATCGTTCCTCCAGCGTTTTCGCCGCTCCGGCCCCGACCACGCTGCGCCTGAGTTGAGCGCCACCCCGGCCATGGACGTCGAAGCGGCCCGCACCCGTGCGCGGCGTCAGCTGATCGGCATGCTGGTGCTGGTGGTGGCGGGCGTGCTGGGCTTCCCCTGGTTGTTCGACACGCAGCCGGGGCCGCTGTCGCAAGACGTGCAGGTGGTGCAGGCCGGCTCGGATGGCCTGGTGGATGCCAGCGGGGCGGGGCGTGCGCCCATCGCCGGGCGCGTGGGTGTGGCGGCCATCGAGGCACCCGCCACAGCGCCCGAGAAGGCCGCGTCGCCGCCAGACATCATGGAGACCGATGAGCCGGCTGCCGTGTCCCCAAAGCCGGAGGCCCAGGCCGTGGCCAAGCCCATGCCCAAGGCACCTGTGAGCGCGGTGGCCCATGTCGCTGAAGCGTCGCCCAAGGTCGCGGACAAGGTGACGGACAAGGTGACGGACAAGGTTGCCGCCGACAAGAAGGCGGCAGAGAAGAAGGCAGCTGACAAGGCCGCTGCCGACAAGAAAGCAGCCGAAAAGCTGGCCGCTGACAAGGCCGCTGCCGACAAGAAGCTCGCCGAGGCCCGCAAGGCCGACGCCAAGCGCGCCGAGGCTGCCAAGTCGGTCGGCACCAAAGAGCCTGTCAAAGACGCCGCGAAGGACAGTTCGAAAGAGCCCGTGCGCTATGTGGTGCAGTTCGGCGCGTTCGCCGACAACGCTGCGGCCCAAGCGGCCCGGGCCAAGGTCGAGAAGCTGGGCATCAAGACCTACGCCCAGACCATCGACACCCCGGCCGGCAAGCGCACCCGCGTGCGCGTGGGGCCTTACGCCACCAAGGCTGAGGCCGACAAGGCCAACGCCGCCATCCAGAAGGCTGGCATGAGCGGCTCGGTCCTCACGCTGTAAGCGCCCATGGATCCTGCGATCGCCGCCCCCGCACAGACCGCTTCCTTCATCGACCTGGTGTTGGGCTTGGGCCTGCTCGTGTCGGTGGCGCTGGGGGCCTGGCGCGGGCTGCTGACCGAAATGCTGGCCCTGGCGGGCTGGGGCGTGTCGTATTTCTCGGCCCAATGGATGGGCCCGAGCACCGGCTCGCACCTGCCCATTGGTGAGCCAGGCACCCGCCTGAACCTGCTGGCGGGCATGCTGGTGGCGTTTGTGCTGACCTGGTTGCTGTGGACGCTGGCCGCCTGGTTGTTGAGACAGATTGTCCAGGCCTCGGGCCTGGGGGGCACCGACCGCCTGTTGGGCGGCGTGTTCGGATTGATGCGTGGACTGTTCGTGATCCTGGTGATCGTGACCCTGGTGAGCATGACCCCCCTGCGCGAGTGGGGTGCGTGGCAAGCGTCACGCGGGGTGAACTGGACCTTGGGCCTGTTACACGGCTTGGGGCCCATGCTGCCCGATCAGGTGGTCCAATTCCTGCCGAAGCAGGGCTGATGTTTTTTATCGATTGAGTTAGAGGTGAACCATGTGCGGCATCGTGGGTGTGATCTCCAAGACGCCTGTCAACCAACTGATCTATGACGCGCTGTTGCTGCTGCAACACCGTGGTCAAGACGCCGCCGGCATCGTGACAGCCGGGCCCGATGCGCATGGACGCAAGTTCTTCATGCACAAGGCGCGCGGCATGGTCAAGGACGTCTTCCGCACGCGCAACATGCGTGCGCTGTCGGGCACCGTTGGCCTGTGACAGGTGCGCTACCCGACCGCGGGCAACGCGTTCAACGAGGAGGAGGCCCAGCCCTTCTATGTGAACGCGCCCTTCGGCCTGGTGCTGGTGCACAACGGCAACCTGACCAACGCCCATGACCTGCGCGGCGAGCTGTTCGACATCGACCGTCGTCACCTCAACACCGACAGCGACACCGAGGTGCTGATCAACGTGTTCGCCCACGAGCTGGAGTTGGCGGGCCGCGACCTGCCGCTCACGCCGGCGGCCGTGTTCACCGCCGTCAAGGCCGTGCACAAGCGCATCAAGGGCTCGTACGCCGTGATCTGCCTGATCGCCGGCTATGGCTTGGTGGCCTTCCGTGACCCGTTCGGCATCCGCCCGCTGAGCTACGGCGAGGCTGACCTGCCCGAGGGCCGCGAGGTGATGGTGGCCAGCGAGTCGGTGGCCCTGGAAGGTACCGGCCACCGCTTCGTGCGCGACGTGGCGCCCGGCGAGGCCCTGTTCATCGACCTCGACGGCGTGGTGCACGCCGAGCAGTGCGCCGAGAAGACCGTGCTGAATCCGTGCATGTTCGAGTACGTGTACCTCGCGCGCCCGGACTCCGTCATCGACGGCGTGTCGGTCTACCAGGCCCGTCTGGAGATGGGCGAGACCCTGGCGCAGCGCGTCATCAACATGATGCCGCCCTCCGAGATCGACGTGGTCATCCCCATCCCCGAATCCAGCCGCCCCTCGGCCATGCAGCTCGCGCAAAAGCTGGGCAAGCCCTACCGCGAAGGCTTCGTCAAGAACCGCTACGTGGGCCGCACCTTCATCATGCCGGGCCAGGGCGTGCGCAAGAAGTCTGTGCGCCAGAAGCTCAACGCCATCGGCCTCGAATTCAAGGGCCGCAACGTGCTGTTGGTGGATGACTCCATCGTGCGTGGCACCACCTCGAAAGAGATCGTGCAGATGGCCCGCGAGGCTGGCGCCAACAAGGTCTACCTGGCCTCGGCCGCACCGCCGGTCAAGTTCCCCAACGTGTATGGCATCGACATGCCCACCAAGAGCGAACTCGTGGCCCATGGCCGCACGCTCGAAGAGGTGCGCCAGATCATCGGCTGCGACGCCCTGATCTACCAAGACGTCGACGCCATGAAGAAGGTCGTGGCCCAACTCAACCCGGCGATCAAGGGCTTCGAAGCCTCGTGCTTCGATGGCATCTACATCACGGGTGACGTCAGCGCCTCGGACTTCGCGGCCATCGAGTCGCAGCGCCTCACGCAAAAGGACGAGGAAGAGGCCGTCAACTCGCGTCTGGCGCTGCAAAACCAGCCGGACTGAGTCGGCTGATGGTGGCCAGCAGGTGGGCTCGCTCACCCCTGGCCTGACTTGTCGCCAGGGCAGGGGAGCCGTATCCTGATCGGCCCGCTGCCCTTTGTTTTTGTTGATGATCTGGGGGCATCACGCCCCACAGCCGGAGCCCCACATGGCCGCCGACACCCCTGAGAAGAAGCGCCTGCCGCGCAAACAGTTCGCCGAAGGCACCCACCTCGACACGCTGGCCGTGCGCGAAGGCATGCCCGCCACGCCCTGGGGCGAAAACTCCGAAGCGCTGTTCTTGACCAGCAGCTTCAACCACCCCGATGCGGCCACGGCTGCCGCGCGCTTTGCCAACGAAGAAGAAGCCTTCGTCTACTCGCGCTTCACCAACCCCACCACGATGATGTTCGAGCGCCGCCTGGCCGCGCTCGAAGGCACCGAGGCTTGCATCGCCACCGCCAGCGGCATGAGCGCCATCCTGCTGATGGTGATGGGCCTGCTCAAAGCGGGCGACCACGTGGTGTGTTCGCAAAGCGTGTTCGGCTCGACCATCACCTTGCTGCAAACGCAGTTCGGCAAGTTCGGCATCGAGACCACCTTCGTGTCGCAGACCGACGTGAAAGCTTGGCGGGATGCCATCAAGCCCAACACCAAGCTGTTCTTTGCCGAGACGCCCAGCAACCCGCTGACCGAGGTGTGCGACATCCGCGCGCTGGCCGAGATCGCCCACGGCTGTGGTGCGCTGCTGGCCGTGGACAACTGCTTTTGCACCCCCGCGCTGCAAAAGCCGGTGGAACTGGGTGCCGACCTCATCATCCATTCGGGCACCAAGTACCTCGATGGCCAGGGCCGTGTGCTGGCCGGCGCCATCTGCGGGCCTGACGCCATCATCAATGGCCCGCTGATGACCACGCTGCGTGGCGCGGGGATGACGCTGTCGCCCTTCAACGCCTGGGTGGTGCTCAAGGGCTTGGAAACGCTCGGCATCCGCATGGCCGCGCAAAGCGCCAACGCGCTCAAGCTGGCCCAGTGGCTGGAGCAGCAGCCTGCGGTGGACAAGGTCTACTACCCCGGTCTGCCCAGCCACCCGCAACACGCGCTGGCCATGGCCCAGCAAAGCGACTGCGGGGGCGCCGTGGTGTCGTTCACCACCAAGCCGGCTGCCGGCCCCATCAGCGTCACGGGCAAGGCCCTGGGCGACGATGCCCTGCGCCTGCGCCAGGCCGCCTTCCACGTGATCGACCACACCCAGCTGTGTTCGATCACCAGCAACCTGGGCGACACCAAGACCCTCATCACCCACCCGTCGAGCACCTCGCATGGCCGCCTGACGGAAGACCAGCGCCTGGCCGCTGGCATCACCCAGGCCATGATCCGCGTGGCCGTGGGCCTTGAACACATCGACGACCTGCAGGCCGACCTGGCCCGTGGTCTCAGCACCCTGAATTTCTGATCGCCATGACGACCACCGTCCGCACCCCTGTCCGCACACGATTTGCCCCGTCGCCCACCGGCTTCATCCACCTGGGCAACATCCGCTCGGCCCTGTACCCTTGGGCCTTTGCGCGCGCCAACCAAGGCACCTTCATCCTGCGCATCGAAGACACCGACGAAGAGCGTTCGTCGCAAGCCGCTGTCGACGTCATCCTCGAAGGCATGGCTTGGCTGGGCCTGAACCACGACGAAGGCCCGTTCTACCAGATGCAGCGCATGGACCGCTACAAGCAGGTCGTGCAGGAGATGCTGGACAAGGGCCTGGTCTACCCTTGCTACATGAGCTCGCAAGAGCTGGATGCCCTGCGCGAGCGCCAGATGGCCAACAAGGAGAAGCCCCGCTACGACGGCACCTGGCGCCCCGAGCCGGGCAAGACCCTGCCGCCGGTGCCCGCCGGCGTGCAGCCGGTGGTGCGCTTTCGCAACCCGGCCGATGGCGACGTCACCTGGAACGACCTGGTCAAGGGGCCCATCACCATCGGCAACCGGGAACTGGACGACC
>JACCDX010583650.1_pt1 | contig 11960 bp, 10 predicted proteins | sample 7449681 | NCBI WGS metagenome assembly JACCDX01 (sample SAMN15323450, study PRJNA562643) | freshwater metagenome | isolation source: river surface water | place: USA:Blue River Watershed | collected 2017-08-18 | reverse complement strand
TTCGCTGTGATGCGAACGTGTCGCTCCGAGCGCGCGGCTCGGAGAAACTCGGAACCCGCACCGAGACCAAAAACGTCAATTCGCTTCGATCGATCGAGCGTGCGGTTCGGTACGAGATCCAGCGTCAGGCTGCTCTGTTGGACGCCGGCGTCCCAATCGTTCAAGAGACGCGCCACTGGCACGAGGACACGGGCACCACGTCACCCGGTCGTCCAAAGAGCGACGCCGACGATTACCGATACTTCCCAGAACCCGACCTGCTTCCGATTCGACCGTCGCGCGCACTCGTCGAGGAACTTCGCGCAGCCCTGCCCGAACCACCCGCCGCCGAGCGCCGGCGCCTCAAGGCGGAATTGGGGTTCTCGGACGTCGACTTCCAATCCGTCGTCAACGCCGGACTCCTCGTCGAGGTTCGCGAAACGGTTGAGGCGGGGGCAAGTCCTGCCTCCGCGCGCAAGTGGTGGCTTGGTGAACTGAGCCGCGTTGCAAACGAGCGTGGCGTGGACGCGGCGGGCCTGGTGACTCCGGCGCAGGTGGCGGAGCTGCAGGCTGCGGTCGATTCGGGAACCATCAACGACAAACTCGCTCGCGAAGCACTCGCGGGGTTGATTGCCGGCGAGGGGACCGTCGCCGAGATCATCGAATCACGCGGTCTCGCCGTTGTGAGCGACGACGGTCCCCTAATCGCCGCAATCGATGACGCCCTCGCGAGTCAACCCGACATTCTCGGGAAGATTCGGGACGGGAAGGTCGAAGCGGCGGGCGCGATCATCGGAGCGGTCATGAAGGCCACGGGCGGCGAAGCCGACGCGGCGCGCGTCCGCGAACTCATCATTGAACGCGCTCACGCGTGATCTTTCGGGTTAGTATTTTTTCATGAACGCTCTCGCCAAAATCCTCACCGCGGTCCTCTTCCTCGGTTCGTTCCCCGTCATGAGCTACGCCTTCCAGGTTCCCGGATATGAGGCGTTCATCTTCGCCGGGGGTGTCATCATGGCGTGTGTCGCGTGGATGATCCCGCTGTACATCCTGCCGCGCATCAGCAAGTAGCGATTTAACGACTGAGCCCCCGCACCGAAGTGCGGGGGCTCAGTCGTTGGTGAAGACTTAGAGGGGCTTGATGTTGGAAGCCTGGGGGCCTTTGTCGCCCTGTGTTACCTCGAATTCGACCCGTTGGTTGTCTGCGAGGGTCTTGAACCCGTCGGACACGATGGACGAGAAGTGCGCAAACAAGTCAGCGCCGCCCTCGTCGGGGGTGATGAAGCCATAACCCTTTTCGTTGTTAAACCATTTCACGACACCTGTGGCCATGTGTGCTGCTCTCCTTGCTGAGTGTCGGGACGTACTTCGCCCGGCACGGTCGTCATCCCTGTGTCCCGAAATCGTCCGAGAGTGATGTCCAACGTTTCAACGGTATCGCACAAAGTTGCAATCACTCCCGTCGAAACACAACAGTTTTGTCACGGGCCGAAACATTCTTGAATGCAGGTTTTACGGCAATTCCCGCGCTACGACTCAACACGCGGGGGACTAAAATCGGAGAGACCCGCCGGAAGGACCGTGGTGAAAACACTCTCAATCGTCATCCCCGCATACAACGAGGAAGACACCATCGGCCCGTGCCTCGAATCCTGCCTGGCCCAGACGGTTCCCGCGCACGAAATTATTGTCGTCAACAACAAGTCGACTGACGCTACGGAGTCGGTCGTCAGAGAGATTCAAGCCCAATACCCGAGCGCTCCGATCGTGCTCCTCCAGCAATCGACCGCTCAGGGAATCACACCAACCCGCAACGCCGGCTTCAACGCAGCGACGGGCGATGTCATCGGTCGAATCGACTCGGACTCAATCATCGAACCGAATTGGGTTGAGGAAACGCTCAAGGCGTTCGCCGATCCGACGGTTGCTGCGGCGACGGGACCGGTCGTCTACTACGACATGCCACTGCGTCGATTTGGGAAGATCGCCGACAACACTCTCCGCAAGGCGATGTGGAAACTGGCGCGGGATTACAAATTCCTGTTCGGCTCGAACATGGCGATTTCACGCTCGGCGTGGTTGGCGGTTCGCGACGAAACCTGTGCCGACGAAGAAGACCTCATGCACGAGGACCTCGATCTCGCGGTTCACGTCAACGCGGCGGGGCTCAAGATGGTGTACGCCCCCAAGATGCTTGCGGGCATGAGCGGCCGTCGGATGAACGACAGCCCCGCGGACATTGCGTCCTATGTGGGCCGGTTTGACCGAACCTACAATCACCACGGTGTCCGTGACCGAATCTTGCGAGTGCCCGCGGCGTTTTTCCTCGCGATTTACCCCATCGTCAAGACCATGCACTGGGGCAAGCGAATCTCCCAGAAAATCACCAATCGCTAGCGCGGGCGGGTTAGCCCTTCTGCGATCCGGATTTCTCCTCCACAATCGGTTGACGCAAGTGCACCGGTGTTGATTCGCGTTGAGCGCGACGCTCCTGACGCTTCTTATACGTGATGTTGAGGGTCTCGACGACGACCGAGAACGCCATCGGACCGTAGATGAACGCCTTGTCGAGGTGCACGCCGAAACCTTCCGCGATGAGCGCGGCGCCGATCAGGACGAGGAACGACAGCGCCAACATCTTGACGGTCGGGTGGCGCTCGACGAATCCACTGACAGAACGCGCTGCAAAAACCATGACGATTGACGACACGACAACGGCGACGACCATGATCCAGAGTTGGTCGGTCATTCCGACCGCCGTGATGACGCCGTCAACGGAAAAGACGATGTCGAGCACGAGAATCTGCCCGATGACCGCCCAGAACGCGGTTCGCGCAGGGCCAGAAGGATTCGCTTCGCCTTCGACACCTTCGAGCTTTTCGTGGATTTCGTGGGTCGCCTTGTACACGAGGAAGATTCCGCCTGCGAGCAGGATGAGGTCGTGACCAGAGAACCCGAGATCACCAACCTGGATAATGTCCTCGTCGAGAGTCATGATCCACGCTGCCGCGACGAGCAAGCCGAGCCTGGTGACGAGGGCGATGCTCAGCCCCGTGATCTGTGCGCGGTTACGCAAGGCTTCGGGAAGCTTGCCGGTGAGGATGGCGATGAAGATGACATTGTCAATCCCGAGTACGACCTCGAGGAGCGTGAGGGTGCTGAGCGCCAACCAGACGTCAGGTTGGGTGAGCGATTCGAGCATGTCGTTATCCTACGCGAGCGGGTAAACTGAGTACACCACGGGAGCCGATTGTGGCTGAGAGGGCGCGCCGCGCCGACCGTCGAACCTCATCGGGTAATGCCGAAGAGGAAGGCTGGTTCACCCCGTGCACGACAGAAAGTGCACTGACATGACAAAACTGTTCCAACCGTGGCGAACGGTCGACCTCGTCGTCGTCGCCGTCCTCGGAGTCGCCGCGGGCGTTCTATTCAGCGCGTGGAACGCGCTGTACGCTCCGCTGAGCGTTCCACTCGGCGCTCTAACCCCCGGATTCGTTGCGCTTCTCGACGGCGTCTGGCTCGTTGGCGGCTTGCTCGCAGCGCTGGTCATTCGCAAACCCGGTGCGGCTCTTTTCGGCGAACTCCTCGCCGCGACCGTGTCGGCCACCATCGGCAACCAGTGGGGTTTCACAGTCCTGTTGCTTGGTCTCGCTCAGGGTCTCGCCATCGAGGCAGGGTTCCTGTTGTGGCGTTACCGCGGTTCCTTGTGGGCGTCAGCAGCGACCGCCGGCGCGCTGGGTGGGATCGTCCAAGGAACCCTCGAAGTCGTGTACTGGTATCCGGGAACGGACGCCACCTTTGTTGCCATCTACGTCTCGAGCGCGACCGTCTCCGGCGTGATTCTCGGTGCGGGGCTCTCGGTCGGTCTGGTCTCCGCCCTCGCGCGGACGGGGATTTTGGCCCCCTTCGGTCGATGACGTGTCGACACCCGTCCTCGAGTTCGACGACTGGTCGCTGACACCGGCGGGTGCTCCGGCCCCGACCCTGCGAAACATTTCACTGACCATCTCCGCCGGTGAACGCGTACTCATCACTGGCCCGAGTGGGGGTGGGAAGTCGTCGCTCCTGCGCGCCATGGCGGGACTCGTCGATTCGACCGTGGTGAACACCTCGGGTCGGCTGACTCGACACGACGAGTCGGTGGGGTTCGTTGGTCAAGAGCCGGACGAACAAATCCTTGTCCCGACCGTCGGCGAAGAGATCGCGTTCGTCGCCGAAACGACCGCCCCTACGGTGAACAAGGTTCACCGACGAGTGGCCCAGGCGGTTCGCGCCGCCGGAGTGACCCAACCGTTGAGCCACTCCACGGCGAGTTTGTCTGGTGGCGAAAAGCAGCGACTCGCAATCGCCAGTGCCCTCGCGGCGAAGCCGCAGCTTCTGCTCCTCGACGAGCCGACGTCGAGTCTCGACCCCGCATCGACAACGCTCGTGCGTGATGCGGTGACCCGATTGGTGCACGCCAAGTCGGTCGGCCTCGTCCTCGTCGAGCACCGCATCGACGTGTGGCGCGATGTGGTTGACCGACTCATCGTCGTCGCGGACGGGCGCATTGTCCTTGACGGTTCGCTCGACGAGATTCTCGCGAGCAAGAGGTCGACGCTTATCGCCCTCGGCGTTTGGGTGCCCGGCCATCACCGCGTGTCGCGCCCACCGAAGGCGAAGAAGCACGCGAGCATGGTGCTCACTGCGCGGTCGGTGGTGGCGCGGCGCACAACGGGCGCACGACCCATCACCGTTCCCGACCTTGATCTGGTCGAAGGCCAGTTCGTCGCGCTGGTTGGGCCGAACGGTTCCGGAAAGTCCACCGCCCTCCGCGCCCTCGGGGGACTGCTGCAACCCGAAGCGGGAACCGTCACATACGCGGGCGTGGAGCGCGAACCGCACAGGCTCAAACCGCGCGAACTTGTCACCGTGGTGTCGTCGGTCCTCCAAAACCCCGCCTATGGTTTCGGCTTTGGCCAAGTGTCCGACGAGGCCCCCGCGCACGAGCGAGCTGCCGTCGGGCTTCGGGGGCTCGATTCTCGTCATCCGCAAAGCCTGTCCGGGGGTGAACGGCGCCGTCTGGCTCTCGCCGCCGCGATTGCGCGACACCCGCGCATCCTCCTTCTCGACGAGCCGTCCTTCGGTCAAGACGCGAATGCGTGGCACGATTCGGTTGACCGGCTCCGAGATTTTCTCGCCGGTCGTGGCGCGATTGTTCTCGCGACTCACGACACCGCACTCGTTGATGCACTCGCGCACCGGGTGATCACGTGCGGGGGTGACCAGGCATGAGAACATACGCACCGCATTCCCTCGTGTTCCTCGCCGCCTCGGCGGTTCCCGCGCTGACGGTCGTGTGGAGCGTCGACCCCCTCACCCCACTCGTCGTCGGGCTCGCAATCGTCACATTGGTCTCCGTGATTTCTCCAACATCACGGTTCCCGTGGGGTCGAATCGGAATCGTTGCTCTCGCGGCGGCGACGATGAGCGTCACCTCGTTGCTGTATGCCAGGCCACGAGGACACGTGTACCTCGAGTGGGGTGTTATCACCATCACGGATGGTTCATTCGACGTCGCCGTCGCGGCCTTCGCCCGAATACTCGCGATCGCAATCCCCGCGGTTCTCGTGTTTCGTCTGATCGAGCCGCACCAATTGATTGCGACCACCGTGGTCCGGCGAATCGTTCCCCAACGCGCGGCGCTCGCGGCCCTCATCGCTCTGCGCCTTGCGCCCGTCATCGCCGCCGATCTTCGAGAGACGAGAGTCGCTCGGCGCGCGAACGGGTTATCCACGAGCTTCGGATCGCTCGTCGTCACGACCCTCGTTGTCGCCATTCGACGCGCGATTCGATTAGCCGAAATCGCCGAGGTTCGTGGCTTTTCGAGTCCGCACCGAATCTGGACCTCGTACCAGCCACTGTCGACGCGTGACGGGATTCTCGTAGGCACATCGTTTGCGATAGGGGTGCTCGCCCTCGTCACAACCGCGGCGGCAGGAATGTGGAACAGTGCCATCTAGCCGACCACATCTCATCCTCATCGACGGTCAGAGCGGCGTCGGGAAAACCTCACTCGCGGCCCTCATCGCGTCCGCACTCGGTGCGACGACCGTTCATCTGGATGACTTCTATCCCGGTTGGGGCGGTCTCGAGGCTGGTCGGGATGCCGTAATCGAAGAGATTCTCCGGCCACTCCACGAAGGTCGTGTCGGACGAAGTGCGCGCTGGGATTGGGCGGAGAACGCGCGCGGAGAAGACTTCCTTATTGCCCCAACCGAGGTGGTCATCATCGAAGGCTGCGGAATCAGCACCCCGGAGTCACGAGCGCTCGCGGACACCGTCATCTGGGTGGAATGCCCCGACGCCGTGCGCCTGGAACGCCTTCGCGCTCGTGACGGGTCTCGGTTTGCCGCGGAGTTGCCGCGGTGGGACCAACAGGTCGAAACGCACATTCGTGAGAACCGACCGCGGGAATCCGCGACCGTCGTCGTCACGACATAACCGTCGAGGGTAAGTGGGGTGACTAACGGGGCTCGAACCCGCGACCTTCAGGACCACAACCAGACGCTCTACCAACTGAGCTATAGCCACCACGTGCGCATAAAGCAACAGAAGTTATCTTACGACAGGTAGGCGGCCCACTTCTCCGTCACTCGTTCTCTTGCCAACCGAATCGCAGTCGGTTCAATCGGGTCGACCGAGAACAAAACCGTCCGGTAGTAATCAAGTTCACGAATCGACTCGATGGCATCAGCGAGGGCGCGATGGTTCCCATTTTTCACCGGCATCCCGTCGAGGACGTCGGGGAACCAACGAATTGCCAGTTCCTTAATCGCCGAGACGTCAACAGAACGGTAGTGAACGTAGTCTTCGACCGCGGGCATGTACTTGGACAAGAATCGGCGGTCCATGTGAATCGTGTTCCCGCCCATCTGCGCGGTTTGCCGTTCGGGAACGTGTGTGGTGATGTAGTCGAGCACGGCGCGTTCGGCATCGGCTACGGAGACACCGTTCGGGATTTCCGCGAGGAGCCCGCTGTCTCGGTGCATCTTCTGAACGAAAGAATTCATGTTAGCGAGCGCCGTGTCGGACGGTTTCACGACGAGTGTCATTCCCTTGTCGATGGGAACAAGGTTGCCGTCCGTAACGATCACACCAATCTCGACGATCTCATCGTCGGGTTTGTCGGGGTCGTTCGCGTTGACGCGAAGTCCCGTCATCTCACAGTCCAGCCACACGATGTGACGAAGTGGACCAACCAGTTCTTCCTTTTTCACGTTGCGAGCCTACCGACCGGTGCCGACGTCATTGAAGGGGAAGGTTGCGAACCCACTGGACGGGGTTCCCAAATCGGTGGGCGGTCATAGAGACCGCTTGTTCGCGGAAATAGGGGAGTAGTTCGATTCGACCGGATTCGGTGACGGGTTGGTCGTACATCGCGAGCGTGACGGAGCCTTTGCCGTGTGTGGCTCGGAAGTCGTCGGAGACGCCCACCACACGGAGTCGAGGGTCGTGGCCGTGCTCAACTTCGGCGAGCAGGTTCGCTTCCCCCATCTTGAACAGTCCCTTGTTGTGGAGGGACAGCGTCGAGTTCAGCCCAACCGGGATGTCCGCCGCATAGGCGACGGGGTTTCCGGGAGTCCGCACCCACGCGATGAGCGCGCGCCACCACTCGAAGGGCGTCGCCTCGGGCCCAAGGTAAAGGACGGCGCCGGATGGACGGTAGCGGAGCACGTTGACCTCGGAGTCGAGGGCGGACTCGTCGTGAAGCGCCCCGAAGTGTTCCGCCATCGCCGTCTCGTCACTGATCGCCGCTCGATACAAAGCCTCGGTGTCCTCGGGAGACAGGCGTCCCTGCGCCACCAGCAAGATGTCTTTGACTGTTGTGTCGAGTCCCGCCGGAGCCGGTGCCGCCGGTCGATTCGACCAACGCCCGAGACCCAGGAGATAGTTGGGTCCGCCCGCCTTCGTTCCCGGACCAATCGCGGATTTCTTCCATCCGCCAAACGGCTGGCGTCGAACGATTGCGCCGGTGATTCCCCGATTGACGTAGAGGTTCCCTGCTTCGACGTTGTCGAGCCAGTAACTCACCTCGCGGGCGTTGAGTGAATGGATACCGGCGGTCAGTCCATAGTCGACTTGGTTTTGAAGCCGAACCGCGTGTTCGAGGTCGCGCGCCTCCATGAGGGACAGGTGCGGTCCGAAGAACTCGACCAGATGTGTCGAGGACCGCTTTTTCACTCCGGTTCGAATTCCCGGGCTCCAGAGACGACCACTGTCGTCAAGTTGACGAGGCTCGAGCAACCATTTTTCGCCATGGTTGAGGGTCGTCAATGCGTCGAGCAACTTCCCGGTCGCGGGTTCAATGACGGGTCCGATGCGCGCCTCGGGATTGGTGGGGTAGTCGACCTTCATCGCCGAGACCGCGTCGACGAGTTGTCTGAGGAAGCGTTCGCTGTCGGCGACACCACCCACGAGAATTCCGAGCGATGCCGCGGAACATTTTTGACCGGCGTGACCGAACGCCGAATAGGCGAGGTCCTTCGCAGCAAGGTCGAGGTCTGCCGATTCGGTGATGACGATGGCGTTTTTACCACTCGTCTCCGCCAAAAGGTGCAGGTCGGGTCGGAACTCGCGGAACAAGGCCGCAGTCTCGAACCCGCCCGTCAGGATGACCTGATCAATTCGGCGATCCTCGATGAGCTGGCGCCCAAGGCCGTTTTCGGAAATCTGAATGGACAGGAGGGCGTCCCGTGGAACGCCGGCATCCCACATGATCCGGGCGAGGAACGCGCCACACCGTGCTGCTTGCGACGCGGGCTTGAACACGACGGCGCTTCCCGCGGCCAGGACAGCCAACGCCGAACCGGCCGGAATGGCGATGGGGAAGTTCCACGGAGGAGTCACCGCGGTCACCGTGACCGGGTGGAACTCGGCTCCGTCGATCGAGTCCAGTTCGAACGCTCGCTCGGCGTAGTACCGGGCAAAGTCGATGGCCTCTGAGATTTCGGGGTCGGCCTGTTCGATGGTTTTGCCCGTCTCCGACATCGCGACCTCGATGAGTTCGCCCCGTCGATCCTCGAGAGCATTCGCCACCATTCGCAGCACGTGAGCTCGTTCCTCGGCGGATCGGCGACCCCACTGACGCCCGCCCTCGCTCGCCGTCGCTATGACGCGGTCGAGTTCCTCCGCGGTCCGAATCTGCGCTTCGGCAACCTCGGCGACCCCGACCGTCGACTGTGCGGCCCGGGCAATGATCGCCGACCCCCATTCTCGGTTCGACGCGATGGCGGGGTCCGTGTCCGACGCGTTCGAGAAAGTGTGCCAATCGACGGCTCGCCGTTCCGCGGTTCTGTGTGGCGCGGGGATGGTGTCGTCGAGTGCCCGGACCGAGGCCACGAAGCGGTCCGATTCGCGTGCAAAAAAGTCATTGTCCGTCAGGAAGAACACGGCGGACATGAAGTTGTCGTCGCTCGCGCCCTCGTCGAGGCGTCGGATCAGGTACGCGATTGCGACATCGAACTCGGCGGGGTGAACGACCGGGGTGTACAGCAGCAGGCTTCCCGTCGTCGCACGGACCGCCTCCGCTTGGCTTTCCGCCATCCCGAGAAGCATCTCGAATTCGATGCCGTCACGAACACTGCGTCGACCCGCCAGGGCCCACGCGAAGGCGATGTCGAAGAGGTTGTGTCCGGCGACGCCAATCTTGACGTTCGCGATTCGGCTCGGCGTAAACGCGTAGTTGATGACCCGCTTGTAATTCGTGTCGGCGTCCTGTTTCGAGTGCACCGTCGCAAGTTCCCAGCCGTGAATTTCTGCGTCAACGCGTTCCATCGGCAGATTGGCGCCCTTGACGACGCGAATCTTGATGGGCGCGCCTCCCCGAGCGCGTCGTGCGGCGGACCATTCCTGAAGCCGAATCATTGCACCGAGCGCGTCGGGAAGGTAGGCCTGTAACACGATTCCCGCCTCGAGCCCGAGGAATTCATCGCGGTCGAGGATTCGTTGGAACACCGCGATCGTCATGTCAAGGTCGTGGTATTCCTCCATGTCGAGGTTGATGAACTTCCGCGACTCCGATTCGGCAGCGATTCGATACACCGGCAGCAACTTGTCGACGACGTGTGCGACGGCCTCCTCGAACGCCCAGGGGGAGTGCGGCGCAACCGCGGACGACACCTTCACCGAGACGTAGTCGACGTCGGGTCGAGACAGAAGGTCGATTGTTCCCTGTAGTCGTTTGGCGGCCTCGGCGGGACCCAACACCGCTTCACCGAGCAGGTTGATGTTGAGGTCAACCCCACGAGCACGAAGCGCGCGAAGTTTGCCGCCCAGTTTCGACGGGGAGGCGTCGATGATGAGGTGTCGCACCATTCCGCGGAGAACCCGCCGAGCGATAGGCACAACAACCCCAGGGATGTAACGGGATGCGAACCCGCCGAGAATGATCAACCCGCGAAGCGTGGCTGGGAGAAACGAGGGGATGATTTTGGTGAGCGACCGCAGGTTTCTGGCGGCAACGCGGAGGGATTCTGGTCGAACCACGCCGTCGACAAATCCGACGGTGAAGGCGAGCCCGTTGGGGTCACGCAGCACGCCAGCGAGTCGTTCCGAGGCGAGCGACGGGGGAATCTCTGCCGCAGCCGACACCCACGCATGCACCTGGTCGATCGATTCGCCGATGAGACCGTCAACGTCGTCAATCGCGGGGATGTGGCCGTGCCAATCAGTCACTCGAGCGCACCTCTGTGAGATACCGTCCGAGCCTACCGCGCGTCGCAAGCGTGGCGAAGGCTAGGCTCGTTGGGTGATGGTTATCTCGCTCGAACGCCAACGGCAGGCTCAACGGGCGCTCGTCCTCGTTTTCCTCATTCACGGTTTTGTCGCCGCGGCCATCATTCCTCGAGTGCCCGACATCATCGCAAACATTGACGTCAGCTTTGCCCATTGGGGTGTTATTTCCGCCTTCGGAACGGTCGGATCGGCCGCCGGGTTGTTCGTGTCGAACCGAGTGCTCGAACGATTCGGCGTCAAATCTGTCGCCGCCGTGTGTTTCACCCTGGTCGGAATCGGGAGTGCATCGTTCGGATTTGTGACCGACGCAACCCTGTATTTTGTTGTCAACTTCCTCGTCTCCTTCTCGATGAGCGTCTTCGTCATCGCCATTAACTCTCAGACGGTCGTTCTGCAAACGCTGAGTGGTCGGGTCATCCTCGGCCGCTTTCACGCTGCCTGGTCGGCTGGGGCCGCGTCCGCCGCAGCCATCTCGGGTGCGCTGGCCGAAACACTTCCCGTCGGAATCCATTTGTTCGCATTTGCCGCAGTGGGGATGGTCGCCTTTGTTCTTGTCATCCCGGCGCTCCTCAACCGCGAGGAGGGGCTCCTCGCGGAAGCCAACGCGGGTTCGCCGTCGGTCGGTTGGCGCCGCATGCCCAAACGCGTTTACCTGCTCGGCATAGGTCTCGCGGTCGGCGTTTTCCCCGAGGCGGCGCTGTGGGACTGGAGTTCGGTGTACGGGCGCGACGCGCTCGGATTCGATCCCGCCCGAGCGGCCGTGCCGTACGCCTGTTTCGCCGTCGCCATGATTGCGGGGCGAATCCTCATCGACTACATCGGAAAACACATTCACATCAGTCAGCAAGCGGCAATCGGCGGTGTGCTCGCCGCCGTCGCGATGACGATTAGCAACCTCGTCGGCCCATCCCTCGTCACCGACGACCCGGCCGCCGGAATCATCGTTGTGAGCGTCTTGTGGGCGTTCGCCGGTTTGGGAACTGCGGCAATGACACCGTCATTCCTCGGCGCGGCCGCCATCGTGTCAGGAATGTCTGCGGCCGCCGCGCTCACCCGTATGAGCGTCATGCAAACCACCCTGATTTTCGCGATGAAGTTCGCGATGGGTCAGTCAGCCGAAACAAACGGAATCGACGGCGCGTACTGGTTCCCGGTCGTCAGTTGGGTCTTGGCGGCCATCGTCGCGTTCGCGGTGATGCGCCTGT
>JACCDX011452119.1_pt1 | contig 11962 bp, 8 predicted proteins | sample 7449681 | NCBI WGS metagenome assembly JACCDX01 (sample SAMN15323450, study PRJNA562643) | freshwater metagenome | isolation source: river surface water | place: USA:Blue River Watershed | collected 2017-08-18 | reverse complement strand
GTTAAAAAAGAAGTGCAGGCGGGTAAAGAAAGACTGACAGCTACCAAAGAAGAACTGGCACGCACTCAAATTAAATCGCCCGTAGATGGTCAAGTGGTTGGCATGAGCATTAGCGCTACGGGTGGCGTGGTGATGGCTGGACAGAAATTGATGGATGTTGTGCCTAAAAGCGAAGCGTTGCTGGTTGATGCAAAAGTGTTGCCGCACATCATTGACAAGGTGCAGACTGGAATGGATGTGTCTGTTCGGTTTAATACCTTTGCCAATACGCCGCAATTGGTTGTGCCGGGTAAGTTGGTTGCTTTGACTTCGGATGTGATTAACGATCCTAGCGCTGGAATGGCTGGAATTAGTAGCTATTACTTAGGCAGGGTAGAGATAACACCTGAGGGGTTGAAGATTTTGGGTAACAGGGTGTTGCAACCTGGAATGCCGACTGAGGTGGTATTCAAAGTGGGTGAACGTACTTTATTGCAGTACATCATGTATCCGTTGACCAAGCGCATAGCAGCTTCTTTAAAGGAGGAGTGATGGACATTCAAAAGATCTTTAGGTTGCTCGCGCTAGTTTGTTTTTTAAGTGGAAATTCAGTTCGGGCAGTAACTTTAGAAGATGCAATAGAAAGTGCTGTAAGAAATGACCCAGCATTGCGTGCAAGCAAACTGAATCAATTAGCGACAGAAGAAAACGTATCTATAGCTAGAGCGCGACTACTTCCGCAAATTTCAATGCAGGGTTCTTCAAACCAATTAACACAAACTACAACGCAAGATTTTCCTGCAGGAGGAAGCACTTCAAGAAGTTTTACAGGCCCATCTGTTAACCATCAATTGGTGCTGAGACAGGCAATAATTAGACCAAAAGAACTATCTTTTTTGCGTTATGCTGAGATGCAAACTGAATATATGGCTCTTAAATATGAATATGACTTGAATGAATTGAAGTCAAGGGTTTTCAATGCTTGGATAGAATTGATAGCAAGTCAACAAATTGCAAATGCATATGAATTACCGTTGTCTTTAATGGAGATCTCAGCAAGGCAAGAACGAGTCAGATATGAAACTGGCGACGGAACCAAAGATGGTGCGATAGAGACTGATGCTCAGTATGAAAATGCCAAAGTAACTTATATGCAGGCACTGGAAACTGTGAAGGTTAAAAAAAGCATATTTGAAAAAATAGCACATGTATCCACAAAAGAATTTGTAAACAATACATTTGCTATGGCGCCAGAAAAAATACTTACTGAAATAGAAAAACAAAAAATATGGGAAAATTTTCGAAATAGATCAATAGAAATTAAAATGGCCAAATTGCAAGAGTTGATGCAGCTGGAACGAATAAAAACAGTCAATGCAGATCACAAACCAACATTTGATTTACTAGCTGCGATTAATTTGGCGAAAAATGATGCAACCAGTACCCAAGGTTATAAATATAAAAATAAACAAGTTGGAATTCAATATACGATACCAATCTTTAACGGAGGTGGAGTATCGGCGGCAACTAGGCAGGCTACTTTTGGATACGAGTCGAGTTTAGTTGAAAGTGAAGCTCTAGTTATTAAGATTGAAAACGAATTTGATAGTATTTGGAGTCAAGCAGTAGGTGGTCAGGCTAGGCAAATTGCTTTAACGAAGCTATTATACTCAAGTGAAGAGCAATTAAAAGGTGCCGAAAGAAGCCTAGAATTAGGGGTGAAGTCACTAAGTGATGTCGCAATAGCTAAAAACACTATGGCTAAAAGAAAAGTAGATTTAATAAATACAATTTTCGATAATTACAAAGTATTTTATAAAATAAAAAAATTCTTAAATTAAGGTTGAGTATTATTAATGTGTAAATATTCTATAATTATACCCACGCATAACCGCCCGAAACTGCTTGTGCGCGCTATTAATTCTATAAAAAATCAATCGGTATGTGGTAATTTTGAAATTATTGTAGTTTCCGATATGGTCGATATTAAAACAGATATTTTATGCTCAAGACTTCTTGAAAAAAATGATATTTATATAAGAAGAAGTGGAAAGCCTGGGCCCGCAGAAAGTAGAAATTTAGCACTAAAGGTGTGTACAGGGGATGCTGTAATATTTTTAGATGATGATGATGAGTTAGCTCCTAATTGTATAGAGAACATAGAAAAATATCGTCAAGATAACTCACCATTTTTTTATTTTAATGCCGAAATTGTTGTTGAAAGTAGATTTCAAGATGAAGTCATTGAGCATGAAAGAAATATATTGAATTTAGAGAATAATTTAAATAAGTTCATGTATGTAAAAAATCAAATTCCAATTTGTAATATTGTTTTCCCAATCCATATTGTAAGAAACATTTTTTTTGAAAGTTGTATGAAAGCATACGAAGATTGGGATTATTTGTTAAGTGTATTTGATAAATCAAAGCCCAAGTTCACCCCGTTTATTGGAAGTATCATACATCAAGTCAATGATAATACATCTGACAGGCGCGGAAGTTCTATGGAAGCAATTAGTAATCATGCCATCCTTGACTATCTTTTTGTTTATAAAAAACATTCTGTAACAGATGAAGAAATTAAAATTGCGAGAAACAATTTAATTTCTATTTGTGGAATAAATATTGGGGCGGAGTATTTATAGTGCAAAAAATTATAAATTTATGTTCATTCGGTCATAATGATCAAAAGATACCAGGAGTTTTCGATGATACGATCGAATCGGTTGCATACTTGGTACGTCTTTGTGGAGCATTTCCTGTACTTATGAGGAACAAAATAGATCCGGAAGGATTAAACATTCTATGGGGCGCAGGAGCGCACTTCAGCCCCACATTAGAAACATTGTTACAATATTGTAATATTAAAAATACTATAATATTTAATATGGAACAAATCGGAAGTAATTCGCCATTAGTTACTACGGGTTATCTTGATTTTCTTGCTAATTTTAAAGTTTTTGATTATTCAATACATAATATTAATGAATTGAGAAGAAAATATCCCTTCATTAATGCGGAGGAGTTTCCATTGATTCCTTCAGCAAGTTTTTGCAATGATTATGTGGCAAAAACTAATGCAAAAAAATATGACTTTGCTTTTTATGGTTCATTAAATGAAAGGCGCCGATTATTACTAGAGAAAATACAATTAAGCGATATTAAAATTAAAATTATAGAGGGAGCTTATGGACGAAGCCTTTCACATGAACTAAGTGAATGCCATGCAGTGATTAATATTCATGCGTACGAAACAAGTTTATTTGAGTCTGCACGTTCCTTGAGACCTATAGCTATGGGAATTCCTATTATTTCTGAAACATCCATCATGCCTCAATTAATTGATTGGAAAAAAGCACCAATAAAGTTCATTGATTATGAAGATGTTAATGATTACTGTATATATGCTAAGAAAACAAATTTTTCCGAGATAAATGTAAAAAATTCGTTATCACCGGAATTTCTTTATAGTTATTACCGTAACCCAGCGCTATTGAATTCAATTAGATACTTGCTCGGAATAGATTAATGAGTAATGTAGTAATTTTTGGAGGGGCTGGTTTCATAGGATCTACGCTAGCTAACTTATTATGTACACTAAATACATTCAAAGAAGTTATTGCAGTAGGTCGATCGAAAACTTCAAAATTTACACTTAATTCTAAAATTAAATATATACAAGGTGATGCAGGAGACCCTGATTTTGTTATAGAAATCCTAGAAAATGCGGACTATGTAGTTGATTTAACCTACTCTACAGTGCCTCAAACAAGTTTTCTTAACCCGTTACTAGAGGTTACAAAAAATCTACCGGCATGTATTAATATTATGCAGCAATGCATGATGCAAAGAGTTAAGCGTTATTTATTAGTATCATCCGGTGGAACGGTATATGGGAATACAGATAAGGTGATTATTAATGAAAATCACCCAACTAACCCTATATCACCATACGGGATAGCAAAATTAACTATGGAAAAATATGCTCATTTTTACCACAAAAATTTTGACCTACAAGTTGTTGTAGCTAGGCCCTCAAATCCATATGGTTTAAATCAAATTGGAGTTAAGCCGCAGGGATTTATTGGGAATGCAATTTCGCTTTTACTTAACCAACACCCATTAACGGTGTATGGACAACAAGGAACAGTTAGAGACTATATTTATATTGAAGACCTAGCCCAAGGACTCTGTGATTGCTTACTGTACGGAAAGGCAGGAATGGCTTACAACATAGGCTCTGGATATGGTTTTAATAATATTGAGGTTATAAAAATTATAGAAGAAGTTTTTTCATTATCATTTGTGGAAATAATAATAAATAAGCCAAGACCTTTTGATGTTAATTATAATGTTCTAGATAATAAAAAAATTAAAGAACTTAATGAATGGACACCGTCGCAGTGTTTAATTGCTGGTATAAATAAAATTAAAGAGGAATTAAAATGAAAGTGCCAATTCAATTATTTTCAGCTTGGATGGGGCCTGGTCCTATGTCACCCGCTCGTGAAAATGCACTAAAGGTCATAACATTGCATTGTGGTGTTCCTTTGCATTTTGTATCTCATATAAATTTGAAATCATGGATACATGACAAATATCCTTTGCATGTAGGATTCCCTTACCTAAGTGCTGTGCACCAATGCGACTATCTAAGATGCTATTTATTACATGTCTACGGAGGTGGATATACAGATATTAAACCATCAACACATAACTGGAATGGTTTTTTTTCAATGCTTGAGCTTGCTGAACTTACAGGCGCAGGATATACTGAACTATCACCGCAATCAGTAGCTAAAGTAGGAGGATCATTAGAAGAGGTGATGCAAAATAACTATCAAAAACTAATCGGAGTATGTTCTCTTATATTGACTCCCCAAAGTGAGTTTAGTAGAAAATGGTTTGATAATGTTAATTATATTTTAGATAGTAATATTGATGAACTTGTTAAAAATCCTGCTAGGCATCCTCAAGATCATTACGGAGTAAGTTTTCAAGATGGCAGTCTCTCAAAGTATCCTATAGCATGGACAGGCTTAGGGGGAGATGTGCTGCACCCATTAATATACGAAAATTCAGATAAATTCATTCATATAAATATGGCTCCTGATTTTAGGAATTATAGATAACAATATTATTGCCGATTAAAAATGTTAAAACCATTACTTTCTCTTTGTGTTATCGCAAGTGGAAAAATCCAAGAATTGAATAAAACTATTGAATCAATTGCTAAATCTAAAAAATTTAACGAGACTAATGATGTAGAGGTGGTTGTCTGCGACATACAATACTCAGATAAAATAAGTCAGTATTGCAGTGTAATAATAAAGAAATATCCGAATAAAGTAAAATATATCAAATGCACTGAGAAGATAAATGATTTAAATTTAGTACAATTATTATTAAATTCCACTGGAAAATTGAAAAAATTATATTATGAGGGGGATGAATTTTATGATAATTCCATTGATGAAATATTAAAAATAATTAATGAGTTAGATGAAATCAGACCGATTGTATTATTTACAAATGGTGAAATTCGTAGTGAATTGGGGCAAAATATTGTATGTGGTGAAATTAACGACTTAATAAAATTAGTAGGATGTCGAGTTTTTTGTAACTATACATTTTCAATATGGGATAGTCAATTAGAGGAATTAAAAAATATTTATAATTTTGAAAATAGAGTTTTATTGTCATTGAGTTGCTTATTGCGTCAGTATAAAAGTGGTTTAAAATTCTTAGTTTTAAATAAAAAATATTCTATATTTAATACACATGATATAGGAGTGCAGAAAATAGATTTCAATGTGGCTCAGCAATATGGAGATAAACTAATTAATTTCTTATTAAAATCCCTGCCTGTCAATGAATTAGATTTAAATGTAATTAATGATTTCAAAAGAGATATATTATTTAATTTCATTATTCCTCGTCATTTTAATCCAGATTTGGAAATATTTAGAACGGGATTTAATAAATATTTGTCCACGTTTTTTAATGATCGAAATTTCTTGAATTATTTTAAGGATTTATATTTAATGAGTAATTCAAGTGATAATGATGTAAGAATATTGATTAATAATTTAATATGGCAGAAATTTAATGATAATGAAACTATTCACAAAAATTACGTAGATTTAGATAAGATAAAAGTTGGCAGTCGCACTTACGGAACACTTTCCGTTGGAGCATGGGGTGCGGAAACTGAACAATTAGAAATAGGAGCGTTATGTTCAATAGGGGATAATGTAACTTTCATGTTGGGCGGCAATCATGAACTTAATAATTTAACTACATTTCCTTTCAAAGTAAAACTAGGATTATTAAAAAATGAAGCTGTAACAAAAGGAAAAATAAATATATGTGATGATGTTTGGATAGGTAATGATTGCACTATATTATCAGGCGTAAACATTGGAAAAGGCGCTGTTATTGGAACTGGTTCAGTTATAGCGAAAGATATACCACCATATGCAATCGTAGTTGGAAATCCTGGAAAGATCATTAAATACAGATTTAATCAAAATATAATAAATAAACTATTGGAAATAGATTTAAAAAAAGTGGCTAGACTCGATAATATCATAAATCATGTAGATTATCTATACAGGGTAATAGATGATGAGAATTTCGATAAAATATACAATTATTTTGATGGACTTAATTGTATTGAAAATTTATAATATAATTTTAAATAATTATGAAGATTTATTTTAATTAGTTGCACCGAGAAAGAAATTAATTGAAATCCAAATTAATTATTGGAACTTCAAACTTCCTAATTGATTTTGTTTGAATCCATAAATTTAAAAAGTGTTCTGCTAAAAATCCAGGGTATCTGTTTTGACTAGGATTGTTATATTTAGCCCCGCCTATTTCTGAATAAACAGCATCTAGAATAGAAATTAATTTGTCGAAATAATCACAAAATAAGTTCCATGGCATTATGTACATATTGCGCATGTGCGCATAATTGGATTCTTCCAAATATGAAATATATTTTAGCGATTCAGGAAATAATTTAGAGCAAAAAAAACTAAAAGCTTGCCATGTTTCTTCTGGAATTCCATTGTCAATATAATGTCTTTTCAATCCATTTGGAAAATAAGTGGCCCTCGGAAGAATAATATCCGAAAAGTTTAAAATTTTTTTACATTTATTATATTCATCGATATGAGAAAGATTATTAAGAATTGAAGTATCACTTGAATAAAATTCCGGTGAATTACTTAAGTTATTATTTGTAAATAAAAAATACCTTCTGTAGTGACAAAAACCTACAAATTCAGCGGGGGCATTATGTCTAACCCAATATTGTGCTGTTATTTCATTATAGCTTGGGTTTTTCTCTGTAATTGATTCTCCAATTTTTTCAGATAAACATTCACAATTATCAGCAAGGTCACCAACTGCCAATTGATATATCCAATGGCATTTAGGATATACGTAATTTTTATGTGTAATTGAATAAATTTTTAAAGAATTCATATTTGATTTAATGGTGAAAATTATAAATATTTTCTTTAAGTTTTTATTTGTAATTTTTGGCTATACTTAGAGCGGTACTGATTGCCTGGTGCATATCTAGGTAGGCATAAAGGCCACATCTCCCGATAAATGTCATATTGGCAGGTATCATTTCTTTATATTTTTTGTATAATTTTAAATTATCTCCATTAATATCTTTAACGGGATAATATCTTTCATAATTATTATCTTTGTAATCGCATGGTTCTTCAACGGTAATTGTTGTATGTCCAAGTGAATAATTCATATTGTTAGGTAAATTTTTCCATTCTGTCACACGAGTATAGGGTTCTTCATGTGTAAAATTTACAGTTGTGACTGGAAATAATTTTGGAACTGGCAGGCTATAAGTGTGAAATTTTATTGATCTGTAAGGTAACTGACCTAATGAATAATTAAAAAATGAATCAATTGGCATAGAATTGAAAACATGGTCATACTTTGTATAATCAAAATTATTAGAAAATTCAGTAGAGAGACTAATATTAATTAGCGGATGATTTAAAATATTTTCAAAAAGTTGAGTGTAACCTTGGGAGGGAAGATATTGGTAAATATCATTTGGAAAATAATATTCATTATCGTCATCTCTAATAGCTACTCTCTGAACTATGGAAACATCTAAGTCTTCTAAATTGACACCCCACATTTTTTTTGTATATGGACGAAAAAAAACATCAATTAAATTTTTCTCTCCTACTATTGCTGCTGTGGTTTTGTTAACAGGTAAAGTAACAAGTCTTCCGTCTTGAAGTAATGCTTTTACTTTGTGTTTATAATCTACCCAATCTGTAAAACGTGATAACCAGTTTATAACATTTAAATTAGATGTATGAAAAAGATGTGGGCCATATTTATGAATTCTTAAGCCATACTCGTTAACATAATCAAATGCATTGCCTGCAATGTGATCTCTTTTTTCTATAATAGAAATATTATAATCACGTTCAGCCAATTCCCTAGCAATTACTGCTCCAGAAAATCCTGCGCCAACAATTAAAATTTTTTTCATATGTAAAATACTTTTTATTATTTAAAGATTTTAACTAACTTCAAATTTACTTATTATTCGAGATATAAATATTTATACATATTATACACGTAAAAAATTAAGATGATTGAAATTTTACTTTTTATTTACCGAAATTCGGTTCACTAAATAAAAATTATATATTAAAATTAGAAAAATATTTTACTGCTGTAAATATAAATAATTGTGAATAATTACTGCTTAAGATGGTTACCTCAGTATTGCATTAATTTACATAATAGTAATTTATATGCATATGAAATATTATTCTAATTCAACAACAATTTGTGCATAAGGTCAATAGTCTAAAAGTGGTCTTGAAACCGTAATCCAGTAACGTCGTACATTGTCAAGACCACTAACCCAGCTCCTTTGAGTTCGAGAGAAGTCAAATTGAACTATGAAGAGTGACTGCAAAATTGGGGTAATGTCAGCACGACCTCCAATAAAAGGGGCTAAATCATGACTGCAATACAGTTCATTAAGTAATGACCAGATTATTTTTAGGATTAAAACAGGCTATCCCCATGAGGTAGCCTGCTTATGTATTATTCATTATCAGCTTAACTTGAACCAAATGTCCACCAATTTATGAATTTCCTCATCTGTTGTTTGGTAGCTTGATTCTAGACCAATCCAGTTGCCGGCATCGTCCTGAGAAACAGGTGTAAAGCCGAGTGACAAAGATTGAACAGACAAGTCCTCCATTGAGTGCAGTTCATCTTCTTGACTTAAACCATCTTGGTTAACGTCTTGCCAAACCATCAAACTTGTGAAGTCATGGTCGGAGGCGTCAATTAATCCATCATGGTTGGAATCTAGGGCGGACAATGCTTGGAAGCCATCTAGTGCTTTTTCGCCATTGGGCAAAACAGTTGAACTACCAAACAGCTCAGCTCCTGAGTCTATTGAGCCATTCTTATCTATATCCCTAACAAGCAAGCCATCCTGAGCGCCAACCCAGCCAGTAGGAACTCGAGAACCAGTATCCAAAAGATCAAATTCAACACCAGCATTCAAAGAGGTTGAATGAATTCCGTCACCGTTCAGATCCAAAACCAATGGGGTAGCAGCAGCATATTGTGCTGTGCTCATAGCATTGAGTTGAGATTCGGTGAAGCTTCCCATCAAAGATGCTGCTTTAAGGGCTCCAAGCTGATCCGTTGACATTCCAGCAATATCCCCCGCCGATATAGCTGCAACATGATTAGAACCGAACCCTGCAAGGTCAACAGTTTGAATTGCAGCAATTTGAGCACTTGTTAATGCAGTAACTTGAGCTGGCAGCAAAGCGGCCATGTGAGAACTGTCCAATGCAACAATCTGAGCGGTCGTAAACGCCTGCAGAGAAACATCAGTCAATGCCTGAATGAACGATGAAGTCAAGCCTGCATAGTCTGCTGTGTCAATTGCCACAATTTGAGCGGTTGTAAGTGCTTGCACTTGATTGGCAGTTAATTTAGCCAACTGGTCAGAAGTCAAGGCATTAATTTGCGCTGTTCCCATCCTAGCAATGTCGGCCACATCAATTGCAGAAATTTGACTTGTCGTAAATCCAGCAATTTGCGTGGTAGTCATGCTTGCAATTTGTGTACCAGTCAAGGCGTGCATTTGATCTGCCGTCAACCCAGTTAACGGGCCAGCAACAGTCAGCCCCTTAATTTGGTCTGTAGTAAGCAAAGCCAAATCTGTCAACTCTATACCAACAATTTGAGCGGATGAAAGGGCTGCTAAATCAGCTGTTTCCAATGCAACTATTTGAGTAGCTGTCAAAGCTTTCAACTGGTTAGTGGTCAAGTTAGCTGCCTGTGCAGTAGACAAGCTTTGAATAGAAGCCGTAGACAAGGCGCCAAAATCTTGCGACTCTAGTTTCACAATTTGATCTGTTGTAAATCCAGCCATTTGCGTATTCAAAATGGCAGCCGCTTGAGCAGTTGTGAGGCCCACAATGGCGTCAGTAGTCAACTTGGCAATATCAGCTGTTTGCAAATTAATGATATTCGCAGTGCTGATGGCCGATATTTGAGCCGAAGTCAAAATTGGCGCTTGGTCTGTGGTCAAAGCCACTATCTGTGCCGTAGTCAGACCCGCCATTGCAGCTGTGCTTAATGCATTGAGACTTGCAGTGCTTATCAGTGCAAAGTCAGCGGTTTGCATTGCTTTGAGCTGAGCAGAACCAATTGCGCCAATTTGCGCACTTGTTAGTACTGGCATTTGCGCTGTGCTAAGAGCCTCAATGTGAGCCGTAGTTAAGTTTGCAATCGAGCTTGTAGACAGTTTCACCAGCTGATCGGTCGTCATGTTACTTAATTGTGCATCTTTAAGAGCTGCCACTTGAGCTGTGCCAAGGTTAGCAATCACGGATGTCGTCAGCTTCACAAAGTCGTCGGTTGCAATTTCTTTAAATTGTGAGCCAGTCAGTGCGCCAACTTGTGCACTTGTTAACAAGCCAGCCTGGTCAGTTGTCAATGCCACCAGTTGAGCCGTGGTAAAGCCACTCACTTGCGTGGTGGTCAGCGTGTTCACTTGATCCGAAGTCAATGAAGCAACACTGGCGGTGCTTAGGGCGCCAAAACTTGCACTACTCAAGGCTCGCAGCTGTGCGGTGGTCAATACAGACGCATGGGCTGTATCGAGTGCATAGAGTTGAGCCGTAGTCATGGCTGCAATATCTCTGGTCTCAATGGCCACCAAATTGGCAGTACTGAGCTTGTTGATATTGGTTGTAGACAAAGCGCTAATCTGAGCCGTGGTCAATGACTGAACATCCTCAGTGGTCATATTGGCCAGCTGAGTTGTGGTTAAGTTGGTCAATTGAACCGAAGTCAGAGCTTGAATCTGACCCGATGTCAGCGCATTGAACTGGTCGCTACCTAATTGACCCAAGTCCAAGGTTTGGATAGCCGCAATTTGTGCAGTTTGAAGTGCTTGAATTTGCGAAGTACCCAAGACTGCGAACTGCGCAGATGTCAGTGCTTCAATCTGCGCTGTATTCAGCCCACTGATGCTTGTACGCATAGCAGAAATCTGCGCTGTGCTGAACTTGGCTAATGCGCCTAACTGAATTGACGACATCTGTGCAGATGTAATCGCATTGATTTGGTAATTTTCCAGACCCTGCCACTGATCTGAGGTCAAGCTGGCCAATTGACTACCTGACAAGGCCTTAAGTTGTGGATCCGTGATGGCATCCAACTTAGCAGCTGTCAAAGAAGCAACTTGCGTTGTACTCAATGAATTAATTTGCGCAGTAGTCAAGTTGGCAAACAGATTGTCTGTGAGTGCATTCAGCTTGGCTGTAGACATTGCTGCCAAAGCAGTAGTGCTAATCGTTTTCAAACTGGCAACGCTCAAGCTTGGCAGCTGAGCAGTGGACAGTGACAAAATTTGAGCACTGTCCATGCCACTGATTTGGGCCGT
>JACCDX011137265.1_pt1 | contig 11962 bp, 10 predicted proteins | sample 7449681 | NCBI WGS metagenome assembly JACCDX01 (sample SAMN15323450, study PRJNA562643) | freshwater metagenome | isolation source: river surface water | place: USA:Blue River Watershed | collected 2017-08-18 | reverse complement strand
CACAATTTCCGGCTTTAATTTTTTTGGTAAGGTAGTCTGTTTCATAGTTTTGTTTTTTTCCTTCAACTTTTCCATATTGAACAATAATTTTTGGTGTTTGTTGGGGTAAGAAATCACATCAAATCCAGTTCCAAGTACTTTTACAGAGCCTTTTTGGCCTTCAATGATAAACGGTTTGGATTCATCTCTGGCAACCTCGAAATGAGCCATACCTACCAATTTTACTTTACGTTCATTTCCGTTAAATTCCCAAGAAACTTGTGAGTTTTTATTGAGTGTAACGATGGTGCCATCTTCCAATGTTTCGATTTTTATTTCATTGGAATTGGTATTACGAACGCCGGCGGTAAGTATTGTGTTTGTATTTTGTACTTTACTCCAAAGTAAAAATCCGCCAGTTAATAAAACAGCTACAGCAGCGGCAACACTCAACCAACGCTTGGTTGAATGTACCACTTTCATTGGTTGTTTTTGATTTCTTTCAGCCAAGAATTTTTTCAAGGCATCTTCGGTATCCGCTTCGGATTTATATTGGTATTCACCAGTTAAATCCCAAATGTCTTTAAATTCAGGGTCTTCGTGCGGTGGCAAATTATGCGGGTTCATAGCTTGAAGTTTGGGGTTGGAGCATTGCCGAAACTTGTTTTTGAATTACAGCCAATGTGGGCATGTACTGAGGGTTTTTCTTTAACCATTCTTCCAATTTTTTTAGTTCGTCAGCCGACATTAATCCAGCTGCATATTTGGTGAGAAGGTTAGATTCCAGTTGTTCTTTCATGGTAAACGCGTTTTCCGGAATGGTATATTCGAGACTAATACACGGGTTTTAACTTTACCCCCTAAGAAATTTTCAAATATTTTTTTTAGCCAGATTTTGCACTTGCTCGATGATACTAACAACACTTTTTCCATCCAAGGCAGTTGTTTGAATTGGCGCATTGAATTTCAATGTGTTAACTACTTCTTGAATAACGTATTCGTGATTGGAAGCGCTACCTAAATAGGTCCCATAATTATTTGGCAGGTTGGTAGGAGGCAGTTCAGGCAGTTCATAATTTTGTATATTACAATACTCGATTTCGTTCATGTATTGTCCGCCAACCTTAATAGTACCTTTTTCCCCAATTAGGGTGATACTACTTTCGAAATTTTTTTCAAAAACTGATGTTGAATATACAAAAGTCCCTTTTCCTATACCTGCTTTTCCAAATTCAAAATTAAAATCACCGGCATCAGCAAATTCAGTTAGCGATTGATGATTAAACTGATGTTGTCTGGAGTGAGTGACTTTGATATCGCCCAATAACCAATATAATAGATCCACGAAATGGCTAAATTGGGTAAATAGAATGCCTCCATCGTATTTTAGGGTACCATGCCAGTGATTGGGTACATAGTATCGCTGGTCTCTGTTCCACCAGCACTGAACTAAAACCTGGTAGATTGCGCCTAGTTGGTTGTTTACTATAATATTTTTCAACCACCTTGATGGTGGAGAGAACCGATTTTGCATGACGCAAAAGACCTGTTTACCGGTGTTTTTGGATGTTTCTATGATGTGTTCGCATTCTTGCGTTGATAAAGCCATTGGCTTTTCGATTACTACATGTTTTCCAGATTTTAAGGCTTCTATGGCCAATGTTGCATGGGTTCCGTTTGGAGTAGCTATGGTTACAACATCAACGGATTGATCTGACAATAATTCTGCAACTGATTCGGTAGTAAATACATGCGATAAATTTTTTGGCAGTTGCAGTGGATTTAAATCGGCAATGATTTTTAGTTCTGTATGCGGGTTTTTTTCTATTTCTTGGGCATGCTTTTTTCCAATATGGCCATAGCCAAGTATTCCAAAACCGATAGTATTGTTATTCTCTTTTGACACGATCTGCGTGCAAAAATGCTGAAGTTTTGTCAAAAAAAGTGCTCTTTATAGAATTTGTGCATTAACTGCATTTGGTAATGTGGAAGGTAGAACCAAAATTTGTACCGCAGTAGTATGACGAAAGAAACGGTATTGGTAATAGGTTCCTGTGGACAGTTAGGAACAGAATTGGTAGAATCATTGCGCGAAATCTATGGGGATTCACAGGTTGTAGCTAGTGATATTAAGAAGTCTGATAATCCCGTTTTCGATGGGGGACCCTTTGAGAATTTGGATATTTTGGATGCCGATCGTTTAGGTGAAATTATTGAAAAGTATAAACCAACGCAGGTGTACCATTTAGCTGCATTGCTAAGTGCTACGGCTGAGAAGAATCCTGAATTTGGATGGAAATTAAATATGGAGGGTCTATTTCACGTTTTAAATGCGGCACGTGATACAGGAATTATAAAGAAAGTGTATTGGCCATCGAGCATTGCTGCTTTTGGCCCTAATACGGAGCGATTTAATACGCCACAATACGGAGCCATGGATCCAACCACCATTTATGGAATTTCGAAACTCGCTGGAGAGCTATATGCGCAGTATTATTTCAATCGATGGGGCGTTGATACACGTAGTTTGCGTTACCCGGGTTTAATCGGTTACAAAAGTGCACCGGGTGGAGGGACTACGGATTACGCGGTTTCCATTTACCACGATGCATTAACTACTGAGCACCATACGTGTTTTTTAAAGCCAGGTACAACCCTGCCCATGTTGTACATGCCGGATGCGTTAAAAGCCACGTTGGATATCATGCATGCACCCGCTGAACAGATTAAAATTCGCAGTAGTTATAATTTGGCTGGAATGAGTTTTGCTCCCGAAGAAATTGCAGCATCTATTGCTAAAGAAATTCCAAGTTTTACTATTAGTTACGAACCGGATTATAGACAAGCGATTGCCGATAGTTGGCCAGCAGTAATTGATGACACTAGAGCAAATGAGGATTGGGGCTGGAAGCCACAATTCGATTTGGATGCCATGACCAAAGACATGCTGAAAAATCTTAAGCCTCAGTATTCTGCAGAAAAGGCGAAATAGATTTTAGTCATTCTATCTTATTCAGGTTTTACGCTTAATTGTAGATCCTAAATAGCGGTATACCCAATAATTTAGGATACTTTACCAATTGCTTTACCAATCAGCGTAGTTACAGTAGCCCTTTCTACTAACACTTCAACTAAATCTCCTTTTTGGTAGTGTTCGCATGGAAATACGGTAACGATATTTTGGTCGTTTCTTCCCATCCAATCGTCCTTGCTCTTTTTGCTTGCACCTTCAATCAATACGGTAACTGTTTGTCCGATGAACGATTCATTTTTTCGTTTTGAGACAGCGTTTTGAAGATCAATAATTTCTTGTAATCTTCTACCTTTCACGGCTTCTGGAATATCGTCTGAAAGTTTTTTTGCAGCGGGGGTTCCGGGTCGTTCAGAATATTTATACATATAACTAAACTCAAAACCTGCCCATTCAATTAAACTTAAAGTATCTTGGTGTTCTTCTTCTGTTTCAGTGCAAAAACCAGCAATAATATCGCAAGAAATACCGCAATTGGGGATGATAGAACGAATCATGTTGATTTTATCCATGTACCATTCCCGGGTATAATTTCGATTCATTACTTCCAATATACGGGAGTTACCACTTTGTGCAGGCAAGTGGATATACTTACAGATATTGTTGTATTTAGCCATTACATGGACCACTTTTTCGTTAATATCGCGGGGGTGGCTCGTGCTATATCGGATACGCATATTGGGAACGGCTAGGGCACATAATTCTAACAAATCCGCGAAGTCTACGCTGGACTCTTGTTCCTCGGGTGTAAGGGTTTTAAATTCTTTTTTTGGACCACCACCAAACCATAAATAAGAATCTACGTTTTGACCTAATAATGTAATTTCTTTATATCCAGCCTCTTGAAGTTCCTTGGCTTCTTTTACGATACTTTCGGGATCTCTACTTCTTTCTCGTCCTCGAGTGAAGGGAACAACGCAGAAACTGCACATGTTATCGCAGCCCCTCATAATAGAAACGAAGGCGTTTACTCCGTTGGAATTCAGTCGCACCGGATTAAGATCTCCATAAGTTTCTTCCCTACTTAGCAGAACATTGATAGCTCTTCCGCCTTCATCAACTTCTGCCACTAATTTGGGCAATTCGCGATAAGAATCGGGTCCCGCAACTACATCCACAAGTTTTTCTTCTTCCAATAGTTTGTCTTTCAGACGTTCGGCCATACAGCCTAAAACACCGATAATTAGATCAGAATTTTGTTTTTTATTGGAGCGTAAGTGTTTGAGTCGATCGCGTATTCTTTGTTCAGCATTGTCTCGTATAGCGCAGGTATTCAAGAAGATAACATCGGCATCAAGTTCTTCGGTTGTGGTAGTAAAACCGTGTTCACCCATAATGGATGCAATAATTTCACTGTCGGAAAAGTTCATGGCACAGCCATAGCTTTCGATGTATAATTTTCTGGTACTAGGAGGGTTGGAAAGAACTTCTACCATAATTAGAATCACAAAAATACGTGGTTTTTTGTTTCTTTGCAGGAAGATGAAATTTGCTTCTTTCCCAATTTGGGTGCTTTTATTGAGCATTACTTCAGTGTTATCGGCTCAAACGGCGCTTAATTCTTCGGGCGATCCTAAGTCGAAGGGTCAGTTTTCTGGGAATTTATTGTTGAATTATCAAAAGTATTTACGAGACGATAGCATAGGGGCAAACACCAAAGTATACAAGGAAAACCGAGCTAGTGCGGATGCATGGTTGTTTATGCAATATCGAATTCAGGGATATTCTTTTATTGTTCGGTACGATGCGTTTAACAATTCTCCGTTATTGGACCCTCAAGATGCGTATACCGATCATGGGATAGGGTTTTGGCAAGCGCAAAAGCAAATTGATAAATTGGATATTACGGTGGGGTCTTTTTATGATCAGTTTGGGTCAGGCATATTATTTAGAAGTTATGAGCAACGTATGATAGGTATTGATTATGCGATGCAGGGTATTCGATTAAAATATCAATTGGGTGATAATTGGACGTTAAAAGGGTTTGCTGGTAATCAAAAGGGTAATATTCGGAACCGATTTGGTGCTAGCAAGCAGGTGATGAGTGGATTGAATTTGGAGGGGTTATTATACACAGGCAAAAAAGGAAGTACATTGAGCGTGGGAGCATCGGCAGTGAATAGAACTTTGGATAGAGAAACCATGGATGCTTTGGTAGCAAATATTAACGGGTATGAGTTAAAGAATCGATTCTATCCGAAATACAACGTTTACGGCTTCAATGGTTATTTTGCTTATAACAAAGGGAATTTTGCTTGGACTGGGGAAGCTAATTTTAAAACCCCCGAGGCGATTTTGGGATATACTGGTAAATACGAAAATAAATCTGGAAAGGTTTATTACACTTCACTTTCTTGGGGTAAAGGCGGAATCAATTGGATAAATCCAAGTAAAGCACCCCAGGTAAAAGACAGCACAGGTGGCAGCAGGCCGATGTCGGCTAAGGAATTCAAGGCTTGGCAAAAATCGAAACAAGCCTCTATTGGTTTTAATATTCAAGCCCGACATGTTGAGCAGTTTGCCTTCAGGACTACCCCAACCGAGACATTGTTGAATGGATTGATCTCGTATTTACCCTCATTAACGAGACAAAATACCTATCGTTTGTTGGCGAGATACAATGCTCCTGGCCAAGAATTAGGGGAAGATGGAATTCAGGGTGAGATTGAAATTAAGCCATTTAAGGGTCTACAGATTACGTTGAATGGTAGTTATGTGCAGTCTTTAGCTTATAATGGTAAGCGTAATTCCTTGGGAGAAATGGAGGCCGAAAAGTTGTACCATGAAGGATATTTTGAGGTATTACATACCACATCGGGTCATGATAAAATAAAATGGGGTTTACAGCAGGTTTTTTATAATCAAGCGAGATACGAGCAAGAGCCAGAATACGAAGTGGTGAAGACGGTTACGCCTTTTTTTGAATGGTTGCACAGAACCAAAGGAGGAAGGAATGTTAGAATTGAGGCTCAGTATCTGCACACCGATAAGGACCAAGGTTCATTTGCTAATTTGATGGTGGAGTATTACATCAAAAAGAACTTGAGTGTGGCGGTGGGCGATATGGTAAATGTGGATCCGCATCGATACCCTTTGATGCGAGGGAATATTGCCGATAAGGTATTGCATTACCCAACCTTTTTTATCGGTTATATCGAAAAAAATACGGTATTTACGCTAAGCTATTTAAAGCAGCAACAAGGAGTTAATTGTTCTGGCGGTATTTGCCGAGTAGAACCTGCTTTCAGTGGAGTCCGTTTTACGGTGTCAAGCAATTTTTAACTAAAGGTCCCAAATTCGAGTTCTTGATTCTTGGGTGTATCGTTTGATGTTCATCCAAAAAGCAAGGATGAAATAGATAATTATTGGAGAACCTAATGTAAAAAAGCTTAAGTACATGAAGGAAAGTCTTACACTGCGTGTGGACAGTCCCATTTTGTCACCCAAGTAGCTGCAAACGCCAAAGAGCGACTTTTCCAAGGCATACTTGATCCAATTCATGCGAACGAAGTTAGGGGGAGATTGTTGATTTTGCAATAAGTGCTAAAGTTTTATATAATAATCTTTTAGCAATTCAGCAGATTGGGGTGTGAGGTTATAATGATTTTTTGTATTAGTATCTGAATTATCTAACGGATTCATATATAAATTGATACGATTTTGGATTGGTAATTTTTGTATAGGATCAACCGGATTGTTTTCATCCTTTTTTATGGCATAAACGAAAATAAGATGGGGAGATTTTAATGTATTTGCAGCCACTTCGGTGATTTTTTCTATGCAAAAATTGAATTTTTTGAGTACAGAAATCAGTGCATTTTTATCCTGAAATGGATACATCAGGAACAAGCTGCCCTCGTGTTTTATTATTCCTTTAATAGTGAAAATGAGATTTTCTAAAGTAAGTTCCGAGGTGTGTCTTGCTTGATTTCTATCGATATTTGATGATTCTAGCTGATTGTTAAAGAAAGGTGGGTTGCTCATTACTACATCAAATTCGGAATGGGTTAATTCTAGAATATTCTGATTCTTAAAGTGTATTTGGGTAGTTAAACCTGTTTCTTTCCAATGGGATAATGATTTATTAGCTGCTTCTATGGATGCGTTGTGTATGTCCAGTCCAAGGAATGTTGCGTTGGATAGTTTTTGTGCCACCATAAAGGTTAAAATTCCGGTCCCTGATCCTATATCAAGAATGTATGATTGCGGATTAAGTTGGTGTTGAGTTATCCATGCGCTAAATAAACAAGCATCGGTAGTAACCGGTAGTGCCACATTGTCTTGAAAAACGGTAAATTGTTTAAATACAAAGGGATTCCGATTTGTTTTTTGTTGTCCCATGGTTGTCCTCCGATTACGTAGTATGAGCAGACACAGGAAATAACCAATCTTTCGAAAATTGCGACGGTTCAGTGAAAAAATGTAACGTTTGATTATTAATTGCTAAAACTGCGGACGCTTGGTCTATAGAAATACCTAAATCGTGGCTTGAATAAATGATGAGCTTATTATTTTTCTGGGAAATGATTTTTAATAATTTCAAAAATTCAATGCGAGTTGGGTAATCAAGAAAAGCAAGCGGTTCATCCAATAATATTATTCGGGAGTCTTGGGCCAAGCATCGCGCAAGCATTACTTTTTGTTTCGTCCCATCGGATAATTCTGAAAATGGGTATTTTTTAATGGATGAAATGCCGGTATTTTCCAATGCAGTTTCAATGGCATTGTAATCGTGGGTTGATGGTGATTTTATGCCCGATATAAATCTCTGTCGGCCTGTTAAAATTATTTCTTCCACGGATAAATTAGTGGAAGTTGGGGGCGTTGCCGACATATAAGCCGCCATGGCAGCTTTTTCTTGAGGATCTAGTTGAATTAGGGTTTTATTATGAATGGAAATTTTTCCCTGTAGAGGGTGGGTAATTCCTGCTAGTGCTCTAAGAAAAACCGATTTTCCTACACCATTTTTACCGAATAATGGAATTATTCCGGGGGTTTCGATTAGCAGATTTGCATTGGAAAGCAACCGTGGTTGATTTGGGAAACCGAGGGAAATATTTTCCAGCTGCAATAACATATTTGGGTACAAAAATGAGAAATTTGGATGGTGAATTTGCAATTGTCAAAAATCGAACCCTCAGAAATTTCGGTTGTTCGTGCATTAGCGGACAAAATATGGAGAAAACATTATCCGGAAGTTATAGGTATGGAGCAGGTAGAATTTATGCTCGGGAAATTCTATAACGAAGAATCAATGAGGTTACAGATGTTGGAAGGACAGCAGTTTTTTCTAATTATGAACGAAGGTTTGGCTGTTGGTTTTATTGCTGTAACAGATAAAAACGAGGGGGAGTGGTTTTTGAATAAATTCTACATTGATACGGATTTACATCGAAAAGGATTGGGTAGAAGATCATTTGAATTATTGTTAAAGTCTTTAGGGGATTCTGTGAAAGCAATTCGTTTACAAGTAAACAGACAAAACTATAAACCCATAAATTTTTATTTTAAAGTGGGCTTTGTAATTGAGCGTGTAGCTGATTTTGATATCGGGGATGGATATTTCATGAATGATTTCGTGATGGTATGGCATGCTAAGTGATTTTAGCTGACTACCTTTGCATTGTGTTAGCATTGGTTGATTTTTCTTTTGAGTTTGCCGGAAGGTATTTGTATAAAAATGCCAATTGGCATATAAAGCCTAACGAAAAAATAGGGTTGGTGGGATTAAATGGAACGGGTAAGTCTACGCTTTTGCGTGTAATTTCCGGAGATTTTGATTTGAGAGAAGGTAAGATGTCGAAACCCGGAGATTTGAAGATTGGATTTTTAAATCAGGATTTATTGAGTTTGGACATTGGCGAATCGGTGAGGGATGTGGTATTGGGGGGTAGGGACGATTTAATGAAATTGGATAAAGAAATTAATGAACTGCTGATAAAATTAGAAACTCAATATGACGATAGGACTTTGCAGCGATTGAGTGATTGCCAGGAACAATTTGGTGCTTTGGGCGGTTACGATTGGCATGCTCAAGCCGATAAAATTTTGGAGGGTTTGGGTTTCTCTACAGAGCAATTAGGCAAGAGTTTACGCGAATTTTCTGGAGGATGGCGTATGCGGGCCATGCTGGCGAAATTGTTATTGATGTCACCTGATTTGTTGCTGTTGGATGAGCCTACCAACCACTTAGACTTGCCAACTATTCAATGGTTGGAAGATTATTTGTATGAGTACCAAGGTACGTATGTAATTGTTTCTCACGATAGATTTTTCTTGGATAGGACTGTAAATAGGATTGCAGAAGTAGCACATCAGCAGCTGTTTCATTACAAAGGGAATTTTACGGAGTATTTGGAGCAAAAAGAAGAACGGGATGAAATGATGCAACGGAGGTTCGAAAATCAGCAGGATTTTATCCGTCAACAAATGCGTTTTATTCAGCGATTTAGATATAAAGCGAGTAAGTCTACAGCGGTTCAAAGTAGGGTAAAGATGTTAGAGAAAATGGAAAAAATTGAAGTGCTTAAGGATGAAAAACGCGAATTTGATATCAAATTTAATATTCGAATAACTCCCGGTAAAACGATAGTGGAAATAAAGGACGTGAAGAAGGCGTATGGCGATAATGTAATTTTTTCAGGAACCCAAGCCCAGTTATTGCGAGGGGATAAAGTAGCTCTGGTAGGGGCAAATGGTAAGGGTAAATCAACCTTATTACGTTTAATTTATGGTGGCGAGCCATTTGAAGGTGATATTCAATTAGGATGGAATGTTGAACCAGCATTTTTTGCTCAGCATCAATTAGAAGCATTAGATCTAAAGAACGATTTGTTAAACGAAATAGGGAGAGTGAGTGGAGAATATACCGAAAGAGAATTGCGGACGGTTTTAGGCTGTTTTCTATTTACAGGAGAAGAAGTATTCAAAAAAGTTAAGGTATTAAGTGGCGGTGAAAAATCCCGATTAGCTTTGGCCAAGACCTTAATAACACAATCCAATTTTTTATTGCTTGACGAACCTACTAACCACTTGGATATGTTTAGCACTTCGGTTTTGGCTGAGTCATTAATTGATTATGCCGGTACGGTTTTGTTTGTTTCGCACGATAGAACGTTTATATCGAGAGTTGCAAATAAAATATGGTGGATTGAAAACGGTCAAATTCGTGAGTATCAAGGTACTTACGATGAATACCAAGAATGGGTGCAGAAAAGAATTATTTCGGATCCCGTTATTTCGAAAAGTGGTAGTACCTCAATGGCCGAAAATAAACAGGCAAATGCAGGTGCTACAGCTGTAACGGCTAATAAATCAGGAATTTCTAAAAATCAGATTAAAAAGTTGGAAGATGAATTGGCTGTAATGGAGGATAAAATTAATGTATTGAAATCGGAAAAAGCTACCGTAGAAGCTGAACTGCATTTGCCAGAAATTGCCGCTGATTTTGAAAAAGTTGCGTCGCTTACAGCGCAATATGACAGTCTTGAAAAGCAAGTTTTGGATTTACAAATGAAGCACGATTCACTTTTTGAAGAATGGCTTGTTCTTCAGGAAGGATAATTGGCTTGTTTTTTGAATGTTCCATGCGTAAGTTTGAGATATGAGGTCGCTATATTCTGTTTTTTTCGCTTTTATGGGGGGTATTTTAATATCATTACCCCTAAAATCGGCAGTAGATAGCACACTGAGATTTGATAATGCGGTATACGAAGAGCAAGTAAAAACGGTACGATTTGTTCAATCGGAGAGTGGGTTTAATTTTCCAATTTATAATTTAGAAGCCAAACGGCCATTATTACTTGAATTTGATCAACTTAAAACGGAGCGGGATTTTTATCAATATACATTAATTCATTGCGACGCGAATTGGCAGCCGACATCGGGAATGGTTAAAACACAAATTCTTGAAGGTCAAGGGTTTGACAATATTGATGATGTGGGATTTTCCAGTGGAACTTTAATGAACTATTCTCACTATCGTGTTCAACTACCCAGTGAAAATACGATGCCTAAAATCAGTGGTAACTTTTTATTGGTGGTTTACAGGAATTTCGATGAGCGGGATATTGTGTTATCACGTAGAATGATGGTTTTAAATGTGGCTGGAGGTGTTAACATGGAGTTGTTGCAGTCTAGGCAGGTTGATCTTCGTGCTACCCATCAACAAGTAAATTTCACTTTCAATGTGAAAGCGGATTTTTTCATGCCCAATCCCATGCAAGATATTAAAACTGTTGTGTTGAGAAATGGGGAGTGGATGAGCGCAAATTACGGGATGAAACCCACAGTTGTGTTGGGCGGCACGTTTCAATTTAATCAACAATTGGGTAATCAGTTTGAAGGTACCAATCAATTTAGATATTTTGATTTACGAAGCTTAAGAATGTCTCAGGCGGGTATTAAGCAGCGATTAAATATTTCAAATCAGAAGCATGTATGGCTTGTTCCGGATCAATCACGGAAATATGAGAAGTACTTTAACTGGGCCGATATCAATGGTAGGGTTTTATACGATAGTAAAGATGTACCAATGCCTGCGGGTGTTCCCTTGGAAAGCGATTATTGTTTTGTGCATTTCAGTGTCCGATGCGAAAAAGAATTAGACAAGCCGGTTTATATTTATGGCGAAATAAGTGATTGGAGAGTTCAGGAGAACTATCGAATGTATTTTAGTCCCGATGCTGGTGTTTATGAGGCGGTTGTGCCATTAAAGCAGGGGTATTATAACTATATGTATGGGGTTTTAGATTCGGAAACAGGGAAACTAAACTTCTCAGAATTTGAAGGCAATCACGCAGCCACTGAGAATAATTATATGGTTTTGGTTTACTATAGAAATCAGACGTTTGGGTACGATGAGCTGATTGGATATGGTCTAAAGAATACCAATACAGGCCTAAAGTAGGCTATTCGATTATTCTCAGATTCCGGGTTATGGATTAACTTTAT
>JACCDX010283465.1_pt1 | contig 11965 bp, 10 predicted proteins | sample 7449681 | NCBI WGS metagenome assembly JACCDX01 (sample SAMN15323450, study PRJNA562643) | freshwater metagenome | isolation source: river surface water | place: USA:Blue River Watershed | collected 2017-08-18 | reverse complement strand
GATGATGGGCGGCGGTGCAGCCCCGGCCCAGCTCGGGCAGGATGCCTTCGCGGCCATTCAGCAGATCGTGCAGCAGTTGCAGGCTGACCCGGCGACCGACTGGAGCAAGGTCGACATCGACGCCCTGCGCGCCCACCTCATCGACATGAATCTGGTGACGCTGCAGGCGGTGGTGAGCAGCGAGGACGTGGAAGGCGGGGCCCGTTACACCGTGACTGGCAGTGGCGAGGTGATCGGCGCGATTCAGCGCATGGTGCCCGCACATGCGGCGCAGATGTCCACCGACCCGGCCTGGCACGCCAGCACCGTGCCGCTGGAGAATGGTGTGCTGCTGACGGTGCATGCCACCAATCCGGCTGATGTGACCAAGGTGCGCGCACTGGGCTTCCTGGGCTTCATGGTGCAGGGCGATCATCATCTGCCCCACCACCTGATGATGGCCACCGGCTCGGACACCGCGCCGGCGGCGGGCACTGACGGCGGCCACCAGCACTGATCCGGGTGCTTCAGGGCTGTGCGCGCACCGTGTCCAGGTGCGCGCACATCTGCAGCGCCCCGCTCAGCACGCGCAGGCTGTGCCGCTGCACGAAGTCGGGCGGAATGAAGAACAGGTGTTCATTGGCCACGGCCTGCAGCTGCGGCCAGCGCCGCCAGTCGTCCAGCCACTCCGGTCGGGCGATGTCCATGCCGCTGGCGATGATGGCCTGTGGATTGCGCTGCAGCACCGCTTCCTCACTGACCTTGGGCGCCAGTCCCAGATCCCCGAAGATGTTCTCTCCGCCACACAGACTGATGATGTCATTGATCAGCTCTTGCCCGCCCACGCTGATCAACGGATCGTTCCAGACCTGATAGAACACCGTCACTCTCTCGGCGTCACGATAGCGCTGGCGCAGCATGTCGAGTTGTTCCCTGAAATAGGCCGAGGCCTGCATGCCCGTGCGCTCGGTGGCGGCCAGCGTGGCGAACTTCTCGATGTGATCGGGAATGCTGTCCAGTGTGGTGGGTTCGGCGATGTAGACATTGAAGCCGAGGTCGATCAGGCGTTGCACTGCAGCGCGGGGATTGCCGCTGCGCCAGGCCACGATCAGATCGGGGTTGAAGCCGACGATGGCTTCCATGTCCAGCAGGTCAAAGCGTCCGACCACCGGGATGCCCTGTGCCTGGGGCGGAAAGTCGCTGTACTCGCTGGTCCCGTAGATCCAGTTGCCTGCGCCGGCGACGAACAGCAATTCCGTCATCGAGGGCGCGAGACTGACGATGCGCCGGGCTGGCTGCTGCAGCGTGATGCTGCGCTGGTCGTCGTCCACCACCGTGATTGGCTGCGCACTGCCACTGGCCGGCAGGGCCGCCAGCAGCAGGGTCAGCAGGAGGACGGGAGAGTGCAGCAGACGCATCAGTAGTCGATCCCCTTCTGCACGCGGATACCGTGGTTGAACGCATGGCGGATGTCCTGCACCTCGCTCACGGTGTCCGCCATGGCGATCAGTGCCTCACTGGCATTGCGACCGGTGACGATGACGTGCTGCTGTGGCGGGCGGGCCGCCAGGGTGGCCAGCACCTCGGCGGTATCCAGATACCCGTAAGTGAGCATGTAGGTCAGTTCATCGAGCAGCACCACCTGCACCTCGGGATTGCGCAGCAGCTCGGCAGCGTGCTGCCAGGTCGCCCGAGCCGCCGCGATGTCCTTCTCGCGGTCCTGAGTCTCCCAGGTGAAGCCGGTGTTCATCACATGAAACTCCACCAGTGGGTGATTCTGGAACAACAAGTGTTCCCCGCACTCCCACTGGCCCTTGATGAACTGCACGACGCCGCAGCGCAGGCCGTGACCCACGCTGCGCGCCAGCATGCCGAATGCCGACGAACTCTTGCCCTTGCCGTTGCCCGTGAGCACCAGCAGCAGGCCCTTGTCCTGGGTGGCCGCGGCGATGCGGGCATCCACCAGTGCCTTCTTGCGCTGCATGGCCCGCTTGTGGCGGGCATTGCGTTCTTCTCGCGTCTCCATGGGCATGGCCTCTCAGAAGTTCAGGCGCAGACCGACATGGCCTGCGCGACCGCCAACGTTGTAACCGAGCACCTCTTCGTAGTCTTCGTCCGCGGCATTCTCGAGCCGGGCATAGACTTCGACGCCCGGCAGCAGGGTGTAACGCGCCGACACGTCCAGCACCTGATAATCGTCCAGCGCCACCGGGGTGCCGAAGAGCGCGTCCACGGCATCGCGCGACTGCCGGTGGAATGCCGACAGCTTGAGTCGCTCGTCACGGCTGTGCCACTGCAGGCCCAGATTCGCCAGTTGCTCGGGGCGCCGCAGGCGCTGGCCGCCATCGGGCTGACGCGTGCGATTGTGCGTGTAGTTGGCCTCCACTTGCCACCGCTCGCCCAGCGGCAGACGGGCAAACAGCTCCAGGCCGGTGGACTTGCTGGTGCCGATGTCCTGCAGGTAGCCGCTGTAGGCGCTCAGGTCGAAATAGATCGCGTCCTCGATGCGCTGATCGAAATAGACCGCCTCCAGCAGCAAGTCCCCGGCACCGTGATATTCCACCGCCAGCTCGTGGCCTTCGCTGGTCTCCTCGTTCAGCTGCAAGCCGGCGGCCGGCGCCGAAGCGAAGGGGCCGTTGTTGTAGGCGAACTCGTAAGGGCTCGGGGCGCGAAAACCGGTGCCGTAGCTGCCGCGCAGCTTGAGCATGGCCCCATTGCGCAGATCGAACAGTCGTGCGGCACTCACGCGGACACTGACATGACGGCCGAAGTCCTCGTTGTCGTCATGGCGCACGCCAGCGGTCAGGAACAGCGTGTCGGAGAACTTGCTCAGTGCTTCGACGTAGGTGCCCAGTTGGTCGCGTGCATCGCCGTTGTTGTCCTCATCTTCCAGATCGGCCCCGAACACCAGGTCAAGGTGCTGCAGTGCTGTGAAGGAGCCGATGTATTCGACCCGCTCCAGCTCGCCTTCCGACGCATAGGACGAGCGGCCCAGGGCGAAATTCTCGCGCTGGGTCTGCGTGCTGCCCCAGGCCAGAGTCTGCGTGCCCCAAGCGCTGGCATACACGGCAGAGACCCTTGCGGCCTGCTGCTCGAAGGCGGCATCGCAATCGTGAATGGTGGCGAAGGTGTCGGGATGGAAGCAGCTGTCATAGGCGGAGTCGCCCTCGACATCACGCAGCGCCAGTTCCAGACGCAGAGCCTCGCTGGCCTGCAGCCCGAAGCGGCCGTGCAGCGAAGTGTTGTCATAGCCGTCGCGATCGCGCAGCGCGGTGTCGGCCTTGCGCGTATTGAACCCATCGGTGCTGAAATCGGTGGCACTGACGAAGAAGTCTCCCTGGGCATTGCCGCCACTGAGATTGCCAGTGAACTGACGCGTGCCGAATGCTCCACTCATGAGATCTGCATGGGCGCGCAGATCCGTGCTGGACTGGCGCGTGCTGATGTTGATGACGCCACCTGCATCGGCTCCGTAGTGCAGCCCCTGGGGGCCACGCAGGATCTCGATGCGCTCGATGCCGCTGCTGAGCAGGTGTTCCAGTTGCGGCTGCACCTGGGTCACGCTCGGGTCGGACAGCTTCATGCCGTCCAGCAGGGTCAGGGTGCGATAGCCTTCCTCGCCGCGGATGCGCAGATTGCTGATCTGGCCGGCGCCGCCGGAATTGCCCACGCTGACGGAGGGCATGCTGCGCAGCAGGTCAATGAGCGCGGCATTGCCACGATCGGCGATGGTCTCGGCGTCCATCACTGACACCGAGGTGCCGATCTGGCGCAGCGGCGTGGCGATGCGGCTGGAAGTGATGACGATCTCGGGCGCCTCCGTGTCCTGCGCGTGCAGGCTGACAATGGGCGACAACGTGGCACCTGTGGTACAGGCGAGTGCCAGGAGAGTACGGGTTTTCATGGTGTATTCCTCAATGAAAGAAGTTTCATGAGGGAGGGGGAGCGGAAGGAAAAAATCGAAGCCGGTGCAACACCGGGCGACAGAACCGACCACCGATGGAGCCCTCCGCTTCATCTGCGTAGCATCGCCTGGCTGGTATCGGGCTCGGCAGACAGGGGCTTTCACCTGTTCTGCTTACCGTTGCGGGGGCAGCGCTGGAGTCAAACCAGCTTCCCATTCAAGTTCACCACTGCAAGCAGCAGAGAACACCAGGACGATTGTTGTGTACCGTTGCTGCATGCAGGACGCAGGTCAACGATGCGCGGAGTCTACGCAGCGCCTTGGTGAGCGTCAATCAAGGAATTCAAACGGCTTCTGAACGGATCTTGCATTTCAGCAGCTTGTTGCGAATGGACGCGATGATGGCATCGCGGTCGAGACCCACGGCCGCCAGCATGTCCGGCACCTTGCCATGGCTGAGGAAGCGGTCGGGCAGACCCAGGTTGAGCACCGGCACGCGGTAGTCCTCGCGCAGCAGGAACTCGTTCACGGCCGAGCCGGCGCCGCCCGCCAGCGCGTTCTCTTCCAGGGTCACCAGCAGTTGATGCCGCGTGGCCATCTCGCCGATCAGGTCTTCATCCAGCGGCTTGACGAAGCGCATGTCGATGACGGTGGCGTCGAGCACTTCGGCCGCTGCCATGGCCGTGGTGACCAGGCTGCCGAAGGCGAGGATCGCGACGGTGTGACCGCGGCGGCGCTGCACGGCCTTGCCGATGGGCAGTGCCTGCAGGGTCTTGCTGATGGGGGCACCCGGCCCCTTGCCGCGGGGATAGCGCACGGCCGCCGGGCCCTTGTGGCAATAGCCGGTATAGAGCATCTGCCGGGCCTCGTTCTCGTTGCTCGGCGCCATCACCACCATGTTCGGGATGCAGCGCAGGAAGCTCAGGTCGAAGCTGCCGGCATGGGTGGGGCCGTCTTCGCCCACCAGACCGGCGCGGTCGATGGCGAAGAGCACGTCCAGATTCTGCAGGGCGACGTCGTGAATCAGCTGGTCATAGCCGCGTTGCAGGAAGGTGGAGTAGATCGCCACCACGGGCTTGAGGCCGTCGCAGGCCATGCCCGCGGCCAGGGTGACCGCGTGCTGCTCGGCAATGGCCACATCGTGGAACTGACGCGGGAACTGCTCGGCGAAGCCATCCATGCCTGAGCCGGCGCTCATGGCCGGTGTGATGGCTGCCAGCTGCGGGTCCTGCGCGGCCATGTCGCAGAGCCACTCGCCGAACACGGCGGAATAGCTCGGCGTCTCGGCTCGGCGCACACCGGTGCTGGACTTCTTGGGCTCGATCTTGTTCATCGCGTGCATTCCGAACGGATCGTTCTCGGAAGCCGAGTAGCCCTTGCCCTTCTGCGTGACGATGTGCAGCAGCTGCGGTCCGCGCAGCTGCTTGATGTTGGTGAGGATGTCGATGAGTTCGAGCGTGTTGTGCCCGTCCACCAGGCCGATGTAGTTGAACCCGATCTCCTCGAACAAGGTGCCAGGTGACACCATGCCCTTCATGTATTCCTCGGCCCGGTGCGCGGCTTTCAGCGCGGGCGGGATCTTCGCCAGCACGCGCTTGCTGCCGGTGCGGATGAAATTGTAGGGGCGGCTGGCCCACATGCGGGCGAAGTAGCTCGACAGGCCGCCGACGTTGCGCGAGATCGACATGTTGTTGTCGTTGAGAATCACGAGGAAATTCTCGTCGATGTCGCCGGCGTGGTTGAGCGCCTCGAAGGCCATGCCGGCCGTCATCGCGCCGTCGCCGATGATGGCCACGGTGCGGCGGTCGATGCCCTGCTCGCGGGCCGCGATCATCATGCCCAGCGCGGCGCTGATGGAGGTGCTGGAATGCCCGACGCCGAAGCTGTCGTATTCGCTCTCCTCGCGGCTGGGGAAAGCGGCCAGCCCTCCCGCCTGACGCATGCTCAGCATGCGCTCGCGCCGCCCGGTCAGGATCTTGTGCGGATAGGTCTGATGGCCGACATCCCAGATCAGTCTGTCCTCGGGCGTGTTGAAGACATAATGCAGAGCGATGGTGAGTTCCACGACGCCGAGTCCCGCACCGAAATGCCCGCCCGTCTGACCGACGGAGTAGAGCAGGAACTTGCGCAGTTCGCGGGCCAGGTCCTTGAACTGGGCGGGCTCGATCTTCCTCAGGTCGGCCGGGCTCTGGATCTGGTCGAGCAGAGGCGTATCCGGGCGGGTGAGGGGGATTTCGTCGAGCATGGTCGGGCCTGTCTGGAAAAGAGTGGGGCTAACTTAAAGCAATGCATCTGGAGCGTCAAACACGGACTCAGTGGCCTCTTTCGACGATGTAGCGGGCAATGCGGCGCAAGGGTTCGGCCCGCTCATCGAACGGGCTCAGTGCGGCAAGTGCGCTCTCGCACAGGTCCGCGGCCTTTGCTGTCGCCGCGTCCAGCCCCAGCAGCGACACATAGGTCGGCTTGTTCAGCGCCTGATCCGCTCCTTGCGTCTTGCCAAGGGTGGCGGTGTCGGCCGTCACATCGAGAATGTCATCCTGCACCTGGAAGGCCAGGCCGATGCACTCGGCATAACGTTCGAGAGCGGCAAGCTGGACGGCGTCAGCCTTCTCGGAGGCCAGGGCGCCCAGCAGTACGCTGGCGCGGATCAAGGCGCCTGTCTTCAGGCTGTGCATGATCTGCAGCTGCTGCAGGCTGAGGCTGCGACCCATGGCCTCGAAATCAACGGACTGTCCCGACACCATGCCTTCGAAGCCGGCTGCGGCCGCGAGCAGGTTGATCATGCGCAGTCTTGTGGACGCACTGGCCTGCCCGTCGGCCTCACTGAGCAGGCGGAACGCCAGGGCTTGCAGGGCGTCGCCCGCCAGAATGGCGGTGGCCTCGTCAAAAGCGATGTGCACGGTCGGCTGGCCGCGGCGCAGGTCGTCGTCATCCATCGCCGGCAGGTCGTCGTGAACCAGCGAATAGCAGTGCACGAGCTCGGCGGCACAGGCAGCGACATCGGCATCGTCCAGGCTGCCCCCCACGGCACAGGCGCTGGCATAGGCCAGCACAGGGCGCACGCGCTTGCCTCCCAGCAGGCTGGCGTGCAGCATCGCTTCGCGCAGACGCGTGGCTGGACCAGGCAGGGCTTCGAGGCTGCGCCTGAGATTGCCTTGCACGCGCTCGCGGCACAGCGTCATGAACTCGGGCAGCGGCAGCGCGTGCACTGGTGTCGCTGTCATGCGCGTGACCTTGCGTTGTCGGCGCCTTCCTGTGCCTCGAAGGGCTCGGGGTTGCCATGTTCCGCCATCAGGATCTGGACTTTCTGTTCCGCCTTCTGCAGGGCGCTCTGGCACTCCCGCGTGAGTCTTATGCCTTTCTCGAAGGCCTGCAGGGATTCCTCCAGACTCAGATCGCCTTCTTCCATGGCCGATACCAGCGCTTCGAGGCTGGCGAGGGATTCCTCGAAGTTGAAGACAGGGTCCTGTTTCTTGCTCATCGCAGAGGTTCCTGGGCAGTGGTCGGTTCGCATGGAAGGGCGGCAATTATCGCCATTCTGCCCGGCAAAGGCAAAGCGCCCGGGATTGTTCGTTGACCGCTTCGTGGGGCGCGCAGTACTCTAGCCCGCGTTCGCAAACGGCGGGAAAGGTCCATGGAAAAACACAAGAACAAGCCGGCGGTCGATGTCAGCCACAGGGACAAGCGCATTCTCTACGGCATCGTGCTGACCGTGATCTGGCTGGTGCTCGGGGCGCTCTACATTTCCTGGAACCTTGGCTGGGCGCGCTTCGCCACGCTGCCCATCGACGAAATGGGCAATTTCCTCGAGGGGGCCTTCGCGCCACTCGCCTTTCTCTGGCTGGTCATCGGGCTTTTCATCCAGCAAAGCGTGCTGGCCGAGAACAATCGCGAGCTGCGCCACAACAATATTCAATCCGAGAAGCAGACCATGGCGATTGCCGCCACGGAAATGAATGCGCGCCAGGAGACCTTCTTCAAGATTGCCGACAACACGCGACGCCAGCTTGGTGGCATTGCGGGCCTGCTGTTCCAGTCGAGCAAGGGTCAGACCGGCGACAACACCTACTCCGAGGCCGAATTCATGGAGATGTGGCACCTTTTCGCCACCGGCGACTTCGAGCTCTTCTCGCGCAATTTCCTGGCCCTGGCCGGCAAGGGCGTCGATCTGCAACCCTTGTTCTATGGCACGCAGATCCGCTCCACGCACACCGACAACTTCATCATGAACTTCGATCGCCTCCTGCGCCTTGCGCGTGACTGCGACACCAACGGCATCATTTCGGATGCGCAGCTGCACTCGGCCCACGGGCTGCTCAGCTCCCGCATGCGCGAGCTGCATCCACGCATCAAGTTCAAGCGCTACGAGGTGACGCGTTCCAGTGCCTATCTGGAGCAGATCATCAACAGCAGTCAGGGGCAGGACAACGAACACGGGGCCATGAAGCCCGCACGTTGAACACACTCAAAGAGGAGAAGGCAGGATGGAATTCGTCGCAATCGTGATAGTGCTGGCCTTGCTGCAGTATTTCGTCTTCGGTTTGCTGGTGGGGCGCGCAAGGGCGAAGTTCGACGTGCATGCCCCGGCCATCACCGGGCACCCGGTGTTCGAGCGCTATTATCGGGTGCATCAGAACACGCTGGAGCTGATGATCATGTTCATCCCGGCCATCGTGCTGTTCGGCTACTGGGTGCGCCCGGACCTGGGGGCGGGTATCGGCTTTGTCTACGTGATCGGGCGCATCATCTACCTGCGCGCCTACATCAGTGATCCCGCGCGGCGCGGGCTGGGCTTCGGTCTCAGCATCCTGCCGATTCTCGTCCTGCTCATCGGCGGCGGCATCGCAGCCATCCTCTCCCTGCTCTGAACTGCTGGCTCGCAGGTCTCGAGCCCTGCCTTCAAGGCGGGGCCGCTCACTCCTGTGCATCGTAGTTGCGCCGATACGTCTGCTCGCCCATGTGTGCGATCTGCTCGTCCACCAGACTGTCCATCACCTCCAGCAGTGACGCGAAGCGCTCCGGTGCCTGTTCCAGCATGGCCAGCGTCTGCACGACGGCTTCCAGGGTGGAGAGGGCCTGGGCGTGGGGTTCGCGCCGGATGCGATAGCGGCTGGGCTGCGGGTGATCCAGCTGATAACGCGGCAGAGCGGCCAGTTCGGCCGACTCCAGCAGCATTCGCCGACTCTTGCGCCAGGTGGCATCCAGAAATATCAGCGGCTGTGGGACCGTGTGCAGCAGAGCCGACAGGGGCTGGCTGTCGGGGCCGGGGTAGATCAGCACGCCGGTCGGCACCGCGCTGGCGTGTGCCGGCAGCAGCTGACAGTCCTGCAGGCCCAGCGCGGCAATGCGTGCCGTGCCCAGCGCGTGGCGGGCCTCGGTAGCATGCTGCAGGATGCGCACGGGCCAGGCGTGGGGCAGGGGCGTGAGGCTCGTGCAGTAGCACAGGGCAAGCGGTCGCTGGCAATGCGGACAGCGGATTCTGCGTGCCATGCTCGGTATCCTCGACTCAGTTCTGGCGCCGCCCTGGGCTGCCAAGTCGCCGGATCTTGAATTTCTGCGCCTTGATGCGGCGCTGCTCCAGCACCTGCAGCGCGGCATCGACCCATGCTTCATCGAGAGCCACATAGCTGGCGTGTTCCAGAATGTCGATGCGGCCGATGGCACTCGCTGGAATGCGCTGCTCGGCAGTCAGTGCGCCGAGGATGTCCCCGGGGCGCAGCTTGTTCTTGCGCCCTCCACCGATGTCAAGGGTTTGCATGCGGCGCACCGGCGCAGCGCCGAGCTTGCCCTGCACCTGTCCGATCGCCTGGATGCTCGCGCTGGCTGTGGCAGCATCGCGTTCGCGCAGGGCGTCGACTCTGAATCGCTCGTTCTCGAAAAACAGGCTCGCCGCGATGCCTTGCTCGCCTGCGCGGCCGGTGCGTCCGATGCGATGGGTGTAGACGTCGAGATCGCGCGGCAATTCGGCGTTGATCACCAGCGGCAGGGCCTCGATGTCGAGACCGCGTGCGGCCACGTCGGTTGCCGCAAGAAAGGGCACGCTGCCGTTGCGGAACTGCACCAGGATCTGATCGCGTTCGCGCTGCTCCAGTTCGCCGTGCAGGGCCAGTGCCGGCAGATCGTGCTGGCGCAAGTGCCGCGCGATATCCATGGTGGCCTGGCGGGTGTTGCAGAACACCACGCAGGCCTCGGGCTGCCACAGCTGCAGCAGACGCACCACGGCAGCAGCACGGCGCTCTTCGTCCGGGGTCTCGCCCAGGCAGTAGAAGCGCTGCTCGATGCTGAGGGAGTCATGGGTGGACTCGACGCTGATCTGCAGCGCATCGTGCTGGTAGCGGCTGCTCAGGCTCACGATGTCGGCGGGGAAGGTCGCGGAGAACAGCAGGGTCTGCCGCGTGCCCGGGGTGTGTCCCAGAATGAAGTCGATGTCCTCGGCGAAGCCCATGTCGAGCATGCGGTCGGCCTCGTCCAGCACCAGCGTGTTGACGCGGGCGAGGTCCAGCGTCTGCTTCTGCAAGTGATCGCGCAGGCGTCCCGGGGTGGCCACGACCACATGAGCACCGTGCTCCAGCGACGCGATCTGCGGCCCCAGGGGCTGGCCGCCGCTGAGCACCACCACCTTGATGTTGGACAGATAGCGGGCCAGCTTGCGCAGCTGGGTGGCCACCTGGGTGGCCAGTTCGCGCGTGGGACACAGCACCAGCGCCTGGGTACCGAAGTCGCGCGGATTCAAGCGCTGCAGCAGGGCGATGCCGAAGGCCGCCGTCTTGCCGCTGCCTGTCTTCGCCTGAGCAATCAGATCCCGGCCCTGCAACGCAGGCGGCAGGCTCAGGGCCTGCACCGGTGTCATCTGCGCATAGCCCATGTCCTGCAGATTCCGCAGCTGGGACACCGGCAGCGGCAGTGTGTCGAAGCTCACTGTCTGCCCGTCGCTGCCGGGAGCAGAGGTGCCGGACATCACTCGACTCCCAGCTGGTGCAGGTACTCGTCGTAGTTGCCGACGAAATTGTTGAAGCCATCGGGGCTGAGTTCGAGGATGCGGGTGGCCAGCGAGGAGACGAATTCGCGGTCATGGCTCACGAAGATCAGCGTGCCGGGGTAATTCTCCAGCGCCAGGTTCAGCGCCTCGATGGACTCCATGTCCAGGTGGTTGGTGGGTTCGTCCATCACCAGCACATTCGGCTTCTGCAGCATCATCTTGCCGAACAGCATGCGGCCCTTCTCGCCCCCCGAGATCACCTTGACCTTCTTGTTGCTGTCCTCCTTGGAGAACAGCATCTTGCCCAGAATGCCGCGGATCACCTGCTCATCGTCGCCTGGTTTCGCCCACTGACTCATCCACTCGAACAGCGTGACGTCGTCGGCGAATTCGTGATTGTGATCCTGGGCGTAGTAACCCAGCGCGGCGTTCTCGGCCCATTTCACCTGGCCGCCAAGCACCTCGTCCCCCTGCTTGCCGAAATGGCCGGTGATGGCCTGCAGCAGGGTGGTCTTGCCGATGCCGTTGGGGCCGATGATGGCCAGGCGCTCGCCGGCTTCCACCATCAGGCTGAGATTCTTCAGCAGCACATGGTCGCCATAGGCGAGTGTCAGCTTGTTCAACTCCAGCGCGAGGCGATGCAGCTTCTTCTCCTGCTCGAAGCGGATGAAGGGGCTGACGCGGCTGGAGGGCTTCATCTCTTCCAGCTTGATCTTCTCGATCTGCCGCGCGCGCGAGGTGGCCTGCTTGGCCTTGGAGGCGTTGGCGGAGAAGCGGCTCACGAAGGACTGCAGCTCGGCAATCTGAGTCTTCTTCTTGGCATTGTCGGCCTGGATGCGCTCGCGGGCCTGAGTCGACGCAATCATGAAATCATCGTAATTGCCCGGGTAGAGCCGCAGCTCGCCGTAGTCCACGTCCACCATGTGGGTGCACACGCTGTTCAGGAAGTGGCGGTCGTGGGAGATGATGATCATCGTGCACTCGCGCTGATTGAGCACGCCTTCCAGCCAGCGGATCGCATTGATGTCCAGGTTGTTGGTGGGTTCGTCCAGCAGCATGATGTCCGGGTCGGCGAACAGGGCCTGAGCCAGCAGCACGCGCAG
>JACCDX011213938.1_pt1 | contig 11967 bp, 14 predicted proteins | sample 7449681 | NCBI WGS metagenome assembly JACCDX01 (sample SAMN15323450, study PRJNA562643) | freshwater metagenome | isolation source: river surface water | place: USA:Blue River Watershed | collected 2017-08-18 | reverse complement strand
GCTCTTTTGTAACCATTTAATATAACTGTTATCATAATTCTCTTTTTATTCTTTGTAACCACACTTCTTTTGAGAAACAAGCTTCATAATTAGCCTTAGCCATTTCTGAACACTCATTGTAAAAATCCTTATCTTCTTTTAATTGTATTGCCAATTCTCTTGCAGTTTCTAAATCGGTAACAGCTACCGATAACGATGGGTGGCAAAGTAATTGAGTATCTACATCAGCGTTACCAATACAAGGAATACCAAAGTATGCACAATTCAAAGCAAATGTACCAGCTGCTACCGTTGGCATCATATGAACTCCGTATTTAAATGTTGATAGATTTTGCATCCACTCATTCCACATCATACGTGGTAAATGGTTTAAGTTATCAACTACATTCTCATTCTCTCTCATAGCATGTGATGTTTGAGCCCAAATAGGAACTTCAAAATTACCAGCTATCATATAAGATTCAAATCCACCATACCATCTTGCGAAGTTACCACCTATAATTGCTTTATCTTCCTGTGTAGGTACTATATCTTTGATTAGAGTATCAATCATTAATGTACCAATAGGTCTGATTTTTTTATGTGGAAACAATCCTTTATAATAATTTACATCCGATTCGTTATGAGTAAAAATTGAATCACAACTTTGTAAGAAATTATAGAAATGGATTTGTTCTACGATTTCATAATCGTTATACCACCAATGAGGTCCTTCTTGAATGTAATGAACTTTAGCGTTTCCTTTCTCTTTAATTCTTTGAACTAATGGTTGTTGTAGTAATTGTGAAACTGGATTAACTCCATCAACTAATTTACTTCCTTCTGAACTTAAGAATGTTTTACCTTTTGGAAATATAATAAAAACATGGTCATATTCCGTTAAGTTTTTATCTGCTCCAAACAAATGAATATTATAATGGTCAGCATTTAAAGCGTGCATCCAAGCAAATTCCGTTCTCATATTTGGATGATTGGATGGAACTTTCCCAACAAAATTCATTTCGGTAAGGAATGCTATTTTAAATTGTTTCATAATAATCGTTTTGTCTTTCTTGTCTTTCTATTTGTTTATGATGATATAAACAAAATTGTTCTTCTGCTGGTAATACTGAAAGTGTATTATATCCAACAATTCTTTCGTGCACTTTACCTTGCCATTCAATTTCAGATGTCCTACGATATAAACGAGTTTGATAATCTGGAAAATTAACCCAACCTTTATCATTAACTTGCCATCTCCATTTTTTAATATGAGATTCTGTCAATCCATTAACTGTATTGATTCTTGGTATAAAAAATAAATCCACCTCTTTATTTGCTTCTAAAAAATCATGTATATTTTCAACAATATATTCGGATGGAACTTCATCGGCATCTATCTGAAATATAAAAATACCATTTGCATGATTCTTTAAATTATTTTTATAAGATGCAAAATCATTATTAAGTGGGAATCCTATAACTCTAATTTTAGAATTGTGTAGTTGGGATATAATATTCAAATAACTTTTAACAGCATCGGTTGCAGAATCAGAATCATACTGAATTAGTATTTCATCTTCATTACCAATCTTATCTTTTAAGAAATCTATTAAGGTTGTAATTTCTGTCAGTTCATTACAAACTGTAATCGCATATGTAACATTTATCATAACACAAATATAATACTTTTTTTTCAAATTACCAAATGTAATTTATGTATATGTATATATAGATATAAATATACACTTTTGACATAAAACATAAAAAAAGGGATAACTTTTTTTAGCTATCCCTTATTAAAATTTATATTTTTTATTCTTTATGTACCCGCTACTTTAACCCAACTAGTTCCATTATAAAATACTAAAGCATCTCCAAATGTAGATGATGAAACTGCTAAATTTCCAGCAAGAGAATTTATAAATCCAGGTGCCGTTAATCCAATAAATGTACTAGGTCTTATTCTAATTGCAGCGTATGCATCAATAGAACCACTAACTGTAAGTACTCTAGTAGAACCATCATATGTTGCCGATGATTCAACAGCAGCTCCAACAGTTATACCATCATATGTTATTAATCCATTATCAGTTGTTCCCGTTAAATTTAAAACACCACTTGTACCAGAAGTACCACCACTTCCAGATGTACCAGAAGTACCACCACCGCCGGTTAAACCAGATGTACCATTTGTACCATCTACACCAGAAGTACCATTTGAACCACCAGCACCAGCCACTGCAGAAGTACCAGAAGTTCCTGATGTACCATTTGAACCATTTGAACCAAATCCATTAGTACCACTTGAACCAGAAGTTCCAGAAGTACCATTAGTACCAATACCATCAATTCCAGAAGTTCCAGATGTACCAGCTTGTCCAGCAGAACCATTTACACCAGATGTACCAGAAGAACCTGCTGCAGATGAAACCCCAGATGAACCAGCACTTCCAGAAGTACCAGAAGAACCAGAAGAACCAGCTCCACTTGTACCAGAAGTACCAGAAGTTCCGCCACCGCCACCGCCACCAGTTACAGTTACAGTTACTTGTCCGTTACCATTATTTGTTAAAGTAGCACCACTAAATACCATTTTAGATACATTGGATACTATTGTTGGAATATTATCTTCAACAGATAATGGAAGTCCTAAAGATGATGTTGATACTTGTCTAGTATTCTTACCATTATCACCAACCCAAACATATCCTTGTCTTAAGGATGCTGTAATGGGTCCGTTTACATCTACTGAACCAGTTATTTGTATATCGTTTGTTGTTGCTACCACCGAACCAGTTGCTCTGAATATACCATCAGTTGTTGCTGTTCCGCCACCAAAAGATGATGTTGCTACTAATTTTGTAATACTATTAGGTCCACCAACCCAAGTGTATCCTTCTGCCAAAGATGCGGTAAATGTTGAACTTATTGCTAAAGAGCCTGTTATTTGTATATTATTTGTAGTTGCCCAATATGAGCCCGTTTGTACAAATAGGCTATCACCTTTAGCACCACTAGTCCCAGAAGTTCCAGATGTACCAGAAGTTCCAGATGAGCCACCTGTACCATTAGTACCGCTAATACCAGATGTTCCAGAAGTACCCGATGAACCATCTACTCCAGAAGAACCATTTACTCCCGATGAACCATCTACTCCAGAAGAACCATTTATACCAGATGTACCACTACTACCAAAGAATGTACCATCAACACCAGATGTACCAGAAGTTCCAGAAGTTCCGCTTGTTCCAGATGAGCCAGATGTACCATTTATACCGGATGTACCATTTAAACCAGAAGTTCCCGATGTTCCGCTTGTTCCAGAAGTTCCGCTTGTTCCAGAAGTTCCGCTTGTTCCAGAAGTTCCCGATGTACCACTTGTTCCAGAAGTACCAGATGTTCCAGCAGTTCCAGAAGTACCAGATGTTCCTGCTTGTCCAGTTGCACCAACTGTGTTTATATACCATTGTGTATAAGTACCACTACCCGTTGATGATGTAATTGTTACAGATAAAGCTCCTGTACCGGAATCATAACTTACCACCGTTGCGTTCATTAAATTGGTGGAGTTGTATGATATAATCATTTGTTGACCAGGAGTCCAAGATAATCCAGTTCCTATGGTAAAACTCATAGAACCAGTATTAGTTATAGTTCTGCTATCTGTTGAATTTGATGTAAATAAATCACCCTTTACTCCAGATGTACCAGAAGTACCAGATGAACCCCCACTACCTGCCGTTCCAGCAGTTCCAGATGTACCACCAGTTCCAGAAGTACCGGCTTGTAGTAATCCTTCTAAATAATCAAGATTATTATCCATCTCCCCTGCCGTAAGCGGAGAACCTTTATCTAAACGTTTAACTAATGACATACCTGTATTTACTAATTATGAATTGTTATAACAGTAAATATAAATATTTCCCAAAAGAAGGAATAACTAAACTAAGGTTTTCAAAAATTCAGTTTTGAATTTAACTTCTTGAACTTGCTTTATTCCTTGCAAAGAATAAGTTCTATATGAATCTGGATTTGCACTATAAATTGAATGTGTTTTAACAAATTGGTTGAATAACTTACTACCATTTCTATCCGATACAATTATCAATTCATTTAATTTTTCGGCTTCTTGCCATTTTTTCTCTGTAATTCCTTTTCTAAACAAAGGTTTAAGCCATCTGAAAAATTTATCTGGCTTTATTTCACTAAACTTAATACATGATATTTTTTTATCGGTAGTTATACCCAAAACAAATACATAAGCTGTGTTATTTCCAGATAAATTTTTCTGAGCACCATCCGCATATACATAAGAAGTAATTTTGTATATGTTTCTAGGTTTTATCAATGATTTAGAAACCGATACTTCTTCTGCTATATATGGTTTATATTGGTTAGCAAATGGCATTTTATAGTTTATTTAATTTTGGTATTTGCATTTTAGAACTATTAACCTTTGGCATATTAAATGGAACTAATTTAGGTTGTGCTTTAACATAAGTTTCCAAAATGTTTACAAATCTTTCATTCATCTTATCTAATGTAAAGTTAGCCAAAGTGTTTTGTTTTAAACCTTCCGATTTCTTTAAATAAGTATCGTAGTTTTTGTAAACATCGTATAATTTATTAGCTGCTGAACTATAATTTACACTAAACCATTGTGCTTCTTTCATAATAAATTGGTCAGCTGCTGATTCATCTACTTGCGTTAAAGAACCTTCTAATAATACTGCATGTTCTGCTGGTAAGAAATCCAATTGTCCGCTCCAACCACTAGCTATAATTGGTTTACCAGTTAAAGTAAACTCAGCCATTGGTCTACCATATCCTTCACCTTTAGCGAATGATACCATTGCTTTTACTTTTGGATGATGGTAAAGAGATGCCATATCAGCTTCTTCTAAATCACCATGTATTAGGTAAATAGATGGGCATTTATCACCAAATTGTTTTATAACTTCATCAATTTTTTGACGAGTTGCTTCTCTATCAATTACACTAAATCCAGCATGAGATGTTTTAACTAATAAAGCTGGTTTTTTATCTTTTGGTAAATATTGGAATACCGTAGCAAATGTTTTGATAGCCATACCAATATCTTTTCTATCTTGTCCCAATGAACCTTTCAACCAATGACCAACTACTAAGAAACAAAAATCTTCTTGCACATTATCTAAAATAGATTTGTTTTCACCTTTAGAAAATATTTCAGTATCAACTCCTTCAAAAAGAACTTCAATTGGAGTTGTTGTTTTAATTTCACCAACAATCTGCCCAGTTGTATTATCCTTTTGTTGATATACAGTCCCACCTAAATTAGATTTAGTAAAATTAGATGGTACAATTACTAAATCCATTTTATTAGAACCATCAATAAAATCTTTTGGTGCGATTGTAGTTTCAACACCGGCAGTTATACCAATGTTATAATGCCCTTTTGGTTCAAACTCATTTGCTACTGAAACCTGCATGAACACATCCGGCTTTTCTTCTACTGAAGGAATTACTCTTTCTAACATCCATCTGCCAAATTCAGAAGAACCATCTACTTGGTTTTGCGGAGTAGTACCCCAACGAAGTGGAATAATTTTTATATCGTACTTATCCATTTTACGAAGTGATTTCATCAAATCTCTACAATGGTCACCATATCCACTTCTAGTAAAAATAGGTCCTTGAAATACTAATGTTGGTTTATTCATCTTATAACTTATTTAACTTTAAATACCTCAAATCTTTGGCGAGGTTTCCAATTTTCAAATGTTGATTCTATACCATCTATTAATGTTTGGCACATATTTATATGTGATAATCCAGCTTCATTAATAAAATGTTCTCTACCAATTAAAGCGTTTGCTTTTCTTTCTTCTTTTGGTGTGTTATACACTTTAAGAATTGCATCTGCCACATCTTCAATATCAACTCTATCATCCCAAATGTATGGTGTTGGTACTGAACCTGCTAATGCCAATGCTCTACTCCAAACCGGCGTAGCCCAAGGACCAGGTTCTGCTTTACCTTCCCATTTTCTCCATTCATGTAAAGAACCAATCTTTACATAATCTTCTGCTGTTAAGAACTTACCATCAACTTTGAATCCACATTGGTCTTGCAATCCACCAGTTACATTTACAATGATTGGTGTACCAGCCATTACCGATTCCGCAGTTGCTAATCCAAATCCTTCGTTGTTAGCGATGTTTATAGTGCAATCAACTAAATTATAAATTAAGTTTAATTCTTCTTGAGGTCTTCTTTTTTCTGAAAAACGAATATTAACATCTGGCGCTACTGCTTCAATAACTGCCGGTAAATCAGTTCCGTTTTCATCAACAGGCTGAGTGTGCATTAAAAGTAAACACTTATCTGCCTTCTCCTTACCAATCTTTTCACAAAACTTTTTAAATGCTACAATAACATCGGCTGGTTGCTTTCTTCTTATGTTACGATTTGACCAATAAAGAATGAAATCATATTTTTTATCACCAACTACATCTTTATAGAATTCTTCGGATACATCAGCTGGTTTGTACAAATCAGTATTAATACCATGTGGTACATAGCTTACTTGCCAAGGTGCTTTTGTTTTCCAAGTTGGTTTATCATCTCTCTGTCCAATTCTATTGATAATACCATAGGTTTGGCGAGAAATACAACCAATCCAATCACAACTCTCATAGTAGTTACGATTATACATTGGGTCTGGCAAATCATCCCAAATTGCATAAAACAATAATGGAATGTTTTGTCTAATTTCATGCTCAATATCATAGAGCCATGTCCAATAACGAGGGTCAGTAAAGTGTAAAATAGCATCAGGTTGTTCTGCATTGATTAGCTGTCTAATCAAATCAGCATTACCATAACCATTCCAAGGTAAAATTTTTACATTGGCATCTTCAATACCATATCTTTGTTTGATGTCATCACTAACATCTAAAACTCTACCTTGCTCTGGGTGGTTGATTGCTGCTCCTACTTGAAACCAATCGTATTTGTGAACTGTCCCTAATACCAATTCTTTGGACATTGTAGCGATACCACTCGCCATTCTTAAATCATCTGAAAGTAACAATATTTTTTTCTTTGCCATAACTAATTTTAAAATTGTGAACCTGAAATTTGTAATTTTACATATTCATTCATTTCGTTTCTAAATTCTTCATCCGAAACATATCTTTCTACCGTTCTATTTACCAATTTTTGAAGGGTAACATCGGAATTAAATGATACTTTTTTAAATGATGAATACACATCTTTCAAGATTTTCACAGTTGTTAGCTTTGTGTTTTCTTGATTCATTGTAATTTTATTTATATATTTGTATATATAAGTATATTACTCCAAGAAAAAACATTAAGTTTTTGAGAACTTTTTTATTTTGTAGCCTTACCATCACAATGCTTTCCTAAAAACTCACACCATTTACAATTCTTTTTGTTTTGTCCGGGCACTTTAGGAAATTCTATATCTTTAAAAGTACCATCATCATTAAACACAGTGTTGATAAATTCCATAAATTCATCATGTGCTTTTGCAACGGATGGCGCTCCATGTGAAGGTGCATGCTTTGATATGTAAGGAACTGGAAATGCCGAATCTTCGGGCAACTTCCTTCTCATAATTTGATATTCAACTCTAATCTTTTGTAAAGGTATATTGAATAAATCAGAATAGTACTTCTTATATAATAGAATTTGTGCGTTTTTAAACTTGTCCGCTTTTTGATATTGATTCCAACCTTGTGTTGAAGTTTTAAGGTCAATAATAATAATTGAATTCTCAGCCATATCTCTTAACACAATATCAATAAAACCAATGAAGTGAACTCCTTCTTTGATTTTAGCATTAAGTGGAATTTCAATACCAACTAATTCAAAACCTGCTTTAGAATAAAACTTCTGCATGTTTTTCTTTAACCACTCTATGATTCTTCTACCATCACCATAGAATTCTTCTAATTCAATTTGAGTACAAGGAGTACCTTCACTAAGAGCTTCTTTCTCTTTAGTAAAGTTTTCCTTCATTCGTTCTAATAAAAGTTTATCTAAGTTGATTTCATCTGCTTGCTTTTTGGAAACACCATACATAACTGAAAGGTAATGTTGGATAGTTTCGTGCATTGAACTACCAAAGATTGTGTGAATGTTACCAGAACTTTCACCTAGCTTATCTATGTAATTTAACTTATATTGTTGCGGGCAACTACTCCACATTGAGTACTGCGAAAATGATACTTTAGCCATAATGTAAAGATACGAAATTTTGTTGATAATACCAAAACTAAATCTTTAATTTTAGTTTGGTAATTTGTTTAGGGTCAGTACCATACATCTCACATATTTCTTTAATATGTTGTTTACCATTGTTTGTTTGGTATAAAATATGAACATATTCTTCAGCCTCAGCCAAAGATACTTCATATTTCTTACCAACCAATTCAATTAACCACCCTTCATATTTATCTGCGGTGGCTGGTTTCATATATTTTAGAAATGCTCTTGTCTTTGGTATTAAATCAATTAACGCAAGATACATTGCTTTTGGTGGTGCCTCCTGAATGTATGGTTGAATATCTGCTATCAGTTCTATCCACTCCGGCTTCATAGAAAGAAAACGGAGTATCATATAGTTACTCCAAGTTTTCTTATCAGCATCTTCCAAAGTATCCCAATATTTAGGATTCTTATCTTGCGTTATTGCGTTGATATGGTCAAATAATGTTTTAGCCATTTGTGTCTAAATCTATTTTTGGTTGAGATGACATTTTATCTTTTTGTTCTAATGCTCTAAGTTGAACAGGCTTAAATGAATCCTGCTCTGCTCCACAATCACCACATAGATATACCTCAAAAGGTATCATCATATCCTGGTCACCACCATATGCTAACTTAGATAACTTTCTCATCTTCATAGCAGGTAAGAATGTTTTACCTTCTCCACACACCTCACACACCACAGGTACTGATGCTGATATATCTACTTTAGGTTGTGCTACTCCTGGCATTTGTGGCATCTCGCCATTTCCAATAATGTTTGCCATATTATATTATATTTAAAATTTGTATTAGTGTTGATGCTGCTATAATTTCTTTATCAATTGCTACCGCAGATTTAGCAATACTATCACCCAATATTAGAATAACACCAGAAGTATTTTCAGGAGCAAATTCATCTACCTTATCATACAACAAAGTATAAAGGTCAGTAAAATCAGTTGCTTTACTATCAATAATAGCCTGTCTAAGTTTCATATATTTGTTTCTCTTATCATCATTTGATTTTAAGATGTCAATAACCTTCATCTTATAATCATTCTCTAATAAGTTTTGAACATCTACTTTCAATTTTCCTTTGTGAGAATTCAATTGACAAGTATTGATTATCTTACGAATATCAGGATATGAAGCGTCAATGATTGGAACTAAATCCTTAACATCAAATTCAATAGATTCTGCTTTCAAAATTTTACTCATCTGAATTGCTACATCCTTTTTAGTTGGTGGAACAATTTGAAATGATTGACATCTACTTTGGATTGGTTCAATAACTTTCTCCACATAGTTACAAGTCAAAATGAAACGGCAATGCTTACTAAATGTTTCCATTAAGTTTCTTAGGATAGCTTGTGCGTTTGGAGTCATATAATCAAACTCATCCATTATAATAATTTTGAATGGTTTGAATCCCATTGATGAAGCAAAGTTCTTTACTTTGTTTCTTACAGTATCCACATTGTTTTCATCGGATGCGTTGATAATGATATAATCACACTCTACTGAATTAACAATCAATTTTGCTAATGTAGTTTTACCAGTGCCAGCTTTACCATACAATAGTAAATGTGGGACATCACCACTTTCTAAATAAGCTTCTACTTTTGCTTTTAGATGTTCGTTACCTACATAATCTTCTAATTTGTTAGGTCTATACTTTTCCACCCATAATGAGTGATTGTTTTCTTCTTGCTGATATTCAAACATATTGTTTATTTTATTTTCCAGTTGAACCAAATCCACCTGTACCTCTTTCTGAATCTGACAATTCTTGCACTTCTTTAAATTCAATTGGTGGGTAAGGTATAATCATAATTTGTGCAATTCTATCACCTACTTTGTAATCATTTTCTGATTGAGAATTTTGATTAACTTTATTAAATGTAGCTTGTAGTTCACCTCTATATCCACTATCAATTACACCAACACAATTACTTAACATTAATCTAGTCTTTCTAACAGATGAACGAGGGAATATTAATCCCACAAATCCATAAGGAATTTCCAATGCCAACCCAATACCATATGTGATTTGAGTATCGGTTTCTGATATAATTGATGTTGCTACTAAATCCATTCCAGCATCACCATCTTTGGCGTATTGTGGAATTACAGCATTTTCATTAAGCTTCTTTATCTTCACTTCCATTTTCTAAATTTGATTTTAAAAGTTCTGCTTGTTTAAGTTGAAAATCTCTAAGTTGCTTACCTTCCGCTGATAATTCTCTAGCAAACAATTTGAATTTTTTACCAGATACTTTATGAGTGAAAGAAATATAAGCATCTTTTGTGTTACTAACTGTGAATGTTACCGTAGGGTCTTCATCTGTCATATCTTCGCTTGTCCAAGCAAAAATCTGCGGTTCATCTTCATCAAATTGAAATACCCATTCACATTGTTCTAATCTTTCAGGTTTAGCTAATTGTACTTCACCTGTTGGTTCTAATTTTTCGTTTTCCATTTTATTTTATTTTTTTATCTTCCTACTTCACCTAAATACCTTTCCTTCATTTCTTCCCAACTCATACCAATAGCATCTATGTAAAATAAGTGTTCAGGTTTTAATCTGCCTTCTTCGTGCAGTTTTGTGTATCTACTAATAGCGTGTTTCTTCCACCATTTATTAATGTAATCAACACCTTGCTTAAATTTATCTTTAAGTACTAATTGGTCTTCGGTAATTTTATCACAAAGGAAATCATTACCATTTTCATACATCATTGCCATATACACACCTCTCTTAAATCCGTGATGATATTCAGTTGCCTTAATACCACACTCTTTAAAGATTTGTCCTAATATCTTTTGTTTGATACCACTAACAGGTCCGTTAGCTTCATATCCCATATTAGCACCATTACGAGCTCTTTCATCTGATATATTTTCTTTATACCACTCAGCACGATTTTCTTTTAGCCATTGATGCCACGGGTCATAGTACTTATCATCCGGCTTAATACTAATCTTACCAGCCGATTCACCTAATGTTTTGAATAAAGGAATACCATTGTATTGAGAATGAATACCATATAGAGAAGTTGTACCAACTGCTATAAGTACATTATCATATTTTGTTTTCCAATAGTTTCTAACTTCAGGCACAGTAGTCATCATTGCTATCAACTTACCACCTAAGAAGTTATAACCCAAAGGTTGAGTACATACAATTGTTGAAGCAATAGTTGTACAATTTAATTTACCTTTTTGGAATTTATCTTCTTTTGTCCAACCAATGTAGTTATCTCTCACACCCAATGCGGTTACATCCGATGCTAATGATATCTGTCCTAATAATTTACCACTAGTCCTATCTTTTACATTAATCTTTACATTACGACCAGGGTTTGCTGTAAAATCCATTGTGTGAATCATACGTCTTACCGCTGCCCATTTAGTAGATTCTTTGGCATCCTCTACGATTTCAACATAAGGGTCTAACGCTTCAATTTCTTTTATCGTTAGCTCCTTATTGTTGATATCAGTTGGTTTCCATTGAGAATCATAATACGATGCTATTTGGGCTTTAGCCTGAATCATTGATGGTTCTTGCAACTCCACCCACTTTTTGTATAGTGTTTGTTCTTGCACAGACATCGTCATAAGATAGTCCATATTTTCTTTTAACTTTACCTTTTCGGTTTCAAAGTCAAAGACAGGTTTTTGTGGTTCAGTATCCCAAAAGCTCATATTAATTATTTAATTTCTACT
>JACCDX010388980.1_pt1 | contig 11967 bp, 27 predicted proteins | sample 7449681 | NCBI WGS metagenome assembly JACCDX01 (sample SAMN15323450, study PRJNA562643) | freshwater metagenome | isolation source: river surface water | place: USA:Blue River Watershed | collected 2017-08-18 | reverse complement strand
CGTTCTGCTTGTTCTTCACTATCAGCTTTTACTGTTACAATCTGCTTGTAATCCCCATCAACATACACTGCAAAATAAACGGCAGGTAACAGCACATTGGCGTTATTGTTTTCCGTTTTCAAATTATCATTTCCCATATTATTAAATTTAGTTTTTCAATTAAACATTTGTGAGGCAACAACGCCAATCTGCGAACCGTTAGCTGCTATTATACGGACACCTCCGACTGGCAATACCAACTACCATTTATTAAATATGACCATTGGTCTAAATCCCATTCTACTTTTTCAACAGTCCCGGCAAATAAATCATCACCACTCTTTACGGACACTTTTGAATTAGGCGAAATCCTCAATTGCCATCTTGACACTAAAACATTTGCCGCCTGAACAATTGAATATCCGTCTGTACTAAAACCAGACTTATTTAATCTTTCAAACTCGCCTATTTCGGATAACCATTTTTTAGCTTCTAAATATCCTTCTGATGTAAAATCAAATTGCTTCATAAAACAACAGCAGCTAACACTGCATTTGTGCAAGCGGGCGGACATCTTGCGGTTGATAATAAGTTGCATTTATGCCCGCCTGACACAAATGCTTTAACGTTAGCTGCAACTGCTACCGAACAACTCCGATTTGACATTATCCATACATTGCAACATTTCAATTTTAATTTCTCCTTTGTAACCACGTTTCGATTAAAATTTTATACTGATTAACCGTTTTTTTTTATTTCTTGTTTTTTTAGAATTTTAATAACCTCCTCCCACTTCTCAATGTCGCTCTCATTAAACGTGAAGCAACTAGACCGAAAGACCTTCAGCATATTGCGATAGCTCTCAGGCATATAAACCATAGCCGCTGACCTCGCATCCTTCTTACTCTTAGCGAACCAGTCAACTACCTTGTGCGCCCTAAGTAAAAGATCCTTATTCAACTTCTATAATCTTTGTCTCAAAGTCAATCAATACATACGATGGAGCGCAGAAGTCTTCCCTCATCTCCAGTCTATCCTCAATCTTCCAACCATCCTTGAGTGAGTCAATGACTAACAAGCCATTCTCTGTTATCTCACCATGTTCATCAGACTGATCGTAAACAGTGTACTCAATCTGTGCTACAACCTGATCAATAGACGTTAGAATACTCTTCAATCCCCACTCCCTTACCTCTAAGTTCATCGACCAATGAACCACAGCATTAAATGGATTGTTCTCTACATCGTTTTGCTTCATTGAGAAGTGAGTCTTAATAGACCTTGTGTGAGAGTCTCTAACCCTCGTTGTAAACTTTAGTGATGTCATTTGCTATTGTTTTGAAATAATTACTTATCTTTTGGATCTCGTCATCCCTCCATCCACCCTGAACAAGGCATCGTTGCATCCTCCCTCGCTGTATGTCGCATTGCTTACACAGCTCCGTCACATTGAACTTATCAATGTTACTCACTAAATACTTGATTATCATACTACTTTATTTAGGCACGAAGATACTAACAAGACATTACTCTTGCAATTTTTTTTCAATAAAATTATTAACAATTATTTCTTAGAAGACTTTCCGTTCTTCCCATTCCTAGCACGATTGCTTGACTGAGATTCGGAAACTAGCTTACCTGACTTGGTGTGGGACTTGTCCTTACCGTCCTTATTGCCATAAGTTCCAGCATCCTTGTTGGCTTTGTTTAAGCCTGCTCTGTACTTCTTCCTATCATCTGTTGAGTGATACTTCTTATTATACTCATTCTTCTTCTCACGAGCCTCAGGATTGTTTTGAAAGTATCGTGCAGACTTAGACGTACCCTTCTTAGAGCCAGCTAGTGTGTTTCTTTTAGACGTTGCCATACGCAAATATAATTATTAGATTGCAAACGTATCATTGTTGTCGTCATTGTTTTTAATAAATATAAAGCCAAAGACAAACATAATGACCATTGTAATTACTATGTATTCCATCGTGCAAATATACTACTCCATCTCCAATTTTGCTAACTCCTTGAGCAAGCGATACTTCTGGACCTTAATCTGCTCCCTATCCTTATCGTGTTCCCCTGACAATAGATTAATCAGTTCAGTCTTCATCTCGTTCAGTTGTTTCTCCATCTCTATCACTCGCTTGATGTAGCTCCTAACATCGTAGGTAATGAACTCCGTGCCAGCCTGCATACCCAAGTACTTACTTATCACGTTATCATACACCTGCCGATATATCTTCTCAGAATTGTACAGCGTGATGTGGACTGTGTTAATCATATAAGTCACGTTGCTATGGTCTCGCTTAATCTCCCTACCAATATCGACCACCTTCATGTTCAGTATGTCTTTAAGCAACACACAAACCATTGCCCTGACCTTTACATAGGCAGCCTTCTTTGACCTAGCAGTCACATCCTTCCAAGTTATTCTTTTGTCATCCAAGATGAAGCAATTCACTTCATCAATCACAGCTTTTTTAATAGCTTCAATTTGTTTTTCGTTATTCATAGTTATTTGTTTTTAGTTTCGTATTACGATAGTATTACTAGTGTATTCCTTTGAATATACTTATTGTTTAATAACCTAATAAGGGTGAGTGGCTTGTAAATCAATACTTTACCACTCGCTCCCCTATTAGTAACTAAACAACAAACATAAACAACAAACACCCTGACAATCAATCGATTGTATAATTTCTTTTTGATATATCCACGTTCAATGTCTTATCCCTCTCTAATTTGATGTAGAGATACCAGTCATTGAGTGTTTTACCTTCTCGTGGATCGTCTTCTGACATCCTTACTTGCAAGTTCTTTTGTCCCATAATCTATAGTTATTACCTTGTTAATTATTGAATCGTCTCCGTAGATTGCCTTCTCCCAATTCATATTGTGACAGGTACATCCACCGCAAGACTTTAACTCTAATGAGCATGGCTTAGCGCAGGAATGGAAGGCGCAGGATTTAGTATGCAGAATCATCGTGAACCTCCTCCGAATTTCTATTCACATCGAATGGTGGGTGAGCGTGCATCATCTTCTTCCCGATGGTATCCAGTACCTTCATCTCGTCCATGATAAACTTCTCCACCGAATAGTGCCTCTCCTTCCTTATATCGGCTAGCCGTCTATCCAGCTCCGATGTTGTTTGATAGATGAGCCTGAACATCGTGTTCACCTCTTCTTCAGTTAGCTTTATTGTACGCATAGCATATCGTTTGAATGATTGTTATTATTGTTAACCCTACCACAGCTACATATTGCGTAGCCGTAGACATTGTCTCAACCCCGATCAACCCCAGCAGGATCAGTAATGGGATGAGAGCGTCGCTTGTTCCCTTTATATTTTTCATCACCTCTTCTTTAATAAAATACACCCTATTGAATACCCCATCATCAGAGGAAGGGAGAGTAAGGACCTGAAGACAAAGCAACAAATCCTTACACTTAACCATACCCTTCCCATTAGATGAAGTCAATGTCATTACAGAAGAATGAGTCGATTACATTCTCGTCATCCTCATCCATCAGCAGTACCTGATAGTCCCCATTATCCACCTCATACTCACTCTTCCACTTCTTGAAAAACTTGGGGAACATATTCTCACTGCTAGTGACGTTCCACTCTACATGAGTCGGCACATATTCGTTCCTTCTGGAGCTGTACTCCCTGACCTGAATGTTATACATGACGTCCTCCCTCTGCATACATTGCAGTAATTAACTTGCCGACAGCCTTCTCGTAATGACCTCGTGCCGTTACATAGTTTCCATTTACATAGATACCAAACCTATTGTACTCCTTCCCACTCTTGCTTTGAGACCCTAACGTCTCAACATATCCAGTCGCTCTATATTCTCCCCCCATTGTAAGTACAGCAGATGCAATCCGTGTGTCTGTCTTGTAATGTTTACCTGCCTTCTGAAATTGAGCAGGCTCATGAATCATGATTTCTATAGTTTCCATTGTTTTATTGGTTTAAGTTTCTTCGTTTCCATTCGTACTTGATCAGGTCATCGATGAAGGAATCTTCCACCCTGACATACCATCCGTCCCACTCCTGAGCCACCTCCAATATCATGTCGGTGTTGGTGTACATATCGCTGGAGATATACTCCCCTTCCTTTCTATCCTGCATCAGGTAGTCCAGCAAGGAGATAATTTCCCTCTCCCTGCCATCATTGAACATATTGTATGCCCTGACTACCTCTCTCCCGAATAGGTAGCTATGTGCCGTTACTTTATTCTCCATATCTCTCAAATGTTACGTTCTTAAACACGTCCACTGAATACCATGTACCCTCTACTTCGACCTCGTTCAGGTACATTTCAGGGTTCATGCGTGAACCTTGGTTGATTACTTTGTAGTCAGTGACTACCTTCTTCTCACCATCGTGGGTGATTGCGATTAAATTGTTCATATTGCTAAATTGTTTAATAGTTCATAATAATGGTCATACCAATGGTTAAAGGTATCTTGAGCATCTTCCGTGTATGCCGTGTCCCCATTCTCATGGGTGACATAGACATCATCAGGGGTTACTATCTGCTCGTGGAATAGCATCTCACGGATGGTTTGCTCATGCGCTAATTCGCTAGCCGCTTCAAGTAAATTGATTTCGATATTCATATTGTGTGTAATAATGTTTCACCTTCTTTACTAAATACTTGGATGACCCCTGCATCGTTCCCCTCATCGTCCGACATAGGGAACATTACTGAGCCGTCATCCAACGTGATGACTACTGCCTTTTTATACCAGCCAAAATCCGTTTGTTCTTGGTCGGTCATGTACCTGACTGAGGCAATCTTGCGTCCTACTAAATTATTCATAGACTCTCCTTTATTGCGTTATACTCATCCTCAGAGATTTGAACCCACATTCCCCATCCGTCATAGGCTGATAAGATTTCGGACGGCTCTGCGTCATGAGTAAATTCTTTAATAACACCTGAACATTGTTGTTTAATAATTAAAGCCATGTTCGCAGGGTTATTGTTCATTTCATATTCGGATACTAGTTCTTTACCGAATAGATAGTAGCTTGTGTTTTTCATAAAATTATGTTGTTTGAAATTTAACTTGTTTATATGGTTCTAATTCTATCCAGCCCATTGTCTCAGGGAATCGTGTGCCGTCAGTAGCTTTAATCTCGTTCCCATCAATCTCCAATTCAAGATTGTGGGTCTCTGCAAAAGCTTTGAGCGATGTCACCGCAGACTCTAAGGTCTCTCGTTTCACAACTATGGTATGTGAGCCGTCCTTTTTGTGTAATAGATACATGGTTATACGTATTTCATTATTGTGTTTATTACTCGCTCGTGTTGGAATAACTCCTCTATCGTGTCAACTATAAGTTCTCTATGCTCATTGCCTGCATAGGTGTGGAAGCGGATAGATTTCAGAACCTGAACGTAAAAGTTATTGCAATCACTATATTGATTTGATTTAGTCACATCCAAGGTTACTCGGAAAGCTTCGGTTTCAATAGGTCCATAAGCTGTGTTCTGAACGGACATAAACTTCCAAATGTATCCATGTTCAACTTCCTTCCAATTTTGAGTGCGTATTTCAAACACGTCACCTAACGATTTATGAATCTTCACATTCGTATTGTCAACGGTTTGCAGAATTAACTTACGCATTGCCTCATTACTTAGCTCAGCATCACGTTTGGTCTGTAGCCATTTGTCCTTGGCGCTGTTAAGCTTGTCCCAATCTACCAAGCCACCGCCAATAGATGGAGCTAGCACATTCATTTTCTCGAACTCATTCACCAATGAGTCGATGATTTGTTGTTGATTCTCTGTAATCATATGTTTATTGTTTATTGTTTATTACTTTGACAAATTTATACCAACTCAACCTGATTGGTGCTGTTGTTAATAACTTTTTTACCGCACTTGAAGGAGATGATAGTAGAAACATTGACCATCCTATAGTCCTGCTTCTGGACGTCCCACACCACCACCAGTCCTTTGTCATCGGGGTTGTAGTTCATACCCTTCCCGTTCACCCCTTTACGCACTCCAATCCGAGCCGTCATCTTGCGAGCCGACCCATCCTTCTTTGTAAATACCACGGAGAAATACTTTCCCTTGGTTGCTGTGATTACTTCTTTCATCGTTTTTTGTTTATTGATTAAGACGTGAAGCATAAAGCCTCACGTTTCGTCCAATCAGGACTCGTCAGTTAACCTCTTGTTAAATCGTCAGCCTTCAACCTAACCCCCGACCATAGCATATCAAAATCGTCCACCTTATTTTTAGCAGGGACTACCTCCAGCCCCTGCATTGTGGCAAACTTTCTTACGTGCTTGGACGTTGTCGCTGAGTACTTACCTAACTCAATTAACTTGCTACCCTCAATGGTTGCTACGTGCGTTACAAATGAATAGAATTTATTCCCATCCACGAACATGTTGTGACCTACTTTTTTCATCTTGATTAGTTTATTTCTTTATACTTCTCTGTTACCTCTCCATCCGCTGTAATGTACCCACCATCTAGCAATGCCGTAGCCGTCCTGCCGTAGTGACCCTGCAACCACCAGACTTCTCCAGACTTGATCAGGTCAGCGAATAGTTGTAATGTTTCTGCATCGTTCAGCTCCCCTGACTCGTATGCAACGATTGAATTGATATTCATTGTTTTGTTTTTTTATTGGTTAAGACCACAGAGAGAGTGAGGGGGCAAGGTGGCGTATTTTGTCCTTGCCTATTTGTTTAGTTCCCAACCAAGTTGTTATGGTTAGCGAACATTTACCGCTTACTTTCCTTCTCTCGACTGCTCACTTGTACTTCGTGAGCCTGTGGTTTCGGTCATTGAGACCTCATCAGTTAACCTTTGCAGTTGGTTCAGTAATGAAGTACTTTGGGTCGAATTCGTATCGCTCACCGCTGTACTCCGGATTGAAAATCAGCTCCTGCTTTGTGGTTTGGAACCCATTTGCATCCGTGTGTTCAACTTGGACCGGAATGCACTCCTGAGTGTATATGATTGTGAAGTTTTCCACCTCATCTACCCACCAAATGAACGCCTCATCTGCCCACCAAATGAATGACGCAAGGTCGGTGCTGATTTTGATGACCAAGGTTGGTTCAGGGTTGTCGACATACTCCCCGAGCGCCTCAAAGGTTTCCACGATTGCGCCACGATTGGTGTATAAATCTTGGAAATGTTGAGCGATTTCCTGCGCTGTGAACGGGTTGTTGTTTAACCCGATGTTCAATGTAACTAGTGTTGTTTTCATATTACTTGTTTTTATTTGGTTATTCAATTATATCTGCGATTGCTACTACACTTCCGTTTTTTATTATTCGCAAGAAACAATGCTCGGTTTCTACTAAATTAGAATAGGTGTAAGTAGCACCCGTCTCAACCCTAAACCCAAAGGACTGGCATAGTTTTTCAAACCTATACCAATCTGCTTTTTTGAAATTATACTCTCTCATATGTTTATTTTTATTTGGTTTCTAAATTATACACCTCATCCAATGTAAACCCCTTACGTTTCATCATTGCAATGTAGTTGCTCTCGTGCTGTTCATTTGCAAAGGTCTTGACTACCTGAAATTTGCTAGACCAAGACTTGGTGCTGTGGAATACAATTAGTGACTTCATTTTCTGTCCTCCGAGATTTGTAGGTACATTGCCGACCCTAGGAACAGCAAGTCCATAATGAGTACAAATGTTGCGAAATTAATGTCTTGATTTGTCTCATGAGTGACTAAAATTCCAATGCCTAGGACAAAGAAAAATGCTGATGCAATCAATAAGATTGTGATACCTTGCTTCATAATTGTTTTTTTTAATTGGTTTAGCGAAACACCCCTATCGAAAGGAAGATTCTGATATTATCTCTTCAGTGTTTCAGTTAGTATCCAATATTTCAAAGAACGTCGGTCTTTATAGTCGTTTCCGTGTATGACTATCAATCTTTACTCAGTGGCCTCTCTTACATCAGGTCGGCGTGTGTTATCGCATAGGTGATTGACTTCTCTATCGTAGCGTGTTGTCTCGGATGCGCTTATTCCCCGTGGTCTCTCCGTTGATTGACCCTGCAATACTACGGCGACCTTTTTGATTATCAGCAAATAAAATTGTGAACAAATGTTAAAATGACCCTAACTAATTGAAAACCAGCAAGATAATTTTGCAAATATTTTTAAGGGAATTGGGGAAATGAGGAATATATAGGGTGAAATAGCTGTTGGAGGGCTTACTGCTCTGTTGTACTATATAACAACCTGTGTAAATGCAATCGCTTTTTGTGGTAATGGAATCCTGCGCACGCACGTATAAGCAAAAATCAATAGCTTTTACAATTTTAACATATTTTAACAATGTTGCGTACTGGAGCGCACTTTTTTATCTCACAGCTGTCAGAAATCTGATGCGAAATAGGTTGTGCTTTATTACAACAACTGCAATGTGTTATTGTACTTTAATACAACATATCAGATGACCTGCCAATGTAATGCGTTGACATATAATACAACTAACAGGTTGTCATACAATACAACATACACTAGTACTACATATGTACTACACTTGTACTATATTACAACGAGGATCTATGCTTTTCTGTTGTATACAATAACAACGTGATGTTGTAACGTAATACAACCCCACCCCGTCCGCAAAAATCGGTTCCGGTCTCGTGCGTGCGCTCGCATGTGTATAATAGACCCTCTCCACACTATGTTCTCCTCTTTTCTGAAATAGTGCATTCTACGGCACTTATAGGCACAAAAAAAGAGGGTCTAAAATAACCCTCCTAAATTGCTGGGTAGGTCTACCTCCTTTTGTTTTTAATGTAGTTCATTTCCTTAATGAAGAACTCTGGGATCTCGTGTAGTCCTTCCTGTTGTAGTGCCTCTACTATGGACTTAACCTTGTCGAAGTACTTCTTGTTGGTTTCTATGAAGCTTCTTGTTTTGGCTATATGGTATTTGATGGAGGACTTATCCATCTTGATAAATGAGGCTATGAGTTCAAAGTCGCTAGACATTACCCCTTCGCAAATAAACATCCAGACTCGTTTGGATTCAACGTGGTTAGATGTACGCTTTCCTTTCATTACGTCCTTTTGGGATACTCCGTACTCTTGGCAGCAGGCGTTGAATACTTTGGTCATGAACTCTTGTGGGTTCTCTCTCCATCGGGTTATGGATGGGTACTTGCTCATGTAGTCGAATAGTTCCTCGGATAGCTTGTGTTCCATTCCGAGGGTTTCGATAAGTGCTGACACGAATGCTGCCTTTTCGTAGGGCTTAACGTGTACAAGGAGTTTTTCTATTCTAGTGTATTTCATTAGAATGGGGCTTCTTCGTTATTAATTTCTAATTGCTCTGTTGGCTTGTTCCCTATTACGCTACCCTGTTGTAGGTATCCTGGTTGATAAAACCTTCCAGAGTCAAGGTCATATTGTAGTGGGACGCTCCCTTGCATACCCCAGTGCTTGAACTTAACCTTTTGGACGAATACTTCGGGGGATGATGTCCCATCCTCGAAGAAATGTCTATAGACTGAGATACCGTTGTGGGACTTATTAAAGAAGTGAGCAGAGCCAGCCATGTCATATAGCGTGGGGACTAAGTATGGTCCAGTACCTTTCTCTCTTTGCATTTTTGTAGGGTGAGCGACGACAAAGATATGTACTCCGAACTTATGAGCAAAATTTATTATTTGGTCTAGTTGCTTCCCGATGTAGGTAGTCTCGTTGGAGGAGTAGTCGTGGTCGAGTTTATTCCAAGCGTCAATGATGAGTCCGTTTATTCCGTATCTCTTGACTAGCTGTTCTGCGTGGGCTAGGATACTATCTACGCTATTGTCTTCTTTTGGAACGATGTAGAAGAAGTTGTCTCGGTAGTACTCCATGGCTTGAACGATGTTAAAGTCGGGCATATCGTTGAACCTAGCACCTATCAGTTTGCTAGCAATCTTGGAGAAGTGGAGTTGCAGTGGGTAGTTCTCAGGGGAGAATATTCCGAACCTCCATCCGTGCTTGGTAGACAGGTCCACCATGATTTGATCGAGGAACTCTGACTTTCCGTGGTTGGGGATACCGGTAACTACGGTTAGGTAGCCTGGCTCGAATGTGAGTAGCCTGTTGAATGATGGGATGGATATGTCGCACGCAGGCTTCAATCCTTCACGCTTCAGTCTCCAAATATCATCTGATAAGTTATCAACAGTGATTACTCCATCTATAGGGTAGTCCTCAGAGTTGCTAATTGTGTCCGATAAGATTAGTTTATCAGTCATTAACAGCTCATTTGCATCTTTATGACCGAAAAATGCTACCTTACGGCATCTGTACTTACCTAACCTACGAGCAAGCTCTTCTTGAAGCACACGTCCTGGCTCATCATCATCGGTTGCGATATAGATGGTTTGGATGTCATCAAATAGGTCTATGCAGTTGTCGAGGTATAGGAGCTTTTGGCTTACAGACTTAGTGGCCCCGTTTGGTACGGATATAACTGAGTCGAATCCAACCTCCATGTAGGACAGCGCATCCATCTCTCCCTCTGTGATGATAACATACTCCTGACCCTTCATGCTGTCCAAGTTATAGAATATCAGCTCGGCATCCTTGTAGAGTTTGAAGGACTTCTTTGGTCCACGGTACTTTACGTTGATTAGTTCCGTGTCACGGAAGTAGTTGAACTCGATGCACTTGGCTTCCTTCTCAAGTTGGGGGAAGAATGTTCTCCCTTGTGAGATCTTGGCTTGGTTTACTACACGTTGGGATATACCTCGGTCAGTGAAGAACTTTAGCACATCGTCTTCAAGGTCAGTGATGTTTCTCCACTCAGGGCGAGAGTATATTGGCTTTTGGTTTTCTGATGGCTTGTATGCCCCATCTAGTTTTTTACCGAACCTTGATCCGCAGTGTAGGCAGTTCCCGATTCCTTTCTGTCCATCCCAGCTAAATGACTTGGCTGACTTCTTTTTACGATCGCCTGAACATTCGGGACATGGCATAGCATTTTCTCCGTTGATGTTCTTGATGTCGATGATGAACTCTCTTCTCGTTTGTAGGTTTATTATTCTTTCGGTCATAATTTTTCAATTTCTTTTTTTACTTGTTCCCAATATGAAATTTTACTAAGCTCATCAGCTTGTGACGAATACTCTATTGTGTTTAGTATTTCGTCAACCGCTATCAAAGCACATTCTTTGTTTGCATCACAATCAACATTTTTAAGATCGGTTTCAATATTAGAAGGTTCAATATCAATAAATATTTCAACTTTATTAAACCTTTTAATTAACTCATCAGCTTTTTCTTTTGGGCTATTCATAATCTGTTTATTTGAGTTTTTACTTGTTGAAAATAGATTAGACGAGCAGCCTTGCTTTCATTATCTGCGCTGTAAATAATCTCGTCAATTATTTTATCAACTGTCATTATTGCTAAATCTTTCGACAAAGCTTTGATTGAAACCCCTTTTGTATGATCCCTAACCATACCATCGAATGACGTTACTAAATCAATAGCTTGTTGTTTCGCTTCTAAATTTTCCATCTGATTAAGATTTAAATCCGATTGGTGTTGATTTATACTCCCAAACTCCGTTAATTACCTCTCGCTTCATTAGAGGGTTATTATGGAACTCTTTTACATATCCTGGTATCTTGGTATCATTTTCGGGAGAAGTGTCAAAATTGGGGCGTTTCTGTGCGTTTTTGAGCCATACTCCGAGTATTTTCTGCTTCCAATTTAGAACTTGGTCCCCTTTTGCGTCTTTCCAGTCGGCAACTGTGTAGTAATCAAAAATCTCACGAGCGAGTTTTTCGGTGTAACCTTTTTCGACCACGTAATCGATAACTTCTTGAACTGTTGGGACGACAAAATCTTTTGTTTTTCTTTTGGGGTACGTAGTACCCTTTTCTTTTTCTTTTCCTGTATAGTTATTACTAGATTCTATACTAGATTCTATATATATATTTTCATTTTCCATATGTATTACACTTGTATCT
>JACCDX010817819.1_pt1 | contig 11970 bp, 8 predicted proteins | sample 7449681 | NCBI WGS metagenome assembly JACCDX01 (sample SAMN15323450, study PRJNA562643) | freshwater metagenome | isolation source: river surface water | place: USA:Blue River Watershed | collected 2017-08-18 | reverse complement strand
GTCAATCGATGGATAACGCCGAGTCGCCCTCCCGGCGGCCCACAGAAGCTCTGCAGGCAACATCGGTGGGGCAGGGCTTGCAGCTGCATCGCTATGATGTGCAGGAAATCCGGCGACGTTATGCAGGCCAGAATGCCTTTGAGCAGACCATGCAGGCTCTATCCGAGGAACGCTGGGACCTCGTCATTCAACAGGCTGAAAAACATTTGAAAGATCATCCTGGAAATGAAGATGCATTTCTCTTTCTGGCGATCGCCTATGCTGCGAAGGGACAGATCGATCGAGCCCAGTTTTATGCAGAGCTGGTTTTGAAAGGACGCCCAAAACAGGCGATGGCCCTGAATCTGCTGGGCGTTTTGCAAAGACAACGGGCGGTTCTGATGGAAGACTATCGGGAAGCAATTGCGTACTTTAACCTGGCCCATCAGGTGTCTCCCGAAAGCCTGGCTCCTGTTTTGAACCTTGGTTCGGTCAATCTTGAGGTTGGAAATTTTGAAGCCGCCTATACGGATTTCACTCAGGCGAAAAAAATCTGCTCGTCCTGTTCAGCGGCAACGCTGGGGGCAGCGGCGGCGGCTCAAGCTCTGGGACGCTTCCAGGAAGCTGAGCAGGATTTTCGTGTGGTATTGGATCGCAACTCCGAACATCCCCTGGCCAATTATCTTTTGGCAGTCCAAACCTTTTACGTAAAAGGTGATGTCGAAAAAAGCCAGAAGTTCCTGGAAAACGTCCTCGAAGCGGACGGCGCTGACGCCGACATGCGATCCCAGGCTCGTGAGTTGATGGCCCGAATCGAAGCTCGCCAGCTGGACCTGGAAAAGAAGAAAGCCAGTCCGGACGCCCACTGACGGACTGATGACGAAGTACAAGACCTGGCAGGGGTTTTTCCCCTGCTTTTTTTATTTGCGTTCAGCAGGCGTTCTGAGTATGGAGTTCCAAAGCTCGGAGTTGTTGCCAACACAAGAGTTGTTCAATAGAAATGGGACCAGGGTTTATTCTGATGACTGGAAAAGGTGTTGTAGGAGCAGAAACTTGCGATATATCTATTTTTTCGTGATCCTGTTTTGTATTTCAGACCTGGCTTTTGGGTCGGGCATAAGTCAGGCGACTCTCAATAAAATCGCGACTAGGTTTGGAGTGACTGCAATTCCAGTGGTGAGTTTTCGACTCTATTTTACCCTAGGACGAGCTGGAGCTATGAAGCTATCGCTCGGGAAAAGATTCCGCGAGCTTTCACTGTTTCTTCTATCAGAAGGACTCTTCTACCTCGGGTTTGTCGGTTTAGGCATTGCACTCGTGCTTTGGGGCATCGAAATTATGTCCGTCGCCACGTTCCTGGTATTCGTCGCGATAGCCTTCGCCCTGGTTCAGCATTATCGGTTTGGACCCAAGGACGATGGCATTCCTCCTCGGCTCTTATATGCCGCCTCCCTTTTCGTGTATCCTGCGGTCATCAGCCTCATATGAGTTTTCAGGCCATGGCCGACTTTTCCTTTTTTATGTCTTTTCAAGGACTTACCAAAATTTATTCATTAAGCTCTCATTTCCACTGCAATAAATTAGGATTCTTGTCGTCTTGCCAGCGAGGACGCACTCCCGGACAACAGTTTTATTTGATTCGTATTATCTTGTGTGCGGGTGGCCCCTCAAAAAGGCATGGATAGAGCAAAACTTCAATTGCTCCTCTAACAAAGTGAGATGACCTGTGAAAATGACGAAATCAGTCGCTGTTGGATTACTGGTAAGCCTTCAACTCGTGGCCTGCGGTGGGGGTTCGTCCAAAAAGGGCGGCAGCAATCCACAACCGGTACCGACGCCAACCACCCCAGCAGCCAAGCCAGGTGATCCTGCCTTTATCGATGAAGCCAAGCCAGCCGCTGTGGATCTGCAAAATCACATGATCTTCGACCGCTTTGTGAGCGTGACCGCGAAGGACAGTCTTTCCCGCGATTTGAAGCGAATCGAACGCTTCGACCTCACCACCGGAACCGATAACGACACCATCCTGAAAGACCTGATGCAGGTTCAGGATCTTTCCGCCGGCAGCATGAGCACCTGGCTGAAAGATCGCGTGCGTTACATGCTGAACCCCGACCTATCCAAATATCGCGTTGGTGTTATCATGGCCCAATCGCGTAGCTATGAAGTCACCAATCTTCCAGGTTCGGATGAAGAAGAAACCCGTTTTGTGGCTGCAGCCATGATGGGAACAGCACTTTACCAGTTCGGCAAGGACCTGAAAAAAGACTATCCGGAAGTAAACTATTTGATGCTTGAAGTGAACAACAACTGGGTTCACCTGAATAATCAGCGCAACGGCGTGATGCAGATCGGTCCCGCTCTCTTCAATCCTGATTTCATGCCCAACAGTTCCGTGCCGTCGGCTTATGCCAACACCGCAGTTCGCGTGGAAACACTTTATCATGAAGCACGTCACGCAGATGGCAATTCGCAGGCCAATAGTCTGGGCTTCTTCCATGCGGCCTGTCCTGCAGCCGCTGGCGTGCCTACAGAGTTTGTGGGCAAACCTGCTTGCGATACAAACGCCAACGGTCCCTATACTCTGGGCGCCAAAATCCTGAAGGCTTATATCGCCAAGTGCGGTACGCTCTGTTCGGCGAAGGACAAGACTGTCCTTGAAGCCTTCATGCTCGACAGTTTGTCCCGCGTAGTTAAGCAAAGCGGCCAGCTTCCTTCTTTGGATGCCACTCCTGAAGCAGGTTTTGAAAAAGTTGACATTTCGACTTTCTCGCTGATTCCAACCCGCTGAAAACGAGGGTCTATGAAACGCCAACACGTTCTTGTCCTAGTCTCTGTGGTCGTTGCTTTGGCAGCGACTTATACCATGATGAAACCATCGCCCAAGTCTGAGGTCGATACGGTGGCTTCGAATGAAGTGGTCGTCCCTGCACCTGCTGAGGGCAATGTCGTGGAAACGGAACAACCTGCTGAAGCGCCCAAGACCGCCAGCGTTCCTACCGACACAGTTGTGGCGGATGAGTCGAATGCATCGAATGAAGAAACGAGCGGTGAGGGCTCCGAAGCATTGAACGCGGAGATCAAACAAAATCTTGCCGCTGCCCGCAAGGTGCTGCAGCAAAGAGCGGTTGTTGAGAAAGCCAAGCCGGAAGAAGTGCATCACTTGCCCAAGGCCACACTCGACGCAGCCAAGCGTCTGGGTGAGATCGCCGAGCTGGAGGCACAGCATCCTGAGCAAGCGGAAAGCTTCAAGGAATTTTACCTGGAGTGTGCGCGTGATGAAAACACAATGACCGTTACGCGGGCCCAGTGTCTCAACAAGTACATGAAGGCAGCAAAGGTGAATGGCTCGGCCCAGAAAGATTTCCTTGCTGACTATCCGGAAGAAGTTGTGCGTCTCGTCGAAGCTTTGCAGTAAAGGCTTAGGTCAGATTTCTGAGCAGGCCGGCTGTTCGTGACGGCCGGCTATCAGGGCAAAAGACGTTCAACGCAGGTCCAGCAGGACTGTTTCATCCCGCACCAATTCATGAGCCTTGCGACCCAGTTTCTTCCAGCTGCCTGCTGCGGTTTTGTCCAGCACCTGCAGCTGCTGACTGGAGCTGGTCTCGGGCTTCCCCTTCTTCAATCGATTCTGCTTCATCACAAAATAATGATACATTCCGGGCGCCAGTCGCAATTTGGCAAACGTGTCCTGAGTGGAAACCTTGTGGATATCTTTGCCCTTCGCGCTTTGCACGATCAGCTTATATTCATCCCCCGCCTGCAGCCCCTCACGGTCCGTCCAGACGAACAGACAGTCTGCTTTATGAGTATTGGCCTGGATTCCCAAGGCAGCGGGCGGAAACCGAAATTGCAAAGCTGGAGTCACCGTCATTCCGCTTTTTACGAATTGTTTGTCAAGTGGATCCTGGTCAGGAATAACAGCCAGGGGTTCATCGACATTCAGGCGAAGGACTTCTGAACGAAAGCGATAATCAACGCTTGATATCTGCAGGCGATAAGCTCCAGGCTTGCGCACGGAAAGCAGATAGCGATGTCCGTCTACGGTTGCCAAGGGTTCCCGCTTCACATCGCTAGCTGGCCACAGGAAAATCTTGAAGCGCAAGGACTCATCGGGGCTTTCCCAATAAAGCGGGATCTCCGCGCTCTTGCCGCTGATGAAGTGCAAACTGTCCTGACCAGGCGAGAGCAACGGCAGATTGTTGATTTTCTGAGCACTTTCCAGCGATTCCTTTTGCGGATCTGCCTTGAGTTTCGGCAGCTCTTGAGCTGTTTCAATGGAAAGAAGATGGCGCACATAAGCGGCCATGAAATTCAGCAAAGGTTGGGAGTTGGCGGCTTTTTCCTGCGAAGCCCCTTCGCCCCAGAGACCGTCCAGCACATAGTCTTTATACCGAAGCTGTTTGAAAATATGGCGATCGACGCGCACAATCAAGGGTTCTGCGATTCGCAGACGTGCTTCGATTTCCGCCGCGGAGAGATCCCTTCCACTTTGTTTCAGCTCGATGCTGGCGCCTGGCAAAAGACGCAAAAGACTGCCTTCATCAAAGCGATCCTCTTTCAAACGCTGCCAGTCACTGCCGAGAGGAGGCATGATCCAAATCTCGCCTTGGACTTGATCAGCCAGGAATTGGCGGGTCTCGCCGTGGGCCGGTCGTGACCCAAGTAGCAGGCAGACAGCGAGGCAGCCGACCCATTTATTTCTTTTGTTTTTCCATAAGGTCGACACGTTCACGCACGCCTCGAGTGTTTTTATTGATGGATTCGACCAGTGGGCGGAGTTCCAACAGAAAACTCTGCGGCGCCAGCTGCGTGGGGATCAAATAACCCTTGGAGAACTCATCGAGCGATTGAGAAAGCCTTTGCACCTGCTCTTGAAGTGCCGATACCGTGCTGCGCCAGACCATAATGGCAAGACCCATGATACCCAAAAGAACGCCCAGTGCGATGCTGGTTGGAATCATGAGTGGCGCAAAGTAAAGGGCCGCCGAACTTTCCACAAAGAGCGTCAGATTACTTTCTGGTATGGCCATGTAGAAACCATACTGACTACCATCCTTGGTGATACGCAATGGTGTTCCAGCTCGCGACAGGGGAGACTTGATGAAGTTCTGTACCAAGGGCTGCTTTAAGATAAGTTCCTCGCTGTCTTCTGCGACCGAAGAATAGATGAGTGAGGACTGCTGATTGATGATATAAAGGCGGCGTGAGTCCGCTGGAAGATTGCGCGGCAGAAAGCCGGCATCAAGATTCCACAGAGCCCGATAGAGACCAGGTTTGAGCTGCTGATCGGCAAACGAAGTCGGTTGATCGAGCCGCAGTTGTGTGACAATGATGAGTTGACCCTGGATTTTGAGGGTTTCCATCTCGGCTGTGCGTTCCTGCGTGCTCTTCAACGTGTTGAGTTCCTCGGGCGTGACCTGACCGAAGACGGCCTGGAGATCCTGGGATTGTTCCAGGAGCAAAGCCCGAGGTTCGCGATTAAAGCGCAGCTGATGCTGACCGTCGACGCGATCCAGAAAGTGCCGCGATTCGTCGCGCAACATCTCCTTGATGCGATAGCCCTGCTGCTCATAATTCATAAAGGCCAGAGTACGGCGATTTTCGAGTTCGTCTTTCAGATAAAAGTAAAGCATAGTGCCGATGGAAAGCAGGGGTGCAAAGATGCAAACGCCGAGCAGGATGAGTCCCCAGCGACGAAAGGTCTGAGTCTTGGCAGCTTTTCCACTCATGGCTTCCTCGTTTGTTCAGGAGCGTCTTCCACTTTTTGCGCCGGACGCTGGCGGCGGATGGCGATTTCGATACGGCGGGTTTTGGCCCTTGCGTCCTGGAGAGCTTCACCGGATAGTCCCGACACAGGAATCAAGGGCTGAAAGTGAGCCACCCCTGCGATGCGAAGTTTTTCGCCGGATAGCCCCTCCTGACGAAGGATGGCGGCGACGGCTGCGGCCCGTGCGGCCGAAAGTTCCCAGTTGCTGGCCCACTTGCCGCCGACGCGAGTCGGCTGTTCATCGGTATGACCCGTGACTTCCACTTCCAAAAGATCATCCATGGGCAAAAGCCCTTGAACAAGCTCCACAAGATTATCCCTGGTCCCACCATTCACCTCAGCCTCGCCGCTGCGAAAGGTCGTGTCGCTTGGAATCACAAGACGCAGGGCGACATCCTTTTGAAGCGGACCCGCTTTCAGTACCTGGAGCTGCTGTTTCGCTTTGGGGCTTAATTCCTTTTCAAGAATCTTCTGAAAAGCTTCCGCGCTGCCCGCATCGGCATACTTTCTTTCAATATTCCCGACGGCATTCTCGGCGCTGTCTCCTAGATCGAGCATCGTCACCAGCAACTGAAAGGCGCGGGCTTTACGCTCCTCGCTGGCTTCTTCCAGAACTTGCTCCATGGATGCACGCTTGTTGCCAAGAAGGGCATCTCCGATCTGCTTTTCAAGCTTTTTAACCGAACCCTCGTCCGCCACGACTTTATACATCAGGATAAAAAAGCCAAGCATCAAAGTCACAAGGTCCGCGTAGGATACGATCCATCCCTCATCACCTTCCTCGTGCGACTGCTCCATATGATGTGGGTTCTTGGACATGGTTTAGTTGCTCTTCATTTGACGTTGACCGGGGAGAAGGAAGGACTTCACTTTCTCTTCGATAAATTTCGCGGGCTTTTTCTCGTGAATCAGCATGATCGCTTCAATGATCATCTTGCGGATGACGAATTCATCCCGGGATTTTTTGCCAAGATACTCAGCAATAGGAAGAAAGACGACGTTGGCCAGGACCAGTCCGTAAAGAGTTGCGAGGAGTGCGAGGGACATGGAGGACCCGATACTGTCGGAGTTACCCTTGCCGATCGCCTGCAGGAGCGCGATCATCCCCATCGTGGTCCCCATGAGTCCAAAAGCAGGTGGAAATTTGGCGATGGTTTTGAAGATGGCAGCATCCTGGTTATAGCTGGCGAAAATGGTTTCAGCCCGTAGTTCAAGCAACTCGCGTAATTCATCGCGGGTGATATCCGCATCGGTCCAGTGCAAGACCTGGGAACATTCCCGCAAGAAAGGATGTTTCACGTCCTCAGAGGCTTGTTTGAAAGCCTCCCGGCCCTGAACCCTGGCCTTGCTGAGCTGAATAATGGAGTCGAGGACTTCGGCATGGGTATTGGCTGGCTTCCGGGCTATACCTTTGATGAAGACCTTGAAGAGGTTGAGCACCTGACGGTAAGGGAAGCACGAGGATGCCACGAACAGCGTCCCACCCAGCACGAGGATGGTGGAGTGCAGGTCAAGGGCAATCCAAGGATTTTCCAGTGACATGATGAGGCTGACGATTACAATGACAAAGCAGCCAATAAAAGCGAAGACAGTTCCGAAGTTAAAACTTCCCATGGCGTTACCTTGGCCTCTTGATGGCAGCAGACGTTCCTTATCTCTTCTATTTTAGGATGAAAACCGCAGGGGCAGGGTAGGCAGATGATGCCTAGCGGTCAGCCTGGAAACGAGCCTTCCAAACTTGCATCGCCGTGAGCTGCTGACGACAGGCTTCTGCCAGCGGAGGATTGCTTTCTGCTCGATGCAGAGCCTCCTCCATCCACGTGAGAGCCTTGCTGGCATTGCGATGATTCTGAAATTCAAGCAGACTGCAGTTGTAGAAAGCTTCCGCGGTGGCCTCTGAGGCCGCTGTCAGGCCTTCGCAGCGATGATCTGCGGCTTCATTCAATTCCAACTGACGTTCCGCAGTAACAAGAGTTGATGCCACCAGAGGCTGATCCTCAATGGGCTTCAAAATTTGGAGCGATTTGGCAAAGAAACCAAAGCGGGCGTAAAGTAAGCCGAGCTGTTTGCGAAGTTCCCGATTCTCAGGATCCATGGACAAAGCTTTCTTCCAGAGCTCTTCAGTTTGACCGAAGTGATCGAGGCGGGCCATGAGACGGCCCTGCTGCCAGATACCGATAGCCTGCACTTTAGCATCTGAAGCTTGAATCAGGCGTTCCATCAACCATTCGGCACGCGTGAAATCCCGGGAATGAAGGGTGAAGTTCACGGCCCTCAAAATGAGAGAGGATGAGGGCATACCGCTATTCTGCTGACTGTCTTCAAGCAGGGCCAGAGCCACTTCATCCCAACGGGTCCAGCTGCTGATGCGGCTGCCGGGATCTTCCGCATCGATCAGTCCCGGTATCCAGTCATTGAATTGAATGGGATCATCCTTGAGGCGATGAGCCTCCTGGATGATACGTTGATTGTCAGAATGCAGGACACCAAACTTCTCAAGAGTTTTACTGGCCGCTCCCACCATGCTCTTGGCTTTGGCCCGCCAGCCTGCAATCTGGCTTGCGATTTGGCTCATGAGCTTTTTGCGATCGAGACCTTCAATATCGGGTATCCGATTCAAGCCTTCCGCGAAATTTTCCGCCGCCAGAGCCAGATCGCAAAGGGCGCTGCTACCCCAATGTGGATCGCGGGTTTGAAGGACTTTGTTATAGAGAGCTTCAATGTCGTCGAAACCCTGCTTTTTGGCTTGAATCGAACTGATAAGTTCGTCCGAGCGAGTCCCATAGATTGGCAATGCCTTGAATGCCGGGAGAGTTTTCTGGGCCGCATCATAAGCTATCCCACCCAGGATCCGACGTGATTCGGGGCCCAGACTTTCGGTTTGTTCCAGATAGAAGTTGGTCATGGTTGTCTTGAGGTCGTCGTCGCGGGACGGGGTCAGACTGGTTGCGCGGCGCAGGAGATCGAGGACCTGAATCTTTTGATCCACGCTTAAGTCCTGCCGGGGCAGAAGATGCTTCTGAGCGTAAGCGTGGAGCTGTTCACTGTAACCGCCATAGGCCAATGCCCGAGCAAGGCGCAGACGCAGGAGAGAACCTTGCGGAACATGAGGACCCAGAGCCTCGCAGGTTTTCATCGCAGTCAGGGGTTGTTCCAGAATATCGAAGAGGCAGGTTTTTTGTTGAATAAAATCCTTCTGCTCCGCAGTCCAGGTATAAGCACTGGTCCACTGCAGATACTGCCGCGCACGCGGAACCTGTACCGCGTTTTCCGCCATGGCCAGGAGTTCCAGGAGTCGCTTCGGTGCATCGGGAGCGGAAGGATAGTCGTGGAGCCAGGTTTCCAGACGATCCAAAGCACGTCCGAGGCGGCCCGATCTCTGATCCATGGCTACGGCCGTCAGGAGACTTTGGCTGGCAAGCGGATCACCTTTTTCTTTCTGGGAGAAAACGAAATAGGCCTCGGACTGATCATCCGCTGAAGTCAGTTGCGCAATGCGTTGATAGGAGCTCTGCCGTCTGAGGTCTTTCAACTTATGAGACCAGGGGCCGGATTGGAAACTGCGGATATTCAGGAGTTTGTCGGTCGTGCGGTAAAGGTCATCCGATGATTTGCGGCTGAGATCAATGAGGCGTTCCGCTGCCGTTTGGCCTTCCACGGCGTTGGGAAAAGCATAAACGATTTGCCAGAGCTTTTGTTGAGCATCCGTTTCCAGCCCCTGATTCAATGCCTGTCGCGCCATCATGAGATCACAGCGACTCAATTCCTGCCGAGCATCTGGCACGAGTTTCTGATAAATGCTGCAAGCATCCATGAAAGAGTTGTCACTCGCAAGATCTGCCGTTGCCAGACCGAAATTCTGCAGCATCAGGTTAGCAAAACGACGCTGATCTGCCTGGGATTTGGCGCTCAAGGCGAGGCTGCGATAGACCCGGGCCGCTTCGGCATTGCGATGGGCCTTTTCGAGGATGCGCCCACGCAAGGAAAGCAATTCAGCTGTTTTGAAATGAGGCGGCAGTGCGACTATGGATTTTTGAATGATAAGATCCAAGCGTTCCAAAAGGCTCGATGATTCCTGAATGGAGCGACTTGTCAGAAGAAAGTCACCGGCTTTACGCTGAATCTGAACGAATGCAAAAGCATCATCGCCGGTGCGTGCATCCAGCGGCCGACTCAAGCGTTGCGCAGCATGCTGAGCATAGGCGTTGAACCAGTTCAAAAAGCCATCCGCATGCACAGGTTCGACCAGAAGTTTTTCCAATTGCTGACCGGCGAGGCGCAGGGATTGCGAATGCGGCTCAGGCAAATGAAGAAGCGCGTTCAGTGCGGCCCCGCGATCATCCGCATCCTTGGATACGGTCAGCACACAGAATGCGGCCTGTCCCAGGCTATCCGGATCGCTTTTGTTTTTGAGATGTTGAAGCATCGGACGCACCGCGCGTCCGCGGACGACAAACGCCTGAATAAAATTTTGAAATCTATCCCTAATACGTGGATCACGGAGAAGGTCCGTGTCCTGGACTCGGACGAGCTGGTCCAAGGCACCCTCGCTTTGACCTTGCAAAAATAGGGTTTCCATGCGGCGCCAGTCAAGCCAGGGACGGATCGCTCCCCCGCCTTCGAGATTGAAGAGACGCAATGCCTCGGTATAGTCACGAAGACCAAGACGGGTTTCCGCCTGCAGCCACGGGGTCAGTGCATCGCTGCTTTTTTTCAATGCCGGTTCCAGGATATCCCACTGCCTCTGGGCTAACATCAAGAGAAGCCAATGACCACGGAGTGCTTCGAGAGATGGATCGGGTTTTTGCTGAAAGAGAAATTCCTGGATGGTGCGTGCGAGGTCCTGAGTTGTGGTGCTGTTCCAGGTCGGAACTGTTTGCTTCGCTTCCTGGAGGAGCAAAGCCCGCAGTCGATTTTCCAGATCCAAGGCATCGGGGCGTTTGCTGCTTTCCATTTGCTGAAGAGCCAAGGGAAGGGCAGGTGCTATTTCCATAGGATCATAGCTGCTCTGACAATTTTCCTTCCATTCCGCATGAGCCTCGGCATTGCTTAAAATGATGAGAACACAGAAAATTCTGTGCCATTTCCGGCTTCTGGCCCGGAGTTTTGGATTGCAGAGTCGAAGGATCATGCGGTTCCGATCACGTCCAGTGTGAGCTCTGCTTCCAGTATAGAACACTCTTCAAGGAGCTGGGAGTTCCCAGATCAAACGAGGGTAATCCTGGCTCGAATAGGACCAGACCGTGGCATCCCAGTTGGAATAGAGCGAAGAACCCAGCATTTCGCTGGTATTCTTGCCAATACCGGCTTTGCTTGTGCTGCGCCCGGAAGCCTGCTTATCCCAATAACTATAGGGAGCGTCACGCGGTCCATCCGGGCTCCAGAGGTTCCCGATTAAACCGCCGAGGTTGGTTTCGCTGGAGACCTTGTCCACGCGACCCGAAGCATAGACCTTCTGAACGACGTCACCGACTTGACCCGCGAAGCCACCGACGCTATCGTTGCCTTTCACATGACCGCGGGCATAGGAATCCGTGATGGAAACGTTATTGCTATTGTTGCGGAAAGCAAGGCCCAGGAAACCACCGACGTTGGTGTTGCCCGTCACGCTGCCGACCGCGAGGGATTGCGTGATGGTCACGTTATCCCCTTCGATCTGGGCAATCAAACCACCCGTGTAGGTGGGGCAGGTTACGGCACCCGATGCCGCGTTCTGTTTGATAAAGGCATAGGAACGCACGCGCCCGAACATCCCGCCGCAACGGGTGTCACCCACCACAGGCCCCGTGGCTTTGTTCTGCTGCAAATTATTAACACGAGTTGTGTTGCCACTTTCCAGGTAACCAATCAGACCGCCAACCTCGGCGTTGCCCGTGACGGAGCCCGACGCGGTGGAAGCAGTCATTTCTCCTCGATAATAACCGGCCATACCCCCAACATAGTTGCGACCTACGACGACTCCGGACGCTTGAGCCCGTGTGATGGTGGAACCATCAGAATCCGACCAGGCTGTTCCCACAAGTCCACCGGCATAATCACCGTTCGGCGAAGCAACATTGCCCGTCGCATAAGAATCCACGATCAATCCGCGACGCATTTCTCCGACCATACCACCGACGTTTCCAACTGCGGTAACATCACCGGCTGTGGAACTGCTATTGATTTCGAAATTGTCCCCGTAGCCGATCAGACCACCGGCGCGGTAAGGACTGGTGACTGTT
>JACCDX011851995.1_pt1 | contig 11971 bp, 26 predicted proteins | sample 7449681 | NCBI WGS metagenome assembly JACCDX01 (sample SAMN15323450, study PRJNA562643) | freshwater metagenome | isolation source: river surface water | place: USA:Blue River Watershed | collected 2017-08-18 | reverse complement strand
CTTCAGCAGCTAGTCGAGCAGCTTCAGCAGCAGCTGCAGCAGCAGCTTGCTGAGCAGCAGCCTCCGCAGCAGCCTGAGCCTCCGCTTCAATACGAGAGTTCGTACTGGACACCACAGGAGCGATAGCCTCCGCTTTTACAATAGCTATATCTGCTAATTGATTAGCTGTATCTAAAGCAGCATTAGCCGCGCTTGTTGCCTCACTAGCAGCAGTAGTGACTGTTGTTAGGTTTGTGTTGGCAGTTGTTAAGTTTTCCTGAGCGGTTGTTAGGTTTTGATTAGCCGTTGTTAGGTTTTGATTAGCAGTAGTTAATGTAGCCTGAGCAGTACCTAAAGCCGCTTGTTGCTCTGGAGTAGCAGTGGATTGAGAAAACTCAGAACCAGGAATTATCTGCCAACCAGCTTCAGTGTAACGGTAGAGAGCTACCCAAGCACCCCCACCATTTTCGTAATACCACATTTCAAATGCCTTGCTTGTACCCGCTACAGTTTCTACATCTGCTGTAGAACCCCCGCCACCTTTGTCATACCAGTCATCAATAACTATTTGACCATCAAGATATAGCCTTACTCCGTCATCTCCTGGAGCATGAAGGTATTGAGTTCCTGTAGTAGTTGGGGTCCAGTTACCTGTGTACTTAACAATTACATCCTCAGCACGATTGGAGCCAGCGACGTACCCACTACCCCACTGTTCGTTAATTCCGTTTGTATCTGTAGTTGTTAGTATTGGAGTTGCATTTGTTGGAAGAACTGGTGCGTTGTTCTGACCTTGTACGTTATAAACCTCTACTTTTAATCCAGGAGTGGTATTAGCGTCTACAGCAGCCTGAGCAGTTGCCACCTCAGTAGTAGCAGTTTCTACAACTTCTGTTTTATCTTCTACAATTGTGGCCGCAGCAGCAACAGTAGAGGTAGCGGATTCTACTGCCGCTGCTGCGGGTGCTATAAGTGCAGTAGCGCTATCGGCAGCTTGCACTAAAGTTGTGGCTGTAGCTAAAGATTCTTGAGCTGCTGTAATAGCAGTGGTAGCCTCAGCAACAGCTGTTACTACTGCAGTATCAGAGGCTGCGGCTGTAGGTATACTTGTATTAGCAACAGTGGCTGTTGCTGTATCAATTTTCTCTTGCACGGAGGTGACTGTAGGTGTCTCAGGAATTGTTGTGGTTGTTGGTGTTGCCTCTGGTGTGGGCGATTGGTTGGTCGATGGCGTTTCAGTGGATGAAGTTGAAGTGGATGATTCAGTTGAACCAGTTGAGGAAGGAGACTCGCTCGGCGCAGGAGCTTGTTGCTCAGTTGAAGAAGACTCAGGAGGACTGGTTACAACGGGAGTCTCGCCAGGCGATGGAGCGCTCGTTGCAGTCGCTCCGTCAGAAGGGGCAGGAGTAATCACCTGCTCGGTTGGGGCAGGCTCATTTGCGTTAGCGGTATTTTGGCTAAGTAAGTGTAGGAGTGTTGAAAGAAATAGTGCTGCGAGTATACGCAGTTTATAAATAATCTCTCCTTATTAGGAGATTATTGTAGTATATCTAAGTAGTTATCTGGGTCGTAAACGCCAGCTGCTTTTTCAATTAAAGCGTTACGTTGTTCTTTTGCGTGATGTCCGCAAAACATTAATTCTCCGTTAAGAAAAGTTGCAATTACACGAGCGGCAGCAGAACACTGGTCACATCTATCGTGTGCCGTTAACTCACGTACCGTTGTTGTTTGCATTACTGCTCCTCTTTACGTAGGTCCTTTTCAATTTGCTTACCTTCTGCACGACGTCTACGACGCTCAGATGGTCCAACCATAGGTCCAAGTACACTATTCCTTAAGAAGGCTTCTGTATCCTTATTAGAAGGAATAAACTGTGATTCGCTGCGCTTGTCCATTATCGGTTCTTTAGATAGTTCTCGGCAGCTAAATCAAACTTATGGGATGCAATAGCATGGTCTTTAGCAGCTTTTGCCCAGTTTTTAAATGGGCCGCCGCCTTCAATGACTGTATCGTAATCTTTAGTGTCTGGGCAAGCTGGGCAGTTATGGTTATCAAACTGAGACTCAGAACGCTTGTCTGTCATTTCTCATTCTCCTTCTTTCCAGCGCGGCGCTTATTCTCTTTAGCAGTATTCTTGCTACGAGAGATGGCTCTTAGATTTCCTTTAGAGTCGTTATTATGGTTGTTGTCCTTATGGTCAACAGTAATGTCCTTAGACTTAAGTTTACCGTTCTTAGACTCGTAGTCAGCGCGAGCCTTATTCTTTGATGTGGTTACCCATTTGCCGTCTACTTTCTTTTTATAGACGTAGATAGGACGACCACCATTGGCGTCAGAGCCCTTGTAAGGGCCAAACTTCTTAGTTTCAGCCATTAGCAGTCCCACTTACGTAGAGACTTGTTAATACGGCTATTAGGGTCACGAGCGGTCTTAGCAGAGGTATTAGCCTTCTTCATACCCTCCATGCGTGCACAGAAAGACTTACGACGTGCTGCAGACTTAGGTGACTTCTTAGCCTGCTTTGCACTAACAGGTGGTTTTAAATCTGAACCAGGGTTAGCCTTCTCATAAGACTTGCGACCCTTTTCATTGAGACCGCCTTTGGAGTTCTTACCCTCTTTGCGGGTCCATGCTGCAGATGCCATTAGTGTGGGTTCTCCTTATGCCAGTCTTTGACGGCTTTAACGCCTTGCTTAATTGTCTTAGACCCACCTTTTTTTGTCAGGTTAATCTTGTCGTATTTACCAGCCTTGGCCTTAGCCTCGTGGTCAACTACAACATCGCCCTTTTTATTCTTCTTAACGGTATGTTTAATACCTTGTACTTTAATTGTCTTTTTTGGCACGTTCGCTACGCTCCTTGCGCTCTGGGGCATTCGCACAACCATGTGCGTCTTGGTGAAACATCTGATATTCACCCTGTCGGCGGGTGGCGACCTTAAGGGCTTTATCCCTTATCTCTCTACCGCAGTTATCGCAGGTAGGGAATTGACCGCCAGTTCTTTTCATTAGTACATTGTCCCATCACCGTCTGTAGAACCTGGGAACCAGCCATCCATTGAGCTACTACGTCCTTGATTAAAAGATTGACCTCTACCAACTGCGTAACCGATAGCAGCGCCCTTACCCATTGGGGATTTCATTGCTGCGGTTGCTGCTCGTCCAAGACTTGGAGCTGCTCTCATAGCACCTCTTGCTAACATTGGCCCCGCAACTCGTGCGACTGCGCCTACTAATGGCCACATTATCGGGTTCTCCTATTCAATGAACGGTTAAGAATATCTTGCGCTTGTTCAGATACATTGTATCTTCCGTATGATGGACGTGGCCCATCAAACATCCCATTGCTATTTCTTCGGGTGTCATCAGTCTTTCGCACCGCTTTTTTGGAAGCCGATTTTTTGGTCTTTACACCTTTTTTAGGATACGCCTCACCAAGTGCACGCTCTGCACGTGAACGTCCTGTTGCTGGGTCTTTCACTTCTTCCACCCCTTTGGTCGCTTGCCGTACTGGTAGGTGTTGCCGTAATACTCTTCTGTGCTCATTGCTGTTGGAAGCTGGTTACGTCGTGGGAGATGAACTGATAGGTCGCCAGTCTCACGCTCATACTTAATCTTCTTAGGCTTCTCATCGCCAAGAGTGCGGAACTCCTCGAATGGGTCTTCAGATGGATTCATGGACGGTTACGCTCGCAGATACAGTTGCAGTCATCAACATCACAGATTCCATAACGAATCTCATGGTCGCACTTGTAGCACATTACTCAGTTAACCCTAGGAACTGCATACCCTTTGTCAATCTCTGACCAAGTGTAGGTTTTGGATTAGCGATTGCCATCGCTTCATCCTCATGTCTAGTTGTTGATGGTAGGTCCATACGTGATGCACGTTTAGAGATGGCTTTTGGAAAACCTTCGGCTCTGTTAGCTGCGTATGTATCTAGGTGGTAAAGACGCGCTTCATCAAACACATTGTTACGTTTAACGATGCCTTTATCGATAGGTCCAAAAGTATCCATGGTTAAAGTCTAGTCTTATTGTGGTGGTAATACTCAATAAAAGCTAATGTGAGCATGTCCACTAATTGAGGTGAGTCTTTATGCTTCTCTTGGAAATGGGCTTTCCATGCAACCGCGTTGAATTTACTCGAACCACATCCATTGTGAATATCTGTAAATACAACGCGTGCAAATTTGGAGGTACGTCCCTGATAATCCAGGGACTCCTCAAGAAAGTCGTAGAAGCTCACCGACGTATAATGACACAAAAAGCTACTGTCTAGACAGGTGAATCTAAAATTTCATCAACGGCGTCATCAATAGTACGGCCACCGTGCTCTGTAGCACAATCACCGCAGTTCTTGCACATTAGCGACGCTTAGTTGATTTCTTAGCTGTCTTCTTGACAGCCTTTTTAGCAGTCTTCTTTACCGCCTTCTTGGCAGTCTTCTTGACTGGCTTCTTAGCAGTTTTCTTAACCGCCTTCTTAGCCGCCTTCTTCTTAGGCTTTAAGATTTCATCCAACTCTTCTTCCCACACCTGTGCACCAGTTGTGAGGAACTTATCATCACGAAGAGCCTTGCCGACGATAGCTACGATAATTGCGAATACAACGATAATTAAAATTTCCATAACCCAATCATAGGGCTACTGCCTTCCCAAATCAAGCTCTACCTGCATATGAAGCCTGGCTACCCTAACCCTCAACTTGAGGTTTAACCCTGGGGGGGTGTCCAATCCTGAGAGCCTCGGCGTGTCGCCTTTCCTGTGAGTTTCTAGGTTGTCGGCGTGTCGTGTAGGTGGGTGGGTGGCTATCTAGTAGCCTTATCCCACGCCACCAGATAGGGGGCAAAAAGGGGGAATAATGAAAACTATCAACCAAAAGCAAGCGGTTCAGGCTATCGCTAACCTAGAACCTTTCAAGGCGGGCTCACTCACAGGTGAGTGGGTTCGTGTCTCATTCTACTCAGGCAGACTCAGCGTTAGCCACCCTGAGTTAGCCAATCTATGCGAGACACTCAACAAGGGCGAAAGCGCCTATGTCGTGTTCTCATACTTTACGCCTATCGCATACGCCACAGAAAAGTGGCACACAGTAACCGAAAAGTTCTCACCTACAACATCACGCCATCAATCCATAGTTAGAAAGGCGGTCGCATAATGGAAATGGAAAAGGCAAAAGTTCATCAGTTCTTGCGCTCTCTCAATGGCAAGTTCTTCACAGTGGAATTCATCAAGCGCACGACGGGGGAGGTTCGCGTAATGCGAGCCACCACCAACTACGAAAGCAAGTTAGCGGGAGGGGACTTAGGTTACGACGCTAACGAAAAGGCTCTCATTCCAGTATGGGATTTAGAAAAGAAAGCTTTCCGCTCAATCCCAACGGACGCGGTAGTTCGTATAGTAGCCCTAGGGAATACATACGACATCAAGTAGGACAAGAGGCGCGGACTTCCCCCCGCGCCTCTCTCTATTCCCCGTAGGGGAATGGGGAGGGTGGGCCAACACAAACAATAGAACGGCTTAGGGACTGGCAAAGGAACCCCAGGAATAATAAAGAGAATTCTGTGAGTCGGGCGTGTCGGCTTGACACCCCACGCGGTCGGGCGTGTTGCCAATCCTGTGAGTTTTTAGACTTTCGGCGTGTCGCATTGTATCTATCAGGGCTATCAACTAGATTTATCTTATGAACAGAGGGGGGGTGATTATTATGGAAAACACAGAAAGCACTACCGCTATCGCGGAAATGTGGCAAGGTAGCGATGTTACTCGCCTAGTAGGCGCTAACGCAACACTAACCAATGTCCGCACTGGTAGCACTATCACGGGGCGTATTACAAGCGCGAAGGTCAGCACTATCGCTAAGGACTCTGACCTTTATGTCGAAGGTCTATCTTTCGTCAGCGAAGTCAAGGTCGAAGGTATCTACGGGTCATTAGACCTAGCGACACCATTCATCAGCGACTGGGCACGCAAGTCGTATGACCACTGGCTAATCAACATTCAGGCGTAAGCCGCAAGGGGCAGGTGCTTCCCCCACCTGCCCCACTAATAACACTACTAGGGGAAAGGGGGGACATCATGGAAGTAGACCCACGCTATGCGATGGCTCAAGTCTATAAAGCTTTACGCGGTAAAGCAGAATTGACTGACCAGTTCACTGATGAAGTGAACAATTGCAACGGCCCAGCCGATGCATTCAAAATCTGCATGAAGTACCTATCGTTAGCAAACGCTTCATAGGTTGTTCAGCCCCGCGGCCGTTCCCGCGGGGCTGGCGCAGTTTGTGTTGGCCCGCCCACCCCGTTCTATATTTATATAGGGAGTTAGGGAAAGAGAATCCTGTGAGTTTCTCAGGATTCGGCGTGTCGCATTGATTGCTATCTACGCATAGTTTAGAGTTCCACTAGTAGCCAAGGGGGCTACGGGAAAGGGATATATGTCAGAAAAGTACTATTCTACTGGTAGGGATTTAACTATCTCAATGGTAGAAATCAAGGCTACCTCAATTGAGGAAGCCGAAGCGGTTATGCAACGATTCATAGATGTAATTAGTGAAGTTATGAAGGATGATGTACGCTGGGATGAAGCGGACTGGTCCATCCAAGAAAATACATTAACGGCAGAAGGTATCTACGAAGTTACCGACGAGTATGACTACCATAAGGGTCATAGAATAATTGAGGTGGCATAATGTGTTTTAAATGTGGTACTACGCAAGACGGTAATATTGTGCACAGTGGGACCGACGCATTCTGCCTCGGGGTAATCGAACACGTAGGGCGCATATGCTATGACTGCGCTAATAAGGTTAACAAGAAGGAGCAGGTAAATGCCTAATGAAATCATCTTCTACAACGGTTTCAACCTACTCGTGGATATCATCATCGCGGTCACCGTTGGATTCTTTGCCTACAGGTCAGGTAAAGCTTCAGGTTATATCCAAGGTTACGGTGAAGGTGAAGAAGACTATCGTGACAGTCTCGAACGATACGCCGACTACGCGTACGAGGCCAGCCGCGAGCGCTAACAAGTTTCTCGTAGACGTGGTTCCAGACTAGGACGTCCGCCACTTATACGTGAATGCATAACCCCCTCAGGGCCCCAGTGGATATCCCTTCCCCACTGGGGCCTTTTGCTTGCCCTATTAAACGAGAATGTTTGTGTTGGGGCTTATGGGCGTGTGTGTATAAACATTTCGATATATATCTTCATATACACACATAAGCCCCAACACAAACCTTTCCTGAGAGTCGGGCGTGTCGCCCTGGTGCAATCCTGTGAATAATAAGACTATCGGCGTGTCGCTGATAAGGCTGAGAGATAAGAGTCTAGTATTAGGGCACGCGAGACGGTCTCGCGAATTGAAGGGGGGTGTGCCTTATGGCGCACGACTTGGAAATGGAGAACGGCGAGGTTGCCTTCGCGCTACGCGGGGCACCTGCGTGGCACGGTCTAGCAAACCGCACATTCTCCGCTGATGAGCATGTCTCAACTGCAGACATGCTCTCTGCTGCAAAACTAGACGGATGGAATGTCCGCCTAGAGGATGCGATTTATCCTGAAGGATACCGCACCAACTCCGACCTATTCATGGTCACACGCACCAATCCATTCGATGCGGGCACTGACGTGCTTGCAATCGTCGGTAAGCGTTACCGCGTATTCCAAAACGAGGATTTATTCACCTTCGGTGATAACATCCTAGACGGTGGCGCATCATGGGAGTCTGCTGGCTCCATTAAAAACGGCAAGGTAGTCTTTGGCTCCCTAGTCGTACCTCGCGAGTTCATTCTCGACCCTAACGGCGCTGCTGATAAGACTACTACTTATCTGCTAGTCCATACATCACACGATGGCTCTGCATCAGTTCAAGCATCCATTACTCCAGTTCGCGTGGTCTGCCAAAACACGCTCCATGTCGCACTGAATAACACCAAGAGTTCATTCAAGTTGCGCCATACTCTCAAGGTAGAGGGTCGCGTTGCTGAGGCTCGCATGGCTCTTGGTCTAACCTTCAATTACATGGATGAATTCGAATCCATCGCTAAGTCTCTCTTTGAGACTCCAATGTCCAACGCTCAATGGGATAAGTTGATTAACACAATTTACCCTAAGCCTGATGCTAACCAAGCGCCACAAGTGAGCACCAAGTGGCAGGCTAAGCGCGACCTACTGGATGACATCTACTTCCAGTCTCCAACCCAGACCAACATCAAGGGCAATTACTGGGGTGCCCTCAATGCACTCACTGAGCGCATCGATTACTTCCGCACTGGACGCACCGCCAATGGCGAGGCGCTCATCGGAGCAGCCAGTGGGTTCGACCCAGTGGTCAATGCGGAAAAGTCCCGCATCCTCCGCGCCGTCCGCGAGTTAGCGAGCGCGTAAGCCTACTAAGCCCCCCGCATCCAGCGGGGGGCTTTGGCATGCTCAAAAGAAGCTGATTATCCACAGCCTGTGGATAAGTGTTTGTGTTGGGGGCTTACTGAACAGATACTAATACAAGGTATAGGTAGCGTTCATAACAGCACCTATACAGTAAGCCCCCAACACAAACCTTAGAGTCGGGCGTGTCTGAGAGTGTGGCGTGTCTGCTTTCCTGTGAGTTTTAGAGATTATGGGCGTGTCGTGAAAGAGATAGCAGACCCCTATGGTTAGATACTCGTAGTGGAAATACCACTATTAGAGAGAAGGAGAAATCCAATGCTTGATAACCCAATCAAGGAACGACTCTAATGATGAAGGGGGGTGATACTATCTTTACACGCAACAACGCTCAACTCATTGAGCAACAAGCCGTCCGCAACCCAATGGTTGAGGGACAATACTTTACCAACATGACCGAACTACTTTGGTCTGATGGGACTATTACATTCGGTTGCCTCAAGTGTGGCGAACAAACCGAAAGCCGACCACAACTATCTATCCATGTGGGTAAGGCACACAATCCAAAGCCTGCTAAGACTACTAAGACTATTAAGTATAAAGCGGTCAAGGCAACAGGCACACGACCATACACCAAGCGCAACAAGGAATACTGGGCAAATGGTGGCAACATCAACCAAAATCGTAGAACAACAACCGACTCTACTCTAGCCGATAAGGAACTAGAGTTTTGGAAGGCGCAAGCGCACCGAGCAGAGGCTGAACTCCGCAAGGTAAAAGCGCAACTAAAAGCCCTACTAGACATAAAGTAGGCAGGGTTTCTCACCCCCCGTGAGATAGCACCTGAGCAAGTGGCTAAAAGGCTCACCACCAACTAACGAAGGGTAAGAAAGTGGCAACCACTATAAAAGTAGATAGGCTAGTCCTATTAGATGCTCTACAAGTAAAATTGGCAGAGCAAGATAAACTCCGTGCCGAATACAAAAAGGCTGAGGAGAAATACAAGAAAGAGCAGGAAGCCTTTGCTGATAAGGTTCTAGCATTGGCTAAGTCAGGCAAGTTAGAGGTTCATAGAGTCAATACCCGCACCTACAACGGCGGGCTGATTGAGGTTGAGTGGAAGGCTGACCGCGCACTCATCAACTCCGAACCACAGAGTCCTGACCGACCTGAGGGCTGGGTTCATGAAAGCGATTATGAGGAACTCCGTAAGACTATCAGATTGCTTAGCATGACGACAGAGCCTTATGTTCCTGCCTCAACTTATCGCGCAGTATCACAATGGCTTTAATAGCATAGGGCTATTAAACACTCCTGAGCATGAGTATAAAAGGCTTCACCTTTGACATAGGGTGCTTTCGTAAGGGGTAGGACTATTATCTCCATTCTAGTCCTCCCGTGTTGTCAGTAAGCCCCCCGCCTGTGGAGTCGGGGGGCTTATTGTTTGTGCTGGGCTTGCTGTAATAAGTAGCTATCACGGTATAGGTACGGATTTCATCTCTGCCTATACCAGCAAGCCCAGCACAAACTTTCCTGTGAACTCGGGCGTGTCGTATCCTGTGAGTTTTGGAGAACTCGGGCGTGTCGCTTTGGTGTGGAGAGAGATGAGAGTATTGTTCGCCTTACCCAATAGAAGGGGGTATGTATGAACAGTTTAGAACGCAAAGAGCGTTTTACAGAACTGATGGCAACGATAGAGTTGTTGCCTAGTGTAGATGATGAAAACTACGAGCCTGTATTTCCTAAGGGAACACTAGGCTTATCAGATGGCAACCTCAAGACCGCAATCATGGCACAGGCTATGAGAGGTGATGAGGACTTCGTTGGTAATCTTATCAACGCGCTCGCCAACACAGGCTTCGAGGCTTGCCACGCCAAGCATGAGGCTGATGAAACACCTAACGACGACGACCTCTCCGCTATCACACTAGCAATCCATGTAGCGTGGGCGAGTGGCGCACTAGCCCCTATGCTACTCCTATTAGGTGGCATGGGTAAGATGTTATCTGCCCTAGATGTAGATGTGCCTGAGGATTTGCCACTCATTTTCCGTCCTAACGGCTTGATGGCTGATAAGGCAGGTAAGTTCGACCCGATAGCCCTATTAGACATGGATAAGGCTAGCCTTATCAAATACATGGCAAAGGAGTTGGGTGATGACGACTAAAATTGTAGATGGCGTAAAGATGGTAGAAGTGCCCTTCACAATTACTTACAATGTCCTCGTAGAGGAGCACAAGTACCTAGAGTATGTAACTTCAGGTATCCCAGTAGGTGCTATGGCACAGGCTGGTAAAGAAACCCTATTAGATGTAACCAAGCCTGTTATAGATAAGGCTAATGAAAACTGGACAACTATGATGGTAGAGGTGGCGTAATGGGTATGGATGTCTATGGTACTAAGCCTACTAGCGAGAAGGGCGAGTATTTCAGAAATAACGTGTGGTGGTGGCGACCACTATGGGATTACTGTGAGCATGTAGCGCCCGAACTGTGTGAAGGCGTGAGTGCCCACTACAACGACGGAGATGGATTAAATGATGAGAAGGCCAAGGCGCTCTCTAAAATCCTTCTAGAAACCCTATCAGATGGCAGATGCCTAATCTATGAGGCGCAGTACAACCTAGAGGTCTCGCAACTTCCTAATGAGGACTGCAATATATGTGGTAAGACTGGCATACGCACCGACGAGGTGGGTAAAGAGCACGGCATGGATGTAAAAGCCCTATCAGATGATGAGGCTATCGTGTTAGGAAGGGAAACGGGCTGGTGTAATGGGTGTAACGGTCTTGGTTGGAAGCCAAACTGGGCAACTCACTACCCATTCTCGCGTGAGAACGTACAAGAGTTCGCAGAGTTCCTAGCAGAAAGTGGTGGATTCAGTATCTGCTAGGGTTACCCCCTTCAACTAATCCACCAAATAGGGCTAGCAAGCACCAGCTTGCTGGCCCTATCTCTTTACGGAACGTCCGACCTGGCGGTACCTGGCGGCGGCAGCAGAGTTTGTGTTGGCCCACCCATCGCTCATAATGTATTTAATTATACATTATTCGCTTTCCCACCCTTTATGACCTTTTTTAATATAAAAAAGGTCATTCTGCCCATTGGGCTATTGGCTTTAGCCATATAGCCCAACACAAACTGTGGCGCATATCACATGAGAGATTCCTGTGAATACGGCGTGTCGGCTTGAGAGAGCAGAGAGAGAGCACTAGGCTGAGAGATTTGGCTACTGCCACCCTAGCAGAGAGTGTGACCGCGCTCACAGCCAGATTTAATAGCCCTATCTGCAAGGACTATGCGGATAGTAGGCTTATTGCGAGAGAGAGGCAGATAAGTTACTCATGGGTAACTCTGTGAGTTTTAGGGGGTATCGGCGTGTCGTCTTTAATATAGATAGAGAGTCACTACGCTTAGGGGAGTGGCAACAACGCCACCCACTTATTGAAGGGGTCTTATGACTACCAACCTTGCGTTGCTCGTAGTGAGCAACACCGAACTAGAGGGGATTCCTGCCCAAGCGCAGACTCTCCTTATTGGAACAGATACCGAGGTCTTAGGGTATCACCGCGTATCAAATGGTGCGAAGGGTCGAGGACAGGCGTGG
>JACCDX010864853.1_pt1 | contig 11971 bp, 11 predicted proteins | sample 7449681 | NCBI WGS metagenome assembly JACCDX01 (sample SAMN15323450, study PRJNA562643) | freshwater metagenome | isolation source: river surface water | place: USA:Blue River Watershed | collected 2017-08-18 | reverse complement strand
GTGCAATCATTGAGCAAACGTCTGCCCTGGTGGACATTCAAACGCACCAAAAAAGCGCAAACTACGACTTGAACTTTTTTCAAGCCCCCTCCTAAAACTTCAATCCAACTCAGACTGCTAAAGCGTTTGTCTTGGTACCATCACGAGTTGGCAAAAAATGGAGGCACTCAGTGTCAAAACTTCTTAAATTTGCATTAGGTGTAGACCGTATCAGTGAGCAGTTTGGCCACGTTGCGGCATTTGGTGTGTTAGCCGCCGCCATCATCTCGGCAGGCAATGCGTTCATTCGCTACGGATTCGATCTCAGCTCAAACGGCTGGCTTGAAATTCAGTGGTATCTGTTCGCCGTCACGGTCATGTTGGGTGCACCCTTGGTGCTCAAACTCAACGAACACGTGCGCGTGGACTTGTTTTACGGAAAACTCAAAAAGAACGCGCCCGTTTACGTGGACTTGTTTGGCTTAATCGTGTTTCTGCTGCCTGTGATGGGCATGTTGGCTTGGTTGAGTTTTCCCTTGTTCCTCAAAATGTTCGTCACCAACGAAATGTCGAGCAACGCGGGTGGCCTGATTCGTTGGCCTGCCATGCTTCTTCTCCCCTTGGGCTTTGGCTGGATGTTCCTGCAAGGTTTGAGCGAAATCATCAAGCGCGTGTCTTACTTGCAAGGCAAGTTTGAAATGGACACGCATTACGAAAAGCCAGTGCAATAAGGACGCATGATCATGCAAATGGAAAACTTCGCACCCATCATGTTCGCCGGCCTTGTGCTGACGATGCTCATTGGTTTCCCCGTCGCGTTCTCGCTGGCATTTTTAGGCTTGGCTTGTGGCCTCTTTGCCATCAGCATGGACTGGTTCCCAGTGAGCTTCATGTCCAACTTGCCGTTGAACATTTTTGGCATTCTCAGCAATGACTTGCTGTTAGCCATTCCCTTCTTCACCTTCATGGGTGCCATTCTTGAAAAGTGTGGCCTCGCCGAAGACATGCTCGACTCGATGGGCCAGCTCTTTGGCACCGTGCGCGGCGGCTTGGGCTACTCGGTCATCATCGTGGGTTTCATTTTGGGCGCCATCACTGGCACCGTGGCTGGCCAGGTGATTGCCATGGCTTTGATCTCACTGCCTGTGATGATTCGCTATGGCTACAACATGCGCTATGCCACAGGTGTGTTAGCGGCCTCTGGCACCATCACACAGTTGGTGCCTCCTTCGCTCGTGTTGGTGGTGATGGCTGACCAACTCGGCCGCTCTGTGGGCGACATGTACAAAGGCGCATGGGGCCCCTCGATGCTGCAAGTGGGCATCTTCGCGCTCTATACCTTCGCCCTCGGCCTGATCAAACCCGACCATGTGCCAGGCATCCCCAAAGAAGCACGCACAGCAGACGGTTTCCACCTCTGGATGAAGTGCTTGCGAGGCATCATCCCTTCAGCCTTCTTGATCTTTGCGGTCTTGGGCTCCATGGGCGGTTTGCCTGGCATCAATACCGCCATTGCGACCCCCACCGAAGCTGGTGCCATGGGTTGCGTGGGCGCTTTGATCTTGGCGGCCATTCATAACCGCTTAGACAAAGCCCTAATTTGGGAAGCCATGCACAGCACCATGCGCCTGACAGCCATGGTGGTATTCATCTTGATTGGCTCACGCGTGTTTTCGATGGTGTTCCAAGGTGTGGACGGCGCCAAGTGGGTTGAACACTTGCTGACAGGTTTACCTGGCGGCGTGGTGGGCTTCTTGATTGTGGTGAACATCTTCATCTTCTTCTTGGCGTTCTTCTTGGACTTCTTTGAGATCGCCTTCATCATCTTGCCTATGCTCGGGCCTGTTGCCGAGAAGATGGGCATCGACATGGTGTGGTTCGGCGTGCTGTTGTGCGTGAACATGCAAACCAGCTTCATGCATCCACCTTTCGGCTTTGCCCTGTTCTACTTGCGCGGCATTGCAGACACCTTATTCAAAGAGGGCCGTATTGAGAAGCCCGTGAAGTCGAATGACATTTACATGGGTGCCATTCCTTGGGTGATCATGCAGCTGATCTTGGTCGTGATCGTGATCTTTGTTCCAGAGACGGTGACCATGTTCTTGGACAAAGAAGAAAAGGTCGACCTCGACAAAGTGGTGATTGAAATGCCAACCGAGCAAGAAACACCAGAAGCCGAACTCAAACTCGAAGGTGCCAAACCCTCTGAAGGCGAAAGCGCTGCACAAGAGCAAAAACGCATGGAAGACTTGTTCAAAAAATAAAGTCTCTCCAACGACTAGCCCCTCCGGTACGCCTGAGGGGCTTTTTCTTGCACCTCTTCCACACCCACCATGACCACACCAGAACCAACCATCCCCGCGGCTTTAGGCCCCACCCCGTTTGTGTTTCATCCCTCTGCCGAGGGTGGCATTGAAGGGCCAGCTTTCTCACGCTGGTTTCAAGCCATCACTTGGACCACGCTGGTGAGTTCGGGTTATTGGCTGTTCAGCTTGTGGCAACAAGGCAAGTTTGGGGGTGACACTGGTTTGAATGGTTTACGTGCCGCGGGTTGGTTTGTGTTGGGCTGGGCTTTGCTCGCTTGGACCACGTGGCATGTCATGCACAGCCGCGCACGCCTAGACGCCATGGGCATTCACCAAACCTGGATTTGGGACAAGCACATGCGCTACGACGAGCTGGCCTACGCCAAACTGATTCGCATTCGAGGCTTGGAGTGGTTCATGGCACCCCGCTTTTATGTGCGTACGCTGATGGGCAAGTTTGCGGTGTTTTACGTGAGCAGCCCTCACGTTCAAGCCGAATGTGAACGCCTAAGTGCAGAACTAGCAGCGTTTCGTGAGTTTTAAAGTTCAAACGAATCGCCTATAAAAAAACCGCGCCTCGGCGCGGTTTTTTTTTCCTGCAAAAAAGCTGGATTACAGCTTTTGCTTTTGCATGAATTGGTCGAACTTCGCTTCGGTAAACTGGAACCACAGGTTCGAGTCAGCACGGAACTTAGAGTAGTCAGCATAGACTTTCTTGAAGTTGGGGTTCTTTTCCGAAACTTCGTTGTAGAACGCCATGGCTTCTTTGAACGCCAATGCCATCACGTCTTTGGGGAACTCGCGCAACTTGGTGCCCGAACCCACCAACTGCTTCAAAGCAGCTGGGTTACGTGCATCGTATTTGGCTTGCATGTCAGAGTGCGCTTGTGCAGCAGCAGCTTCAACGATGGCTTTGTTCTCTGGAGACAGTGCAGCAAATGCTTTGTCGTTGATGAAGAAGTCGAGCTGAGGGCCGCCTTCCCAGAAGCCTGGGTAGTAGTAGAAAGGTGCAACCTTGCTGAAACCCAATTTCAAATCGTCGTATGGACCAACCCACTCAGCTGAGTCGATCGTGCCTTTTTCCAAAGCTGGGTAGATGTCGCCACCAGGAATGTTTTGAGGGATGACGCCCATACGCTCAAGCACTTTGCCAGCAAAGCCACCCACGCGGAACTTCAAGCCTTTCAAGTCATTCACAGACTTGATTTCTTTGCGGAACCAACCACCCATTTGGGCACCCGTGTTACCACCTGGGAAGTTCACGATGTTGTACTTGGCGTAGAACTCGCGCATCAGCTTCAAGCCGTTGCCTTCATACATCCACGCTGTCATTTGACGGCTGTTCAGGCCGAAAGGAATGGCACAACCCAAAGCAAAGGTTTCGTCCTTACCGAAGAAGTAGTAAGGCGCTGTGTGAGCCATTTCAACGGAGCCTTGTTGTACGCCGTCCACCACGCCGAAAGCAGGCATGATTTCACCTGCGGCATGCACCGAAATTTCGAACTTGCCACCCGACATGGCTTTGACAGCCTTGGCGAAGACATCGGCTGCGCCGTGGATGGTGTCGAGCGATTTAGGAAAGCTCGAAGCCAAGCGCCAGCGAATTGCGGCTTGTGCGTGCACAGCGGGGGCTGCACCGGCAGCCAAGATACCTGCGATACCTGCGTTTTTAATTACGGAACGACGGTCCATGAAAGACTCCCATGTGTTGTTGATACAAATCGTTCAGAGCGCACATTTGTGACGTAACACCCGAAAACGATGGGGCATTGTATGCAGTTGCAAATGCCTTTAGATGCGCGGGTTTACCCCTGAAGAACTTGTATTTCAAAATTCTTCCAAGAGTTTGAAATTACTTCAACTCAGCGTTAACTCAAAAGCGTTGCAAACCGCTTTTCGATGGACGCTTGAATGCCAGCCGCATCCAAACCCATCTCAGCCAAGAGTTTGGCTGGGTCACCATGCTCGGTGAACACATCAGGAATACCCAGCACCAACACAGGTTTGGGTTGCTGTAAATCTTGCAATGCTTCTAGCACGGCCGAGCCAGCACCACCCATGGTGGCGCCCTCCTCCACGGTGACCAAGGCATCGTGGGCGGCTGCAATTTTGGCAAGCAAGTCCGTGTCCAGCGGTTTGGCCCACCGCATGTTCACCACCGTGGCATCCAACGCTTCAGCGGCTTGCAATGCGGGATACAACAGCGTGCCAAACGCTAGGATGGCAATGCGTTTGCCTTCGCGACGCACTTCTCCTTTGCCAAACGGCAAAGCTTGTAAACCTGGCTGCACAGGCACACCTACGCCTGCACCGCGCGGATAACGCACCGCCACGCAATGGTCTTGTTGGTAGGCCGTGGTTAACAACTGACGGCATTCGTTTTCATCAGCGGGGCAAGCCATGCTGACGTTTGGAATGCAGCGCATGAACGGGATGTCGTACCAGCCCGCGTGCGTAGCACCATCGGCGGCCACAATGCCCGCGCGATCGAGCGCCAGCACCATGGGGAGTTTTTGCAGCGCCACATCGTGAATCACTTGGTCATAGGCACGCTGCAAGAAGGTGGAATAAATTGCCACCACAGGTTTGACGCCTTCACAGGCCAAACCTGCGGCAAACGTGACGGCGTGCTGCTCGGCAATGCCCACATCGTGGTAACGCTCAGGAAAGCGTTTGTGAAACGCCACCATGCCCGAACCTTCACGCATGGCGGGTGTGATCCCCACCAACAGCGGGTCGTGCTCGGCCATGTCGCACAGCCAATCGCCAAACACTTGAGTGAAGGTGGTTTTACCCACACCCGCGCTGGGCACCAAACCCACCGCAGGGTCGAATTTGCCAGGGCCATGGTAGGCCACAGGGTCAGCCTCAGCCAGCTTGTAGCCTTGGCCTTTTTTGGTCACCACATGCAGAAACTGAGGGCCTTCCAAATGCTTGAGGTTTTCTAGTGTGGGGATGAGCGAATCAAGGTCGTGCCCGTCAATTGGACCGATGTAATTGAAGCCAAACTTCTCGAACAAAGTGGCCGGCACCACCATGCCTTTAGCGTGTTCTTCAAAACGCTTGGCCAGCTCAAACAAAGGCGGTGCGCCTTTGAGCACTTGCTTGCCCACCTCTTTGGCGGCTGAGTAAAACTTGCCGCTCATCAGCTGCGCCAAGTAGCGATTCAACGCTCCCACAGGTGGGCTGATCGACATGTCGTTGTCGTTCAAGATCACGAGCAACTTCGACGTGGATACCCCCCCGTTGTTGAGTGCTTCAAAAGCCATGCCCGCTGTCATCGCACCATCACCAATCACGGCAATGGCATGGCGCTGCTCGCCTTTTTGCTGTGCGGCAATGGCCATGCCCAACGCCGCTGAAATACTGGTGGATGAGTGGGCGGTCCCAAAGGCGTCGTACTCGCTTTCGTCACGGCGCGGAAAACCGCTCAGGCCGTGGCGTTGGCGCAGCGTACCCATTTGGTCGCGGCGACCCGTCAAGATTTTGTGCGGATAGGTCTGGTGTCCCACGTCCCACACGATGCGATCGTGCGGCGTGTTGAACACATAGTGCAAAGCCACAGTCAACTCGACCGTACCAAGGTTAGAGCTGAGATGTCCACCTGTTTTGGCCACACTTTGAATTAAGTACGAGCGCAACTCATCGGCCAACGCAGGCAGCTGGTGGCGCGGCACAGCCCGCAAGTCTGCGGGTGAGTTGATGGTTTGCAGCAAATTAGGCATGTTTCTTCAAGTGTTTCGGTTCACCACACGCTCAGCCAACGCAGCCAGTGTGTGGGTGTGCGTCAAGCCTGTGCCTTGCAAAGCGTCCAACGCCTCGCATAACAACGACTGCGCATATGACTTCGCCTCCTCCAAGCCCAACAACGAGACGTAGGTGGGTTTGTCATTGGCAGCATCTTTGCCTGCAGTTTTACCAAGCGTGGCTGAATCGGCGATGACATCCAAAATATCGTCCACGACCTGAAAGGCCAAACCCAAAGCCTGACCATAACGCTTCAAGCCATTCAGGGCTTGCGGTGTGGTCTCTCCGCACGCGGCCCCCATCATGACGCTCCCTTCGAGCAACGCCCCTGTTTTGAGGCGATGCATCTGGCGCAGTTGGTCTTCGTTCAGCGCCATGCCCACACTGGCTAAATCAATCGCTTGACCCCCCGCCATGCCAGCGTGACCTGCAGATGTAGCGAGTAAGCGGCACAAACTGGCTTGCACGCCTGTAGGGATCGACGACGCATCAGGCGTAAGAAATTCAAAGGCCAAAGCCTGCAAAGCATCGCCCGCCAACAAAGCCTGGGCTTCGCCAAACTGCACATGCACAGTGGGTTTGCCACGACGCAACACATCGTTGTCCATGCATGGCATGTCATCGTGTACCAGCGAATAGGCGTGGATTAACTCCACCGCACATGCGGCGCGTAAAGCAGCTTCATCAAGGACAGCATCTTTTTGACCGTGGGCCACCGCCTCACGTGCAGCCAATACCAACAAGGGACGCAAACGCTTGCCGCCATCTAGCACGGCATAGCGCATGGCCTCCCCTAAGCCTGCTGGGGCTTGTGGACTCACCCATTGCGACAAAGCATCTTCGACCACCGCCAGCCAATGAGCGCTCCACTGATCCAGCTCTGCAGATGTCATGGCTGTGCTCACGTGGGTGTCCAAGCTTTCAAAGCGCCGTTATCCAGCACCTTGATTTGCTGCTCGACGGCATCCAACTGCGCACGGCAGTAACCCAAAAGTTCAGCACCACGTTGATAACCCGACAATAAATCGGACAAAGGAAGTTGGCCAGATTCCATTTGTTGCACCAAGCCTTCTAGCTCCTTCAATGCAGCCTCATAGCTGACGGGCGCAGTGTCTGCGCCACTTGGGGTGGTTTTGGCCTTGGGCATGGTGTGCGAATATCCGTTTTGAGATGGGTCAAATAGCCTGCCATTTTAGGCCGCATGCGGGGCAAAGTTTGCACCCATGGGTACAATGGGCCTCCTTCAATCGACCTCACGGCCGATTTATTTTTGTCCACTTACCTCCCTGTGGGGAGTCTTTAGGTCAGGTCACCCATGTCTGATTTAAGTCTTCAACTGCAGCAGGCGCAAGCCCAACTACCAGTTACCAGTTATTTCGATCAGGCGCTATTTCAGCGCGAACTGGAGACCATCTTTCAGCAAGGGCCCCGTTATGTGGGCCATCAACTTGCCGTGCCCAATGTGGGCGACTACTACGCTTTGCCGCATGAGGGCGAAGGGCGAGCGCTCGTGCGCTCGGCCAATGGCGTAGAACTCATCTCCAACATCTGCCGCCACCGCCAAGCCGTGATGCTCAAAGGCCGTGGCAATTTGCAAACCCAAGGCAAAGGCCATGCGGCTGGTAACTTGGTCTGCCCTCTGCACCACTGGACCTATGCGCCCTCAGGTGAATTGCTGGGTGCCCCCCACTTCGCACACGACCCTTGCCTGAACCTCAACAACTACAAGTTGCGCGAGTGGAACGGCATGCTGTTTGAAGACAACGGGCGCGACATCTTGGCCGACCTCGCAGGCATGGGCCCCGCCAAAGACCTCAACTTCGATGGCTACGCCCTCGACCACGTGGAGCTGCACGAGTGCAACTACAACTGGAAAACCTTCATCGAGGTCTACCTAGAGGACTATCACGTCGGTCCCTTCCACCCAGGCTTAGGCAACTTCGTCACTTGCGACGATTTGCAATGGGAATTCAAGCCCGAGTACTCGGTACAAACGGTGGGCGTGGCCAACACCTTTGGCAAGCCCGGCTCTGACATCTACAAAAAATGGCATGACGTGCTGCTGAACTACCGCAGCGGTGCCCTGCCCGAGCGCGGTGCGATTTGGCTCACCTACTACCCACACATCATGGTGGAGTGGTATCCGCATGTGTTGACCGTATCCACACTGCACCCGATCAGCCCCACCAAAACGCTGAACATGGTGGAGTTCTATTACCCAGAAGAAATCGTCGCCTTCGAGCGCGAGTTCGTCGAAGCCCAACGTGCGGCCTATATGGAAACTTGCATCGAAGACGACGAAATCGCCGAGCGCATGGACGCAGGCCGCAAGGCGTTGATGGACCGTGGCGACAACGAAGTCGGTCCCTACCAAAGCCCCATGGAAGACGGCATGCAGCACTTCCACGAGTGGTACCGCGGCAAGCTCAACTTCACATCCATCTAAGCCGCACGCATGCAAGCCCTGTGGATGCTGCTAGGTGCAGCCTTTTTTGCCACGATGGGGGTTTGTGTCAAATATGGCTCCGCCCACTTCAACTCGGCAGAACTTGTGTTCTACCGTGGTGTTGTGGGTTTTGTTTTTTTAGCGGTCATTGCAAGACAACAAAACGTCTCACTGCGCACCCGCTATGCGGGCATGCATGCGTGGCGCTCCATCATCGGCGTCTCATCGTTGAGTGCTTGGTTTTACGCCATCTCCAAACTCCCTCTGGCCACCGCCATGACGCTCAACTACATGAGCAGCGTGTGGATTGCAGCCTTCATCGTGGGTGGCTCGCTCATCAATTGGAAGCCTAACGAAGGCCAAAGCCCTTGGTCACAAGGCCCTTTGGCGCTCACTGTGATGGCAGGTTTTGCAGGTGTGATCATGGTGCTGCGCCCCACCATGGCGCAAGACCAAATTTATGCCGGCCTCATTGGCCTCATGTCTGGTTTTTGTGCTGCTTTTGCCTACATGCAAGTCACAGCCTTGGGTCGCATGGGCGAACCTGAAACACGCACCGTGTTTTACTTTGCCATCGGCACCATCGTGGCAGGGCTAGCTGGCATGACCTTCATGGGCATCTCCACTTGGGAATGGGAGCACGCAGTGTGGCTCATTCCTGTGGGCATTTTTGCCTCGCTGGGTCAGTTGTGCATGACCCGCGCCTACAGCCACGGTGCCACGCTGGTGGTGGCCAACTTGCAATACTCGGGCATTGTGTTTGCCGCGCTTTACAGCTTGCTCTTGTTTGGCGATGACATTCCATTAGTCGGTTGGGCAGGCATGGCGCTCATCACTGTCAGTGGCATGGCGGCCACTTTGCTGCGTGCACGTGCTGCACCCACTGCACCTGCTGAAGAGCACTGAATCCACCCCATGTTTGTGCATCTTTGAAAGAACCACCATGTACACCACCCTCATTTCTGTTGCGCAACTCCAAGCCTTGCAAACCAGCGGCACACCTTTGGCCGTGTTTGATTGCACCTTCGATTTGATGAACCCAACTGCGGGCCACGCCCAATATGCCGAGCAACACATCGCTGGTGCACAACATGCTGACTTGGACCTTCACCTCGCCACACACGATGCCAACTTGCGCGTCAACGGCGGGCGCCACCCCCTGCCCCAGCGCAAAGTGTTTGCCACTTGGTTACAAAGCGTGGGCGTGAACAACAACACCCAAGTGGTGGTGTACGACCGCAACGGCATGAACTACTGCGGTCGCTTGTGGTGGATGCTCAAGTGGTGCGGTCACGAAGCTGTGGCGGTGCTCGATGGGGGGTTACAAGCTTGGGTGTCTGCTGGTGGTGCTGTTGCATCGGGTGCTGAACACGCCCAAGCGGCTGGCAACTTTGCGTTACGCAAACCCTTGGTCAAGTTAGTCGACACCACCAGCGTGTCACAACATTTGAGCGACGGCACGCAAACCATCGTTGATGCACGTGGTGCACCCCGCTACCGCGGTGAGGTGGAACCACTCGACCCAATAGCAGGCCACATCCCTGGCGCATTGAACCGCCCCTTCAACACCAACCTCAATGCTGAAGGCTTCTTCAAAAGCGCAGATGAATTGCGTGCTGAGTTTTCAGCTTTGCTGGGCAACGCCAAACCCGAATCCGTGGTGCACCACTGCGGCAGTGGCGTGAGCGCGGTGCCCAATGTGTTGGCGATGGAAGTAGCCGGCTTAGGCCGCACCGCGCTGTATGCAGGCAGCTGGAGCGAGTGGTGCAACACCCCAGGCCTGCCCTGCGAAAAATCTTAAAGTTAGTGCTGTGCCCACTCGCCCAAAGCGGCGACCAGGGCTATGCCTGCAAACAACCATGCCACTTGCGCCGCTGTCTCCTTGGGTGATAGCCGTTTTTGCAGTTGTGGAATCAAATCGGCCAGCGCCACATAAATAAAGCTGCTGGCAGCCACCACCAAGAAAAATGGCAAGTACTCGTGCAGTGCGCCCACAAGCAAGTAACCCACGACGCCACCAATGGCCGTGACGCCACCCGCAAGCGTGAGCTTGAGCAAGGCTGCGCGTGGATTGCTGAGTGTTTGGCGCAACACCACCAAATCGCCTACATGGTGTGGCACTTCGTGGGCCATCACCGCCAAAGCGGCCGCAATGCCCAAACGCGGATCTGCTACAAAAGCCGCAGCGATCAAAATGCCATCACCAAAAGCATGCACGCTGTCCCCCAACAACACGGCCCAACCGCCGCTGTGGTGGTTATGACCATGAGGGTGGTGATGCGCGTCGTGCATGTGATGCGCATGTGAGCCGTGGTCATGCGAATGGCCGTGGCGATGTGCATGGTGTTCATGAGTCACCGCGTGGTCATGCCCATGCTCGTGCCCGTGGTGCCACAACTCTGCCTTGTCGAGCAAAAAGAAAAAGACCAAGCCAACTAAAAGCGCGAAAAACAAAGCGTGGGCAGAAACGCCCGCTTCTTGCGACAGCTCAAACGCTTCTGGCAACAAACGCGTGAAGGCTGTCGCCAGCAAAGCACCCGCTGCGAGGCTGAGTAAATGTTGGGTAAACCGCGACAGCAACGCATAAGCCAACAAGGCCGCCAGCCACACACTGCCCATGCCAGCAACTAGGGTGCCGACAAGAATTGAAATCAAAGTCATGGGCAGATTATCCCGCGCCCAGCAAGCTCTACGACAACGAGGGACGGTTTAGTTCAAACCCGCTCAATGATGAGCGCAATTCCCTGCCCCACACCAATGCACATGGTGCACAGCGCATAGCGTCCACCTGTGGTGTGCAAGCGGTTAAGTGCGGTGGTGACCAAACGTGCACCCGACGCACCCAGTGGATGCCCAAGGGCAATCGCACCACCCCACGCGTTCACACGCGCATCGTCGTCTTTGAGGCCGAGCATGCGCAGCACGGCCAAGCCTTGGGCGGCAAAGGCTTCGTTGAGTTCAATCACATCGATTTGATCGAGCGTCAGTCCTGTTTGAGCCAGCACTTTTTCGGTGGCGGGCGCTGGGCCAATGCCCATGACACGCGGGGCCACACCAGCGGTGGCCATGCCCACCACGCGGGCTTTGGGCGTGAGGCCGTATTGCTTCACGCTCGCCTCGTTGGCAAGTAACAAAGCACACGCCCCATCGTTCACGCCGCTGGCGTTGCCTGCAGTCACACTGCCATCTGGCCGCACAACGCCTTTGAGTTTGGCCAACGCTTCTAAGCTGGTGTCACGGGGATGTTCGTCTTGGCTCACCACCACCGCATCGCCTTTTTTCTGGGGGATGGTGACGGGACAAATCTCGCGTGCAAAGTGTCCAGCTTGAATGGCGGCCAGTGCGTTGCGTTGGCTGCGCACGGCCATCTGGTCTTGCGCGTCACGCTCAATTTTGTAATCGACCGCCACGTTCTCGGCCGTTTCGGGCATGCTGTCCACGCCGTATTGGACTTTCATCAGCTTGTTCACAAAGCGCCAGCCAATGGTGGTGT
>JACCDX011658855.1_pt1 | contig 11972 bp, 8 predicted proteins | sample 7449681 | NCBI WGS metagenome assembly JACCDX01 (sample SAMN15323450, study PRJNA562643) | freshwater metagenome | isolation source: river surface water | place: USA:Blue River Watershed | collected 2017-08-18 | reverse complement strand
CGAAACAATCCAAGGATAAGAGACCCGATTTTTTGAGGGATCAGTCATCGGATAAAACAGAAAAGATTACGGGTAAAGACGTTTGGTTGGCAGTAACCTTGCGTCATGATCCATCACGCAAAGTATTTGGTTTTGCAATAATCGCCTTGAGTCTGATCATGGCAATCTCATTTGTTTCGTTTTTCTTCTCTTGGAATATGGATCAGAGTTTAATGTCCACCGATGATTGGGATTCATTCAATCAGTCTGGGAGTAGAGTTAGAAACTCAATGGGGTATTTCGGGGCATGGCTTTCGTATAAGTTTATTCACAATGGTTTTGGAATTGGTTCCTTTGCTTACTTGCCTTATGTTGCGCTGTGTGGTATGTATTTGCTCTTGGATTATCGACCTTTTTCATTATTGCGAATTCTAATCCATTCCATGTTGGTTGCGGTTTGGATTTCTTTATTCATGGGACTATTTCTTGGTATGTTTCCCTTGCTTGGAGGGGCTATCGGCTTTTTTAGCAATCAACTGATGAAAGAAAGTATCGGTTGGGTTGGAGCTTTTTTGGTTTTAGTTGGATATGGAGTAGCTTACAGTATATTCTTTTTAAATCTTAATCCATTTGCTCGAATTAAACTTAAGCAGTATCCCGAAGATGGATCGGATTACGATTCGGATTTTCATTCCGATAGCAATGCCGCGATTAAGGAGGAAGGCGAATTGGAAGAGCTTATTGAAGAGGAATACAAGGAAGAATATCCAGAGGAATCGTTGGAAGCCGAAATCATAGAAGATGACGAGGATACTCCATTAACGGCGGAACAATTGAATCAGATTTCAGTTAAAAAAGTGGTTGTAGATACACCCATGGAAGTAAATCTGCCAAATGGAGAAGACGAAAAGATTGAATCAAATCCTAAATTTCCTGTATCGGGTCCGTTGTTTGTTCCGGAAGTTGATTCCAAAGACACAAATCCCAAAATCAATGAAGGTAAGCAGGAAGAAGGAATGCAACAAATGGCCTACTCAGGTATTGATTTGTTGACCGAGAATAATTCCAGAAATACGGAGGATATATCCATCACAGACCCACCACCTATTTCGGCAGTTATTGAGGATGACAGTGGGTTTAAAATTGAAGATTTAACTTCTGCGGAGGAGGAAATGGTGGAAGAGAATACCGGGGATGTAACGTTGGAAAATGGAATGGAACGCAGAGGTTTGGATACCGTCTACGATCCAACCGCAGAGTTAAGTGCTTATAAATTTCCAACCTTGGATTTGATGACTGAATACGATGCCAAAAAGCAAGAAATTGATATGGTAGAGATTCAGGCTTCCAAGGACATGATTATTCAAACACTGGAAAATTATAAAATTGGGATTTCAAGTATAAAAGCAAGCGTTGGCCCAACCGTAACTTTGTATGAAATTGTACCTGCTCCTGGAGTAAAAATATCGAAAATCAAAAATTTGGAAGACGATATTGCTTTGAGTTTGGCCGCGTTGGGTATCAGAATTATTGCGCCGATTCCTGGTAAGGGTACTATCGGAATTGAAGTTCCAAATAAGAATCCGGAAATGGTGCCTATGCGCTCCGTGTTGGCTTCCAAACGCTTTCAAGAATGCGATTTTCAGTTGCCTGTAGTATTGGGCAAAACCATATCTAATGAGATTTATATTACCGATTTAGCAAAAATGCCTCACTTGCTAATGGCAGGTGCAACAGGACAAGGTAAGTCGGTGGGTTTAAATGCTATATTGGTATCATTACTATACAAAAAGCATCCCGCCTATGTGAAGTTTGTATTGGTAGACCCAAAAAAGGTTGAATTAACGTTATTCAACAAAATCGAACGCCATTTTCTAGCTAAATTACCCGGCGATGGAGAAGCGATAATTACGGATAATCACAAGGTAATCAATACGCTAAATAGTTTGTGTGTGGAGATGGATAACCGATATAAGCTGTTGCAAGATGCGTTAGTTAGAAATATAATTGAATACAATGCGAAATTCTTGGCGAGGAAATTAAACCCCAACGAAGGGCATCGTTTCTTACCCTACATTGTGGTTGTAATTGACGAGGTGGCGGATTTGATGATGACTGCAGGTAAAGAAATTGAAACCCCGATTGCTCGATTAGCGCAGTTAGCTCGTGCCATTGGTATTCACCTTATATTAGCTACCCAACGCCCGTCAGTAAATGTAATTACGGGTATGATCAAAGCCAATTTCCCTGCTAGAATTGCTTTTAGGGTGACTTCGAAAATAGACAGTCGTACTATTCTTGATGCAAATGGAGCCGACCAATTAATAGGGAAAGGTGATATGTTGTACAGTGGGGGAAATGAAATGATCCGGTTACAATGTCCGTTTGTTGACACGCCCGAAGTGGAAAGAATTGTTGATTTTATTGGTGAACAACGGGCCTTCCCATTGGCCTACCAGCTGCCAGAAGTGAAAGAGGAAGGTGGAGTTTTAGGAGGTGAGGCATTTGATCCAAATGAACGGGACGACATGTTTGAAGATGCGGCACGAATTGTGGTATTAAACCAGGTAGGTAGTACATCGATGATACAGCGAAAATTAAAGATTGGGTATAACCGAGCAGGACGATTGATGGATCAATTGGAAGATGCAGGAATTGTTGGACCCAATAATGGTTCGAAAGCTCGACAAGTTTTATTACCAGATGAATACTCTTTAGAACAATTTTTACGAAATTTGAATGATTAAATTATCCATGCAGAAATTACGATTTATTTTAATGCTTGTGCTGTCAGGAATAGTTTCTGCAGTAAGTGCTCAAAACGACCCCAAAGCGGATGCCATTTTAAAGAAAGTTGCCAAGGTTTATCAATCTTACAGTACCATTAATGCAAATTTCGCTATAACTACTACACCGGTAACAGGGAAGCCCACAGTTGAGACCGGGACTATCTGGTTAAAGGGAAAGAAGTTTAAATTGAATTACGCAAATCAGGAGATTTTTTGTGATGGTTTATTTACCTGGACTTATAACAAAGATGATTTGGAGGTAATTAAAGAGAATTTTAAACTTCGCGACAATGCCATTACTCCCAACGAGATATTTACGATTTATAATAGAGACTTCAAAAGCAAGTTTGAGGGTCCAACCGTTAGAAACGGTAAAAGCTACGATGTAATAATGCTTAGTCCTAAGAAAAAAGTAAATTTTGCTTATGTAAAACTTGAGGTAGACAAAGCAAGTAATAAAATTCAGCGCGTAGTGCAGCATTTTAAAAATGGGACCGAAGTAGCGATAGAAATTAAATCATTGACTCCGAATACTGTCTTGGCTGATAATTTCTTTACATGGAACCAAGCTGCACATGCCGATGCTATTTTGGTTGATTTAACCAAGAAGAAGTAGGTTTATCCCCTTCTGCTGTGAACGAGAAACGAAGATGTTCAATTGCAGGTTAGTCGTACTATTGCTGAAAATATAATAACATAAAAAAAAGGGGCTTTGTAATTAGCCCCTTTTTTTTATAAATCTAACTCTGATTTTTTAAAATCGGTGTTAAATAATTTATTGAACGTAATTCTTGTTTTTAGGTGATTATTTACCACCTAACACTTCAAACATTTTCTTTCCAATTTCTGCTGGGCTTTCTACAACGTGAATACCGCATTCGCGCATGATTGCCATCTTTGCTTCGGCAGTGTCGTCTTTGCCACCAACAATCGCTCCTGCGTGACCCATACGTCTTCCTGGAGGGGCTGTTTGACCAGCAATAAATCCAACTACTGGTTTTGTTCCATGCTCTTTAATCCAACGAGCCGCTTCTGCTTCCATACCACCACCGATTTCACCAATCATCACAATGCCTTTGGTTTCAGGGTCATTCATAAAGAACTCAACTGCTTCCTTCGTGGTAGTACCAATAATTGGGTCTCCACCAATTCCGATCGCTGTGCTCTGCCCTAATCCCAATTTGGTTAATTGATCAACGGCTTCGTAGGTTAATGTTCCGGATTTGGAAACTACACCAATACTACCTTTTTTGAAGATAAATCCGGGCATGATTCCGATTTTAGCCTCACCAGGAGTAATAATACCTGGGCAGTTAGGACCAATTAAGGTGCAATCATGGCCTTTGATATACTCACGAACGGTAACCATATCTTTGGTTGGAATACCTTCGGTGATACAAACGATAACTTTAATACCTGCTTCAGCAGCCTCCATAATAGCATCCGCTGCAAATGCGGGTGGAACAAAGATGATAGAGACATTTGCACCAGCTTCATTAACCGCATCTTTAACGGTATTGAAAACGGGTCTGTCTAAATGCAAACTACCGCCTTTACCGGGTGTCACACCACCAACAACGTTGGTTCCATATTCAATCATTTGTTGGGCGTGAAATGTACCTTCGTTTCCAGTGAAACCTTGTACAATTACTCGGGAGTCTTTGTTTACCAGAATACTCATAAAAATTGTTGCGCGAAAATAACCTACATTGACCCAAAACCCAAAGGTTTTGCGAAAAATGCAATGAAAGATAATTTAGGTAAGATTTCTAAGTAACCAGAATTAGTCTATTGTTTAGTTTGCGAAAAACAACTTATTTACTAATGGCTGATTGCAATTCTTCACTTAAAGGAGTAACGGTGGATGGATAATACCCAATCAAATGGCCGTTCTCGTTCAACAAAAACTTATTAAAGTTCCAACTCACGGTGGCATCTAAGCTTCCATTTTTTGATTTCTGAGTTAGCCATTGGTACAAAGGATGTTGGTTGCTTCCTTTTACATCCAACTTTTCGGTTAGAGGGAATGTAACGCCATAATTTACTTGGCAGAAAGATTCAATTTCTTCTTCCGTTCCTGGTTCTTGACTGCCAAATTGGTTACACGGAGTCCCAATGATCACCAACTTATCTTTGTATTTGTCTTGTAATTGCTGAAGTTCTTTGTACTGTGGGGTAAATCCACATTTTGATGCAGTATTTACAATCAAAACTTTTTTACCCTTGAAAGTAGATAGGTCCAAGGTGGTTTTCTCGTCTAGTTTTTTAATGGAAATGGCATAAAATCCAGACGGTTGGGATTGCAGGCTAGCAACAGGTTCTACCGTTTTTGATTTTCCAAAGAAGCAAGAAGTTAAGGTAGTGGTTATGGCAGATAGTATTGACATGGTTAGTATTCGATTCATATATATAAAACAAAGATAATTTAGAAGGGTTTGTTTATTTTCGTGGATATGAAACAAATGTGGGCAAGATTGCATCAATCTATTGGTAAATATGGAATACTGGTTTTCGTTTCTATCGTAACATCCGTTGTGTTTTTAAGTTGTGATGAAGAATTACCGCCAATTGTAATGATTGAAACCGAAAAACCGCTTTTGGATACTGCATATCAAGGTTCGATACCATCGGCTCAAACCAAAAACGTATTATTAATGGATATTACTGGAGTTCGTTGTAATAATTGTCCGAAAGCCGCCAAACTTGCACATCAAATTTCCGATGAAAATCCAGGCAGAGTAGCCATTCTAGCATTATACCCATCAACTCCTTTGTTATTAACCTTGCCGTGGCCGGGTTACGACACATTAGTGACTCCAGAAGCACAACAGATAGCTTCGTCTTTAGGGAGTATAGGGCAGTTGCCTTTGGGGAGTATCGATCAAATATTGGTTGGTGGTACTCGTTTAATTGATCGGTCATTGTGGTCAAGTACAGTAACCGATAGATTGAAAAAAACTACGCCATTTAATATCCAAGTGAAAAGTATATGGGACGAAACCAATAGACGTTCTCGAGTTGAATTAAAGGTAATTGCCAATCAAACCATTCCTGCAGCTTCAAGAGTTATGGTAGGATTGTTGGAGGATGGAATAATTAGCAAGCAGTCCGATGCCGAAGATACCGTAGGGGTAAAAGGAGTTGTTGAAGATTATGAACACAATCATGCATTGAGAACGGTGATTGGGTCTACTTCTGGTTTTCCATTAAGCAGCAACTTACCTGCTGGTTGGGTTATCGAAAAACATTTTTACTTTAAACCAGCTGAAGCTTGGAAACCTGAGAACATGTCGGTTATCGTTTGGGTTTATGACGAAACCAACAAGGAAGTATACCAGGTTCAAACAATTAAATTGAAGTAGGAGTTGTGTCTTGGGAACGCTTCGTAAGAGGATTTAAGCAATATTTGCAGATAGAGCGTTCTTTATCAGGTAATAGCATAGATGCATACCTAACCGATGTTGGGAAATTTCAGCAATGGTGTGAAGTAAACGGATTTCGATCCCCGGAATTGGTATCTAGGAAAGATATTGAGAGTTTCCCACATTGGATTTCGGATATGGGTTTTGTTCCCACATCGCAAGCCAGAATTATTTCGGGTGTACGGGCATTTTATCGGTATTTGGTGATGGACGATGTTTTAACTGAATCGCCTGCCGATTTTTTGGAACCGCCAAAAACGGGTAGGAAGTTACCGGTAGCGCTGAGTACGGAGGAAATTGATGCCATGATTGCTCAAATTGATAGAAGTAAACCGGAAGGTGAGCGCAACGTGGCTATTTTAGAAACGTTATATAGCTGCGGTTTACGAGTGAGTGAATTGGTGGGATTGCGTCTAACCCAAGTTCATTCCGATGAGGGATTTGTACACGTAGTTGGTAAGGGGAATAAAGAGCGCTTGGTGCCCATTGGGAAAAGAGCACTGAAACACATGAAGCTGTATGTGAACGAAATCCGAGTTCACTTAACCATAAAACCCGCAGATAGGGATATTGTATTTTTAAGTTCTCGTGGAGGGAAAATGAGCCGTCAATTGGTTTTTCTATTTATTAAAGATTTAGCACTTAAAGCGGGAATTCAGAAGAACATAAGTCCACACGTTTTTAGGCATTCTTTTGCAACCCACTTGGTTGAAGCTGGGGCTGATTTGCGCGCAGTTCAGGAAATGTTGGGCCATGAGTCAATCACAACTACCGAAATCTACACCCATTTGGATAGAAAATTCTTGGCAAATACGTTATTGCAATTCCATCCGCGCTCCAGTTGAATATTGAATTCAGCGTCCAATTTGGTGCTTGTAATCCAAAAATGTTGAAGTGGTTTCAGAACTTGCAAAACACAGCCTATCAAACAGCACTTAGGAAAAAGCGGAGCTAAATTCTGTTAAACCAAGAATCCCATGTCTTTTTACCTCGAATAAAATAACCAAAAACGATAGATTCATTTACCGTACCCGTAAGTTCGTTTAAGCATTTGGGGTTTGCCGATTGAATGAATTGGGATTTTATTTTCTCAAATTCTCTATGGGCTTTTATTATCTGGGGTATTAAATTGAATTGAAATTTAAGTGCAAAAAATACAGCCGCTAATCCGTCCAGTAATTTTCTTTTTAAAATTAGGGATTCCCGTACGTCTGGATGTAGGTTTTTATGCATCAGAAGTAAGTTGTTGCGGAAATTCAAAAAGGTTTTTCTTGGACTTTGGTTGGCTAAGGTTGCGCCTCCAATGTGGTAAGCGATACTATTTGGCACTGAGAATATGGAATATCCCAATAATTGTAATCGCCAACATAAATCTATTTCTTCCATGTGGGCAAAGAAAGCTTCATCCAATCCATTAGCTTTTTGCCAAGCTTCGCGTTTGATAAAAAATGCAGCCCCAGATGCCCAGAATATGGGTATTTCTTCTTGGTATTGTTGGTTGTTGTTTTCAACATTTCCAAATATTCGTCCTCTGCAAAATGGATAGGAATAGGCGTCGATAAAACCACCTGCCGCGCCTGCGTATTCAAATTTATTGCGATTATAATAATCTAAAATATGAGGTTGGGCTGCTCCAAATTTTGGGTATTTTTTGGCGCATTCCAATAACGGCTCCAACCAATTTTTAGACAATGTGGCGTCGCTGTTAAGCAATAAAAAGTAATCGTCCGTTAATTGTTGTAGTGATTCATTATACCCACCGGCATAGCCATTGTTTTTAGCCAGTTTTATTAGCGAAATTTCCGGATATTCAGCGGATACCCAATCCGCACTTCCATCGGTAGATGCATTATCAACTAAGGTGATTGTTACATTAGGTAACTGGCAAACTCCTATTACCTGTGGTAAACATTCTTTCAATACATTAATTGTATTGAAATTTAGAATTACAACATTAACCGAGGGGATGTTTTTCATTTTTTGAACCGCCAAAGTTATGAAAAACAAATTGAGGTTCGGGTGGCGTAAGCAAAAGAATACAACACTTTTTTCTTGGATTACCAAGGGTTTGTTTAAAACTCTGTAACTGACTCGAAGGGATAATATTTAATTCAACAAATCGCTCAATGGTTGTTGCATTGATTGAAAATGGATAGCCAAATTCAGTTCTGTCGATGATCATTTCACCAATCTTTGCTTGTTCTTGGTGTGCAACAAAAACCGGTATTTCCGTAAATCCACCATCAATCATGTCTACAGAAACCTCTGCAAGGAATTCCGAAATATCCTTTAATTGCTCATTTAGTGCTTTTAAATTTTCTGTGTTAGAAATTGACATCAATTAAAAGTTTGAAGATGAAAAAACTTATTTCGATTCAGTAATGATAATCCGTTGGGTAAATGGTTTTTGATTTCCTGTATTGATTTGTAATATATACATTCCTGATGGAATGGATCTCAACGGTATTCTACCGTCTGTTGGTAGGGTATTTTGTATAATCGTCTTACCGTTGATGTCAAATATGCTATAGAGCACCTTGTTATCGCTAGAGAAACTATTCAATTGATTTTGCCAATCAACCGGACCTTTTACTTGTAGAAAATCACTTGCAGGTTGAGGATAAACGGTTAATTGTGTTGCATTTGTTTTGAAACGTTTAGAGCTGTTTGTTTTTATTTCTTTAACCGAAAGGGCAAACATACCTCTTCCATGTGTGAATGCAAACAACTGTCCATCGGCTCTCATTTTTAATTCATGGATGGAAACGTTTGGGATTCGGTATTCTTTTTCCCATGTCTTACCACTATCTATACTGTAATAAAGTCCAAAATCTGTTCCAGCAAAAAATACTTGATCTGGATTTCTTGGATCTACTGCCATCATATTTACGGGTAATCCAGGCGGCAAATCTCCACTTATATTGGACCAAACGGGTTTATTCGTAACAGAATCCAAACCCGTTACTCGCCAAACGCGGGGTTGATTACTGAAGTTAGACAGGGCAACATATACAATGTAAGGGTTATTTGGATGTACAGTTAAGCCTTTAATATTGTCATTGGTAACAGAGGTTGGTACAAAATTATTGTAGTTAACTTCTTTGCCTGAGGCAGCGGTTGCCGCTTTTTCGATTTTGTAAAATTGAGCAGATGTACCTCCAAAATACACTACCGGATTAAGATGATTGCTTATACCAATAGCTTTAATACCTGCACGAATTACGGTTGTTACTTTATCCCAACTATTGCCTGCATCCGTGCTTCTATACAATCCTCTATCGGTTCGATAAAATAACATGGATTGGTCTCCTGGAGCCATAGCGTACAAATTAATAAAGTCAACACCATCTGAAGCAAAACGGGCATCTGCAATATTCTGAGGCCAACTTGGAGCATTGGGGTTGAAATTATCCATTCTATGGGGTGTGGCGTTTTGATAACTCATGTATGCTACACTGCCATCTTCTAATCCAATATGACAATATGCCCCATCGCCGCCAAAAAACGATCTGCTTACAAAGGGTCTGGCAGCAACGTGGGTACCATTATCTTGTGCACCAGCAATGGCTGTTAAGCCGGTTGGGGAGAAGGCACCTGCATAAAATTGGGTAACGCGGTATCCATTGTTTAAATTAGCAATATACGTATTGCTATTCCAACGATATTTGTATACACCGCCATCATTTCCAATTAAATATTCGTTAGTTGTTGTTGGCAGAAAGGCTTAGGAGTGATGATCGGCATGACCTGTGGTTATTTCAACCCACGAATTTCCACCATTGGATGTGGTAGCGATATTAACCCCTCCACAAACCACACGATTTGAATCTACCGGCGATACACCCAACATCAAACAATAGGCTTGGTAGGAAGAACCTATATCGGTTGGGGCTACACGTTGTATCCACGTTTTACCGTAATCGCTGCTTTTATAAAATCTAACGGGAGTCCCATTGAAGTCGAAACCCTCAAATATTGCATATACTACATTTGGGAATTTCTCGCAAAAGCCCATTTGAATTCTTCTGTAAGAACCATTTCCTGGCATGTTAGGGAATTTCATTACAGTATATGTTCCTGAATCTCCATTTTTATCAGAAGCATAAACCTGATTGCTCTGCATGCTAAACATTACTCTTCCATTGGGGAAACAAAGTATGTTGTTTACCTGTTTATTACCCCCAACAAATACTGGTTTCCATGTATTACCATGGTCCGAAGATCGAAACAAACCATTAGCATGGGTGCCCACAAAAATTGTATTGGAATCCGTTCTAGAGTGTTTAATATCCCAAATTGCATTAAACCCGGCTTTGTTAACTGTGCTGGTTAGTTGGCTAAATGATTTTCCACCATTTGAAGAGTAAAACACACCATTCCCATCTACATCCGCGCTGTTGGCTCTGGATTCGCCTGTTCCATAATAAACTTCATTGGGATTAAACGGATTATGGGTTATACAACTAGGCATTAATGAAACCTCATGCTCATTTACAGGTTTCCACGCTGTTCCACCATTTTCGCTCCTCCACATTCCTCCAGAAATGCCACCGGCTAAAATCACTTTTTCGTTTCTTGGATCAATCCATAAGGCTCTAGTTCTGCCGCCAACTGCAAGTGGGCCTAGTTCAATCACGGTATCAATTGGGTTAGTGCTATTTCTTAATGAGACATTTCTTTTCTTTTTATCCCATTCAAACCAACTCTGTCTAGCCCATAAAGGTATCTCTCCTTGTTGGTTTTTCTTTTCGTTAAACCACTGCTCAAAATACCCAGGATGTTGTAATTTCTCGCCCACATTTTTGGTGGCTTTGAAATCAACCATCTCTAATAAGAAGGAGAAAAATAATACAGGAAGGCTGATCGCTGCGAAGGTCTTGGCTGTTTTCAACATGGTATTTTACAAATATACTAAGAAGTAAATCGTTCACCCTTGCAAAAAATGCAAAACACATATTGTTTTTATGAATAATTGCCAAGTATCTTTGATACAATATGAAGTGGTTACAACGCATTTTAGCGGTATTTGGAATATTCGCATTACTTGTAGTCTTGTTAGCAGTATCTCCTTACAGTTACTTGATTAAAGGGATTCGTTTAACTTATTTAATTGGGGAGAAATCAGCCAATTACTTGGATTGGACGAATTTTGATACACGAGAAGTGCACAAAGATTCTAGCAATATTTGGAATTTAGCTTTGGCGGAAAATCGATTGACAATTCCGTTAACGCAATCCTTAGAATCTATGTTGAAAGAGACCAAGTCAGGAGCTTATTTGGTTTTTAGAAATGACACGTTGGTTTGCGAGCGATATATGGGTGCTTTGGCTAGCAGTTCCGACAAGCCCGAAACTCAACTTACCAATTCTTTTTCGATGGCGAAAACGATTACTTGTTTGCTCATGCAAAAAGCAATACAAGAAAAAATCATACCGTCTTGGGATGAACCGGTTCGCAATTATTTAGATTGGGTAGGCGGTTTGGACAAGTCCGGAAATCCCAGTGTACAGACCAATCCAAGTTGGGAGAAATGGGCAGATCAACTGACTTTGAGGCATTTAGTTACAATGACAGCGGGATTGGAATGGGATGAGAGTTATGTTTCGCCATTTGGTATTACAGCGAAGATTTATTACGGTTCGGATGCGGAAAAAACGATGAAAACTGTGCCTGTAATTCGTGAGCCAGGAACCCATTATCAATATCAAAGTGGTGCAACACAGTTATTGGGATTGGTATTGGCAAAAGCCACGGGTAAAACAATCAGTGCATTAACAGAGG
>JACCDX011508600.1_pt1 | contig 11972 bp, 9 predicted proteins | sample 7449681 | NCBI WGS metagenome assembly JACCDX01 (sample SAMN15323450, study PRJNA562643) | freshwater metagenome | isolation source: river surface water | place: USA:Blue River Watershed | collected 2017-08-18 | reverse complement strand
CGCCATCCAGGTGGCCCACAGCAGGATCAGCCCCAGGGCCGACCGCAAGGGCGTGGCCAGCCCCGCCCAGCGCGTCAGGCCAAAGCGCAACAGCCAGACCGAGCCCGGCACCCAAATCAAGACCATGGCCGTCCACAGGGCGCTCAGATCCTGCCGCACCCAGTTCCACCAGCCGGTCAGGGCACACAGGGCCAGGCAAGCCAGGGCCAGCAGCACCGATGGGCTCGGCCCACAGCCGACCAGGCGTGCCCATTCCCAAGCCGCCAGCGCGATCATGACCAAGCTCAAGCCGGCCAGAAACCGGGGGTCCGGGTGGAACAGGGCAGGCAAAAAAACCGCCACCAGCAGCAGGGCTGTGATGACGCGTTGACGCAACATGCGGGGTCAGACCGCCATGATGTCCTGCTCTTTGGCAGCGACGGCTTTATCGACTTCGGCAATGAACTTGTCGGTGGTCTTTTGGATGTCGGCTTCGGCGCGCTTTTGATCGTCTTCCGAGGCCAGCTTGTCCTTGACCAGTTTTTTAATGGCTTCGTTGGCGTCTCGGCGCAAGTTGCGCACCGCCACCTTGGCGTTTTCACCTTCACCGCGCACGACCTTGGTCAGCTCTTTGCGACGCTCTTCGGTCATGGGGGGCATGGGCACGCGAATCAGGTCGCCCATGGCGGCGGGGTTCAGGCCCAAGTCACTGTCGCGGATGGCTTTCTCGATTTTCGCCCCCATGCCCTTTTCCCAAGGCTGCACGCTGATGGTGCGGGCGTCAAGCAAGGCGATGTTGGCCACCTGATGGATCGGGGTGGGGTTACCGTAATAGTCCACCATGACCGATTCGAGCAGGGCGGGGTTGGCGCGACCGGTGCGGATTTTGGACAAATGGCCGTTGAGGGCCGTGATGGACTGTGCCATCTTGGTCTCGGTGTTCTTCTTGATGTCGGCGATGCTCATGGTCGTTGCTGTCTGTCGGTGGATGGGGTCAGGCGTAAACCAAGGTGCCCTCGTCTTCGCCCATGACGACGCGCTTGAGGGCGCCGTTCTTGAAGATGGAGAATACCTTGATTGGCAATTTCTGGTCGCGGCACAGGGCAAACGCGGTGGCATCCATGATGCCCAGGTTTTGCCGGATCGCATCGTCAAAGCTGATCGTGGCGTAGCGGGTGGCGTGAGGGTCCTTTTTGGGGTCGGCGGTGTAAACGCCATCGACCTTGGTGGCCTTGAGCACCAACTCGGCCCCGATCTCGGCGCCACGCAAGGCGGCGGCGGTGTCGGTGGTGAAAAATGGGTTGCCGGTGCCAGCGGCGAAGATCACCACCTTGCCTTCTTCGAGGTATTGCAAGGCTTTGGGACGCACATAGGGTTCGACCACCTGCTCGATGCCGATCGCCGACATCACGCGCGCGGTCAGACCCGCCTTGTTCATGGTATCGGCCAAGGCCAGCGCATTCATGACGGTGGCCAGCATCCCCATGTAGTCGGCTGTGGCGCGGTCCATGCCGACCGATCCACCGGCGACGCCACGAAAAATGTTGCCGCCACCAATCACCACGGCCACCTGCACGCCCAGGCGGGTGACCTCGGCCACCTCGTCAACCATGCGCACGATGGTGGCGCGGTTGATGCCAAAGGCGTCATCCCCCATGAGGGCCTCACCCGACAGCTTGAGCAAGATGCGCTGGTGGGCGGGGCGACTGACGGTCATGGCGGGGTTCTCCTTTGGGGTTTGAGTGTATCTTTTCTTTGGCGAAAAAAAAGGGACCGAAGTCCCTTTTTGAATCAGCCGGCCTGCTTGGCGGCGGCCACCTGGGCAGCCACCTCGGCGGCAAAGTCATCGACCTTTTTCTCGATGCCCTCGCCCACCACGTACAGGGTGAACGACTTGACCTGGGTGTTGGCGGCCTTGAGCATCTGCTCGACCGTCTGCTTGTCGTTTTTGACAAAGGGTTGGTTGAACAACGACACCTCTTTGAGGTACTTCTGGACCGAACCGTCGATCATCTTGGCCACGATGTCGGCCGGCTTGCCCGACTCGGCGGCTTTGGCGGCGGCGACCGAACGCTCTTTCTCGATCAGATCGGCCGGCACTTCGGCCGAGGTCAGGGCCACCGGCTTCATGGCGGCCACGTGCATGGCGACGTCGCGAGCTGGGGCTTCCTCGCCCTGGAACTCGACCATCACGCCGATGCGGGTGCCGTGCAGGTAGCTCGTGAGGCTGTTGGCGCCGTCAAAGCGCTTGAAACGGCGAAAGCTCATGTTCTCCCCGATCTTGCCGATCAGGCCCTTGCGCACGTCTTCCAGGGTCGGGCCAAAGCCGTCTTGGCTGTGGGCCAACGCGCCCAGGGCGTCGAGATCGGCGGGGTTGTGGCGCACCACCAGTTCGGCGGCGGCCTTGGCCATGGCCAGGAACGAGTCGTTCTTGGTCACGAAATCGGTTTCGCAATTGATCTCGACCAAAGCACCGACCTTGCCGTTGATGAAGCTGCTGACCACGCCTTCGGCGGTCACGCGCGAAGCGGCCTTGCCGGCCTTGGAGCCCAGCTTGACGCGCAACAGCTCTTCGGCCTTGGCCATGTCGCCGTCGGCTTCGGTCAGGGCTTTTTTGCACTCCATCATGGGGGCGTCGGTCTTGGCGCGCAGTTCGGCGACCATGCTTGCGGTGATAGCTGCCATGTGATTCTCCGTATTCAGTCTGTGGGGTTGTTCATGAAAAAGGGGCTGAAGTCAGCCCCTGTGGCCTGACCCCCAAAGGGGTCACAGGCAGTTGGGCCATCAGGCGGCGGCGCCGTCTTCGACCTCGACAAATTCATCGTCGCCTTCCGCAGTGGCCTTGACCACTTCGGTGACGGCATTGGCACGGCCTTCCAGGATCGCGTCGGCGATGCCACGGGCATACAGCGTCACGGCTTTGGACGAGTCGTCGTTGCCGGGAATCACATAGTCAATGCCTTCGGGTGAGTGGTTGGTGTCGACCACGCCGATCAGAGGAATGCCCAGCTTGCGGGCCTCGGCCACGGCAATCTTGTGGTAGCCCACGTCAATCACGAAGATGGCGTCGGGCAGGGTGTTCATGTCCTGAATGCCACCGATGTCCTTTTCCAGCTTCTCGAGCTCGCGGCTGAACATCAGCTGCTCTTTCTTGCTCATGCTGTCCAGGCCGGTTTCCAGCTGGGCCTTCATGTCTTTCAGGCGCTTGATCGAGGTCTTGACGGTTTTGAAGTTGGTCAGCATGCCGCCCAGCCAACGCTGGTCGACATAAGGGACGCCCGCGCGCTGCGCTTCGGCGGCGACGATCTCGCGGGCCTGTCGCTTGGTGCCCACCATCAGCACGTTGCCACGGTTGGCAGCCAACTGGCGCACGAACTTCATGGCCTCCTGGTACATCGGGAGGGTTTTTTCCAGGTTGACGATGTGAATCTTGTTGCGGTGACCGAAGATGAACGGGGCCATCTTGGGGTTCCAGAAACGGGTCTGGTGGCCGAAATGAACGCCGGCTTCCAGCATTTCGCGCATGGTGGTGGACATGAGAGTCTCCTGAAGGTTGGGTCTAAAATCCGGCTCGAATGCGGGTCTGTTGCGAAGAGACCCACACACCTTGGATGAACCGGTCAGCGATTTCACCCGAAGGCCACGCCATGCGGCCGCTCAGGCGGTCATGTCCACAATCGGACAAAACCTTTAGATTCTAGCACACCCATGCCGACCTCCCCGCACCGAGTCACCCTGCCTCACCCGCTGTGGGACCAGGCGGGCAGCCGCCAAGTCGAGACGCTGGCGCTGGCCCACGCGACGCCCCACGCCCTGATGGGCCGGGCGGGCGAGGCCTTGGCCCGACTGGCCCAGGCCCTGGCCCCGCACAGCCGCCTGTTCTGGGTCGCCTGTGGGCCTGGCAACAACGGCGGCGACGGCCTGCTGGCGGCCTTGCGGCTGCACCAGCGCGGATACGCCGTGTGGGTCACCCGCGCCCCAGGCGATCCGGCAGCGGGCAGCGACGCCGAGTGGGCCTTGCGCCAGGTCTTGCAAGCGGGACTGACGGTGCATGCCACCCCGCCCGACGGCCCCTGGGACCTGGCCATCGATGCCCTCTTTGGCTTGGGCGCGCGACCCGGCCTGGCGCCGCCCCATCTCGATTGGCTGCGCCAGATGCGGTCCTGCCCCGCGCCCCTGCTGTGCGCCGACCTGCCCAGCGGATTGCACCCGGGGACCGGCCAGTGGCAGGGCCCGGCGGACGCTTTGTTGCGCCCCCCGGGCGGGACCCACACCCTGGCCCTGCTGACCCTGAAAACCGGCCTCTACACCGGGTCTGGGCGCGATGCCGCCGGTGAGGTCTGGTTGGACACCCTGGGCACGCACCCCCTTGAGGCTTCGGCCAACGCCAAGCTGCTGGGCCCGCCCCCGTCGGCCCAAGCCGCCCACGACACCCACAAAGGGCGCTGGGGTCGGGTTTGGGTGATCGGCGGCGACCGGGGCATGGCCGGTGCCGCCTGGCTGGCCGGCCAATCGGCCTTGCGGCGGGGCGCCGGTCGGGTGCACGTGCAACTGCTGGCCCCCGAGGACACGCCCATCCCGCGCCCCCTGGCACTGATGAGCGCCACCGAGTGGCCCACCGATGCCGCCGACTTGACCGTGGTGGCGGGTTGCGGCGGGGGTGGCGCCATCGCCGCCGCCCTGCCACGGGTACTGTCCACCTCGCCGCGAGGGGTGCTCGATGCCGACGCGCTCAACGCGATCGCCGCCGACAGCAGCCTGCAAACCCTGTTGCAACACCGTGGGGCGCGTCACCGCCCCACCGTGATCACGCCGCACCCGCTCGAAGCCGCTCGCTTGCTGGGCTGCTCGGCGGCCGACGTACAGGCCGACCGTCTGGGCGCGGCGCGACGCTTGGCCGCTTGGGCGCGCTGCGTGGTCGTTCTCAAAGGATCGGGCAGCGTCATCGCCGCCCCCGATGGTCCCTTGGCGATCAACCCCACGGGCAACCATCGGCTGGCCACCGCCGGCAGTGGCGACGTGCTGGCCGGCTGGATCGGGGCCCGTTTGGCGCAAGGCGAATCGGCTTGGGACGCGGCCTGCGCGTCGGTTTTCCTGCACGGCCAGCAAGCCGACCGGGCCACTGGCGCTGGCCCTTTGATCGCCGACGAGCAATGAAAAAAGGGCCGCGAGGCCCCCTTCTCTCTGGCTTGCCAGCGGCAAAAGCCGCTCAGCCGCGACCGGCAAAGGGCATTTTGGTGGCCATGACGGTGTGGAACATGACGTTGGCCTCGAGCGGCAAATTGGCCATGTACAACACCGATTGCCCGACGATGGAGACGTCCATCAGGGGCTCGGCCTTGGTCTCGCCGTTGGCTTGCAAGACGCCCTTGGCCATGCGACTGGCCAAGGGGGTGGCGGCATTGCCGACATCGATCTGACCGACGGCGATGTCATAGCGCCGGCCATCGAGCGAAGCCGCCTTGGTCAGGCCAGACACCGCGTGCTTGGTCGAGGTGTAGGCGATCGAGTGCGGGCGCGGCGTGGTGGCCGAGATCGAACCGTTGTTGATGATGCGCCCGCCCTTCGGGTTCTGGTCTTTCATGACCCGAAAGGCGTTTTGAATGCCATAGAACATGCCGTTGAGGTTGGTGTCGACCACCGCCTTCCATTGCTCAATGCTCAGTTCTTCAAGCGGAATGGCAGGCGCGCCGATGCCCGCGTTGTTGAACAGCAAATCGACCCGCCCATGCGCCTGGACGGCGGCGTCAAACAGGGCCCGCACCGAATCGGGGTCGGTGACGTCGGTGGGCACGGCCATGGCTTGGGCGCCCGCCGGCGCTTGGGCGATGGTGTCTTGCAAGGCGTCGGCACGGCGCCCGGCCAAGACCACTCGCCAGCCATCGCCCAGCAACGCCAGGGCGGCGGCTTGACCGATGCCCGAACCTGCACCGGTCACGATGGCCACTTTGTTTTTGCTCATGGGATGCTCCTGAAACGTTTGCACGAAATGTACAACAATAGGGCATGTGTTGTTGTCCGGAGATCGACATGAAAGCCCCCCTGCTGCGCACCCTGCTGGCCCTCACGCTGGGCTGTTCCGCCGCCACCCCTGCCCTGGCCCAGGCCGAATGGCCCCAGCAACCCATCAACCTGGTCATGACTTTTTCGGCGGGCTCCGGCGTCGATGTCGTCGCACGCCAGATCCAGGAACCGTTAGGCAAACTGCTGGGCCAACCGGTGGTGATCGAATACAAGCCGGGTGCCGCTGGCAACATCGCCAGCGAGTACGTCTCGCGTGCCAAACCCGATGGCCACACCCTGGTGTTTGGCACCGCCGCCACCCACGGCAGCAACGCGGCACTCTACGAAAACCTGCCCTTTGACGTCGAGGCCGACTTTGTTCCCGTGGCCCCCATCCTCGATGTGTCCAACGTGCTCACCATCAACCCCGAGGTCATCGACGTCAAAAGCCTGAAAGAATTCGTCGATCTGATCAAAGCCAACCCAGGCAAATACAACTTCGCCTCGACCGGCAATGGCACCGGCACCCACATGGCCTTTGCCGAGTTCAATGCGCGCCTGGGCCTGAACATGGTTCACGTGCCCTACAAGGGAGGCCCCGAAGCCATGACCGCCGTGCTCAAAGGCGAGACCTGCTGCATCATGAACCAGGTCCAGACCGTCATGGGTCAGTACAAGGCGGGCAAGGTGCGGCTGCTGGGCGTGACGACCGCCAAACGCGTCTCGGCCATTCCCGAAGTGCCGACCATTGCCGACAGCGGCCTGACTGGCACGCGCGGATTTGACAGCTCGATCTGGTTTGCCGTTTTCGCCCCCAAGGGCACCGATCCCAAGGTGGTGCAAAAACTCAACCAGGCCATCCGCACCGCGATCGAAAACCCCGAAACCCGCGCCAAACTCGAGGCCGCTGGCAACTCGGTGCGCATCGAGACGCCGGAACAATTCAAAGCCACCGTCAAAGCCAACCGGGCCAAATGGGCCGAAGTGGTCAAGGCCGCCCGCATCACCATCGACTGAGCCATGCCGCCTGTCAACCCAGCAGCCCCCATGGGGCTCGATGCCCTGGCCCTGCGCGTGCGCGAAGACCTGGCTTGCCTGTGCCTGCCCGCCAAGCCCTGGCTGCCCCCGACGCGCCACCAGGGCCAGCCGGTTCACGACGTCGTGATCGTGGGCGGTGGCATGGCCGGGTTGACCCTGTGTGCGGCGCTCACCCACCTGGGCATTGAAGCCCACGTCATTGACCGCGCCGAAGCCGGCCTGGAGGGGCCCTGGGCCACCACCGCGCGCATGGAAACGCTGCGCTCGCCCAAAGAGTTGACGGGCCCTGCCCTGGGCATCGCCAGCCTGACTTTCCGTGCCTGGTATGTGGCCCAACACGGTGAAAAGGGATGGCAAACGAACGACAAAATCCCGCGCCTGCAATGGGCCCAATACCTGCGCTGGTACCGCGACGTCCTGGGACTGAAGGTCCACAATGGCCAGCGGCTCACTGCGCTGGAGCCACAGGCCAAGCACTTGGTGCGCCTGCAGGTCGAGGCCACGGCCCACCCCAGGCAGACCCAGACCCTGTGGGCGCGCCGGGTGGTATTGGCCACGGGGCGCGACGGCCTGGGCGGCCCCTGGTGGCCCGATTGGGCCAACGCCTTGCCGCCAGAGCGTTGGACGCACTCGTCACACGCTTGGCCCGAGGACCGCTTCCAGGGGCAACGCGTGGTCGTCATCGGCGCCGGTGCATCGGCCATGGACGTGGCCGCCACCGCCCTGGAGAACGGCGCCCGCGAAGCCCGGCTGCTGGTGCGCCGAGCGCACATGCCACTGATCAATAAAAGCAAAGGGGCCGGCAGCCCCGGCATGGCGCACGGCTATTGGGCCTTGCCCGACGAATGGAAATGGCGGTTTCGCTACTACATCAACCAACAACAGGTGCCGCCCCCGAAAGGCAGCACTTTGCGGGTCGCTCGCCACGACCAGGCGCATTTTCACTTTGGCATCCAAGTGCACGAGGCCCGCATGGTGGGCGACCACGTGGCCTTGCGCACCAACCAAGGTTGGATCGAAACCGACGCGGTGATTTTCTCGACGGGCTTTCGCACCGACTGGGCTCAGCGGCCCGAGTTTGCCGCCATCGCGCCCCATGTCCGGTTGTGGAAAGACCGTTACACCCACCCTGCTGGCCTGGACGACGAGGAACTGTCGAACTCGCCCGACCTGGGCGATCTGTTTGAGTTCCAAGCCCGCACCGAAGGCGCTTGCCCAGGACTGGACCGCATCCACTGTTTCAATTACGCGGGTGCCCTCTCCCAGGGGGCTGGCGCGGGCGACATTCCCCAGATCAGCGACGGGGCGCAACGCCTGGCACGCGGACTGGCCACCCGTTTCTTGGTCGAAGACGCGCCCCACCACTTCGAACAACTGACCCGTTACGCCGAGCGCGAACTCAATGGCGACGAATGGACCCCCGACTTCATGCCCAATGACCTGATCGACCAACTGGTCTGCTCTCGCCCTCAGGACCCGATGCGCGCCTTGCGCCGTGAGCGCGACAAAGTCGTGGTCGCCAGCCAGGCCAGTGTGGATGCCCTCATGGCCCCAAAGCTGTCAGGCCCATCGCTGGCCCTGCGGCTGCGCGTGGCGGCAATCGTTGCCGAACACAGCGGTTGCGCCGACCTGGCGACTTTCTACCAAACCCACCCCTGGTCCGCACCGACGCCCGATGACCCGTTGACCCTGGGCATCGAAGGCTTTGCCCGCACCTTGGCGCGACGCCCTGCCGATGGCGACCGCCGACTGCTTGACACCTTGCCCGCGTTGGGCCTGACCACGCCCGACATCGTGACCCTGGCCCAGTTGATCGGCTTGGTGGCTTATCAAGCGCGCGTGGTGCAGGGGCTGCGCGCCATGGCGCATGCCGCGCAAGGCCCCACCACTCGCCCCCTGGCCGACCAAGACGTTGCATTCGTGCACCCCGCCCACCTGCCCAAACCAGGCCAGGCGCTGCGCATCCGAGGCTACACCAGCGCCGAGTTGGGCTGGCGCGCCTGGTTGCCCGTGCTCGATGTCGCGCGGGCCACCGAAGACCAATTGGCGGTGCTCAAAGCCAGCCACCCCAGCGCCATGACCTCGGACTATTACCTGCTGTTGGCGCAGCAACCCCAGATCCTGGCGCACCGATCCGCGGCCTTCAACGCCATCATGTACGCCCCCGGGGGCTTGAGCCGGGCCGAGCGCGAACTCGCCAGCACGGTGGTGTCGCGGGTGAATGGCTGCGTGTATTGCGCCGCCGTACATGCCCTGCGCTTTGAGCAACTGGCCAAACGCAACGACGTCATCGCCCAGGTTTTTGAGCAACCTCAGGGGGCGGGCACCTCACCGCGAGAAAAAGCCATCGTGCAGGTGGCCATCGACCTGACCGAAAGACCGGGCCAGTTTGACGCCAGCCACCTGGCCCCACTGGTCCACCACGGCCTGTCGCCGCTGGAAACCGTCGACCTGATCCACTCGGTGGCGATCTTTGCCTGGGCCAACCGACTCATGCTCAACCTGGGCGAACCGGTCGATCCTGGCGAGTCGGGCTGAACGCATCAGCGGCGGGGTTTTTTGGCCTTGCCCTTCTTTTGGGCCGCGGCCTTTTTGACCGCTGCCTTCAAGGCCTGAATGGGCGAGGCTCGGGGCTTGTCGGCGCTGGCGCGGGCCGAATCCGTCGATTGGGCGCGTGAGCCCTCGCGCGACTTGCCCGATCTGGACTTGCCTTTGCCCTCGGGCAGGTCGTCGCGGCGCTCGCGCGTGCCGCGCGTGAGCCGCTCCAGACCATCGTGGACCAAACGAAAGTCGATCTTGCGGCCATCCAAATCCACCCGACTGACCTGGATGCGGACCCGCGTGCCGATGGCGTAACGGATGCCCGTGCGCTCGCCGCGCAACTCTTGGCGCACCTCGTCAAAGCGGAAGTACTCACCGCCCAACTCCGTGATGTGGATCAGACCCTCGACATACAGGCTGTCGAGCGTCACGAACAGACCAAACGAGGTCACCCCGGACACCACGCCCGAATACTCTTCGCCCAAGTGGTCGCGCATGAACTTGCACTTCAGCCAGGCCTCGACGTCTTTGCTGGCCTCGTCGGCGCGGCGCTCGTTGGCGCTGCAATGCAGCCCTGCGGCCTCCCAGGCCGACTGAATCGCCCCGGCCTTGCCCTTGGGCGCGGCGGGTGCTGCACGGCCACGCTGTGCCAATCGGCGCGAGAGTTTGGCATGCGCCTCACCCGGCATGGGCAGGCGCGGCAGTTCGTAACGTTTTTTCGCCAAGATGGCCTTGATCACCCGATGCACCAGCAAATCGGGGTAACGCCGAATCGGGCTGGTGAAATGGGTGTAGGCCTCAAAGGCCAAACCAAAGTGTCCGCTGTTGATGGGCGTGTAGATCGCCTGTTGCATCGAGCGCAGCAGCATGGTGTGGATCTGCTGCACATCGGGGCGGCCTTCGGTCGCCTTGGCGATGGCCTGAAACTCGCGCGGCTCGGGTTCGTCGCTGACCGATTGCGGCAGCCCCAGGGCCTTGAGGTAGTTGCGCAGCAACTCCAGTTTTTCCGGGGTGGGTCCTTCATGCACGCGAAACAGGCCCGGGTGCTTGGCCTGCAAAATGAAGTCGGCGCTGCAACAATTGGCCGCCAGCATGGCCTCTTCGATCAGGCGGTGGGCGTCGTTGCGCACGCGTGGCACGATTTTCTCAATGCGCCCTTGCTCGTCGCAGACGATCTGGGTCTCGGTGGTTTCAAAGTCCATCGCCCCACGGCGTTGCCGCGCCCCCAGCAGGGCCCGATAGACGTCGTGCAGGTTCATCAGATCTTCCACCCGATCGGCCCGCGCTTGGGCTTGAGGCCCTCGGGTGTTGGACAAAATCGCCGCCACTTCGGTGTAAGTGAAGCGGGCGTGGCTGTGCATGACCGCCGGGTAAAACTGATAGGCGCTGACCTCGCCTTCGCCATCGATCAACATGTCACACACCATGCACAGGCGATCGACATCGGGGTTGAGCGAGCACAAGCCGTTGGAGAGTTTCTCGGGCAACATGGGGATCACCCGACGCGGGAAGTACACGCTGGTCGCCCGGTCCAGGGCATCGACATCGATGCCGCCGCCCGACTGGACATAGTGGCTGACGTCGGCGATCGCCACCAACATGCGCCAGCCCTTGCGCCGACCCACCTTGGCCGGCTCGCAATAGACCGCATCGTCAAAGTCGCGCGCGTCCTCGCCGTCGATGGTCACCAGCGGCACATCGCGCAAATCGACACGCCCTTTCAAGTCCGCCGCTCGCACCTTGTCGGGCAAGGCCCGCGTCTCGGCCAGACAGCCCTCGGAAAACTCGTGCGGCACACCGTACTTGCGCACCGCGATCTCGATCTCCATGCCGGGGTCGTCGATTTCGCCGAGCACCTCGGTCACGCGTCCCACGGGTTGGCCATACAGGCTGGGGGGTTCGGTCAAACCCACCACCACAACCTGGCCCGGCTTGGCCGGCCCCGTGGCGGTTTTGGGGATGATGATGTCCTGGCCAAAGCGCTTGTCCTCTGGCGCGACCAGCCAGATGCCGTTTTCTTGTAACAGTCTGCCGATGATGGGCAAATCGGGGCGTTCGATGATCTCCAGCACCTTGCCCTCAAAGCGCCCCCGGTTGTCGGTGCGCACCACCCGGGCACGCACCCGGTCGCGGTGCAACACCGCTCGCATTTCATTGGGTGGCAGGTATACGTCTGCCGACCCGTCATCCTTTTGCACAAACCCATGGCCATCTCGGTGGCCCAACACGGTTCCTTCAAATTCTTCCAACGCGGCGTTGGACTGACTCAATTTTTTGATACAATGCCTTTCTTTCCTGAGATGCCCAGGTGGCGGAATTGGTAGACGCACTAGTTTCAGGTACTAGCGAGTAACATCGTGGGGGTTCGAGTCCCTTCCTGGGCACCAATCTTACAAGACAAAAGGCCGTTG
>JACCDX011338994.1_pt1 | contig 11973 bp, 11 predicted proteins | sample 7449681 | NCBI WGS metagenome assembly JACCDX01 (sample SAMN15323450, study PRJNA562643) | freshwater metagenome | isolation source: river surface water | place: USA:Blue River Watershed | collected 2017-08-18 | reverse complement strand
CTTGCAATTTAAGAGATGGAGGGGCATTGCTACAAGATTCACTAAAAATCTAAAATCTTTCCATTCTGCTGTTGTCATTAGGGCTATTGTTATGTGGCTTAATATCTTATGACGACACTATCTAGTATTCCCAGTATATAGTAAAAATACCAAATACCTTTAAAATTAATACCATTAATTTTAAAGGTATTTGCTGGATTTTTACTATGTAGGGGGGATTTCAAGGGGGGTGAAAATAGCGGTTGCGTTAGCAGAGCAAATTTTCACCCCCCTTTTCCTTAAATTGGTTTGTAATGGTATCATTTTTAAACTTATTTAGTATTCCCAGTATATCAATAAAATTTAAATCAAATTATATATTTATACTTGATTAATTTAATTAATTGGGTATAATTTTATTTTATTTACCAGAAGGTATTTGGGAGAGCAAGCATATTATGGATGGTTCAGTAGTTGTATGGGTTTTTATAGGTTTTTTGGGCCTACTTGGTATTTCCATGGTCGTTGATGAATCCGTTCCCGTGTTGGGTTCAATTGGCAAGGGTTTAAAATCTATGCTTGGTGGTGGCGGTGAGGCCAAAGGAGATGTGCGCGAAGCCGATGTATTAATGCAGTCGGCACAACAGGCATATATTGCCAAGGATTACGAAAGGGCGGCCACCAGCTTTATGAGTGCCGCCACAGTTTACAAACAAAATGGTAACCGCAATAATCAGGCACAGGCAAGCATTAAGGCGGCCGAAATTATTTCGCGCATGGGCCAAAAAACCGAGGCCCAAGACATGTTGGACGAAGCAGAAACAATATACCGCGAAACCAACCATATTGGGGGGTTTGCCCTGTTAAACCGCGTATATGCCGAACATGATATGCGCCATGGCGCATTTGATGATGCATTGCAGAGATTCAATGAATCGGCCCGTTATTGCCAGATGGCCAATGACAAATTGGGTATGGCCCTGTCGTTTAAGGGGTTAGGCGATTTATATATTCGCAAGAAAAATTTTGAAAAGGCCCGCGAAAATTATGACAAGGCCCTGCCATTATTACAGGAAGTGGCGGCCAACCAAGAATGTTCGGAAATGTTATTGGCTTTGGGCACATTGGAATATAGGTTGGAAAACCGGCCCAAGGCCCGCGCCTGTTTGGTGCAGGCCACCGGTTTGTGCAAACAATTAAATAATAATTTGGGTTATGCCAATGCCGAATTTGGTATTGGCACGATTGATTTTGAAAATGGCCAATATAACGAGGCATTAAACCATTTAAATATGGCCCTGCCCGAATATGAAAATTTGGGTAATGTTTTGGGGGCGGCCAAAGTTTTATTATCAATTGGGGAAACGTTTGAAAAATTGAATAATTATAATCGCGCTTCTGAAAATTTTCAAAAGGCGATGGTTACTTTTCGTGGGTCGTCCAATCACCAAGAGGAAGCGCGATGCACCATGGGTATTGGCCGTATAGCATCCAAAAATGGCGAAGTTGAAACCGCCCGTAATGCATTTAATGCGGCCATTACCCTGTTCAAGGCATCCAGCAATGCCAAGGGCGAGGGTGAGGCCATCATTAGCTTGGGCCATGTTTGTGCCGATAATTACGAGGCAGAATCGGTTAAGGAAAATGCCAATATTGCATTGGAATTATACCAACGCATTGGCCAACGCAGTGGTATGGCCGACACTAATTTGTTGTTTGCCCGTTACCATGGGTTAAAAAAGGAATATGACTTTGCGATGGATTTTTTAAACAAAGCCATTGATAATTATAAAATTTCTAACGAACAAAATGGCGAGGCATTGGCCAATTATTTCAAGGCCAAAATGTTAATTGAAAAAACTGATTATTTTTCGGCCCGTTCAGCCGTTGAAACGGCATTAAATTTGTTTCGCAATGTTAACGACAAATTGGGCGAGGCCCTGTCATTGTTAATTTTGGGTGATTGCGAATTTTATGAACGCAGTTATGAAAAGGCATTTAATGCCACCAATAACGCCCGTGGCATTTTGACCGCCATGGAACAACGCAAGTTAGAGGGCCAGGCCATGATGCAATTGGCCAAAATTGCGATTAGTAATGGCCAAGTTGACGAAGCTTATAACCAGATGCAAAATGCCCAACAGCTTATTCATGCATCGGGTAATATGCGTTTGGTTGCCGATGCCGAATTAATAAATGGGCAAATTTTGACCGCTAAGGGCGAACCAGAAAAGGCCAAAAATTCATATAATCAGGCCTTAACCATTTACACCCAATTAGAGGACGAACAGATGATAGCACAAATTTATGTGCAGTTAAATGGTGTAGATGCTAACCCCACCAAGGGGTCTATTGAACAATTAATGAAGGCCGTGGAAATATATAAAAAGAACGAAAATTATATTGGTTTGTCGCAAAGTTATATGGAAATTGGCAAGGTGCAATTAAAATTAAAGGAATGGACCAATGCCAAACGTTCATTCAATACATCGTTGGATATTATGGAAAAACAAAATATTTCCAACCATCTGGCCGAAACCCATTATAATATGGGTTTGGCCAATTTATCCACCAATAATATTGACGATGCCTATACATCATTTTCATTAAGCAAGGATTTTGCCACACGCAGTGGTTTAACCTATATAGAGGGTATGGCATTAACCGAATTGTCAAAATTAATTATGGACAAGGACCCTAGAATGGCTAGCGAGATGTTGGAACGCACCCTGACGATTCGTGAAAAAATGTCCAACCCGAACAAGGAAGAATTGGGTAAAATATCGGTTAATTTGGGCAAGGCTCAAGTTATGTCTGACAACCCACAGGCGGCCATTTCCACCCTGAAAAAGGCCACAAATTATGTAGAGGCAGTGAATAAGCCAGATATTTTGGCATTGGTGCAAAAATACCTGGCCGAGGCATATTTTATGGTTTCAGAAATTGAATTGGCCGAACAAAATTTTAAACGGGCAATGGTGGGATTCCGCAGTTTTAACAAACCCGAGGACGAAGCCGAATGCATGGTTGGCTTGGCCAAAGTGTATCGTAAAAATGACGATGCCAACCGCGCCCGCGATATGATTGATTCGGCCGCTCTGATATATAATAATTTGGGCCAAAACCAAAAGGCCCGCGAAATACAGGCCGGTTTGTTGTAAAATTTGTTTATTTGGTAAAATATTATACTAATAATACCAAATATCTTTAAAATTAATACCATTAATTTTAAAGATATTTGCTGGATTATTAGTATTACGGGGGGTTTACAAGGGGGGTGAAAATAGCGGTTGCGTTAGCAGAGCAAATTTTCACCCCCCTTTTGCTCAAATTGCTTTGTAATGGTATTAGTTTTTAAACCTATTTAGTATTCCCAGTATATATAAAATTTGGTGGAGCAGAGGAGGATCGAACTCCCGACCTTGGCATTGCGAACGCCACGCTCTCCCAGCTGAGCTACTGCCCCATATTATTGGTAAAACCCGTTTAAAATAAACTGGGCCTATTGTCAACTGCGATTAGAGAATCTTAAAAAAAATTATATACTTTATTTTTGAATTTTTTTGATATATAGCAACTGCATGAATGAACCCCAAACTTCCAATCCAACGCAAATTACCAATTCTGCTATAAATTCTGCCCAAATTATAAATTTTGGTTGCCGGCTTAACGCGTTTGAAGGGCTGATGATGGGGGAATTATTGCGCAAAGATAAATATGCGGGCGATGATATTATTATCAACAGCTGTGCGGTTACATCAGAAACCGAACGGCAGGTTAAACAGGCCATCAGGCGGGCCAAAAAAAATAACCCCGAAAAACGGGTGGTGGTAACCGGTTGTGCCGCCCAAATTAACCCAGATTCTTACAAAAACATGCCCGAGGTGGGGTTGGTGTTGGGTAATAGCGAAAAATTTACCCCGGCCAATTACGAAAATAATACCCATAATGTCAGTGATATTATGTTAACCCGCGACAAGGCAACCCTTTGGGCCCCCCATTTGGTAACCGAAAGCGAACGTGCTCGGTTTTTTATAATGGTGCAACAGGGGTGCGACCACCGATGCACCTTTTGCATTATACCATTTGGGCGGGGCCAAAACCGCGCGGTCAGCGGGCCCGAGATTATGAATTCCATTAACAACCAAATTGCCAAAAACCCCAATATTGAAATTGTGCTGACCGGGGTGGATATAATGTCATATAAGGACGAAAATGGGGTGGGGTTGGCCGGTTTGGTGCGTGAAATTGCCCGCCAATGCCCACAATTGCGGTTTTTGCGCCTGTCTTCGTTAGACCCGGCCTTTATTGATGATGATTTTATATCGTTATTTGCCGAAATTGGTTGTTTATTGCCATCGGTGCATTTGTCGTTGCAATCCGGTTCTGATTTGATATTAAAACGCATGAAACGTAGGCATTTGCGTGCTGGTGCCAGCGAAATAATTACCAAATTGCGCAAATGTAAACCCAATATTAGCATTGGTGCCGATATTATTTGTGGTTTCCCCACCGAAACTGATGAATTATTTGCCGAAACCCAACAATTTATAGCGCAAAATGGGGTGGAATTGGCGCATGTATTCCCCTATTCTAACCGCGCGGGCACACCGGCGGCCAAAATACCCAATCAAGTCCCCCTGAGCGAGCGCAAAAAACGCGCGCATATTATTCGCCAAACGGCCTTGCAAAATTTGCAGAATCGGTATATGCAGATGGTGGGCAATGAAAGTTTGGTTTTGGTTGAACATGGTCAAACCGCCCGCACCGCTGAATATTTTGTGGTGCATATTAACCGCCCCTGTGCTGAATCTTCGGTGCAGAGGGTAAAATTTACCGGTTTTACCGATAATATATTGCATGGTGAAATAATATGAGCCTGTGGCAAAAATTAAAAACTGGTTTAAGCAAAACCACCAGCCAAATAACCGATGGATTGAAAAATTTTATCGGTATGCAACAATTATCGGCTGAACAATTGCAAAATATTGAGGAAATATTAATCAAGGCCGATTGCGGGGTGCAATGGTCGGCCGAAATTATTGGCAAATTAAAAACCATGCAAATGGAGGAACGTTCCGATGGCATGGCCGTGCATCACGCGCTTAGCCGTTTGATAGAGGAACAATTGGCCCAATATGAAGGCACAATGCCATTTGAATATATAAACAAACCCAACCCCGAGGTCATTATGTTGGTGGGTGTAAATGGTGGGGGTAAAACCACGTCCTTGGCCAAAATTGCCCAATTTTACAAAAGCCGTGGCGACAAACCATTATTGGTTGCCGGTGATAGTTTTCGGGCGGCCGCGGTGGAACAATTGGAATTATGGGCCAACCGCTTGGGCGTGGGTTTTTTTAGAAAGGACGACCGCGCCGACCCAGCCGCCATTGCTTACGAATCATATATGCAGGCCAAACAGCGCGGTTATAACAAGGTTTTACTTGATACCGCCGGGCGTTTGCATACCAAACATAATTTAATGGAGGAAATGGCCAAAATTATACGGGTTTTGCAAAAATGCAACGAATTTGCCCCGCATCAATGCCTGTTGGTGTTGGATGCCACGGCCGGGCAAAATGCCATTGAACAGGCCAAAAAATTTGCCGAATTTGCCCCATTAACCGGTTTAATTATTACCAAATTGGACGGCACCGCCCGTGCCGGTGTGGTGTGCCAAATTGTAAAATTAACCAAATTGCCCATTATAGCCATTGGTGTGGGTGAATCGGCCGATGATTGGCAAGTGTTTTCGGCCCATAAATTTGCCAATGCGCTGGTGGGGTTGGGTGATTATGATGATTGAAAAAAAAGAAAAACCTTTGATAGTATTGGTGGGGCGCACCAATGTTGGTAAGTCTAGCCTGTTTAACCGGTTAACCGGCAAGCGATATGCCCTGACCGCTGATGAACATGGGGTCACGCGCGATGTGCAAATAAAACCCGCCCAATTGGCCGATTTGCATTTTATGTGTGCCGATACCGCCGGCCTGCAAAGCCGTGATGGCGATAAAGAGCAAAAAATGCGCGATTTTGTGGTGCAATATGCCCAAAATGCCGATGCTATTATAATTATGGTTGATGGTTTATGCCATTTGAGTTCGGAGGACGATGAGATAGTAAGGTTGATGAGACGGATTCAAAAACCCAAAATTTTATGCGTTAATAAATGCGAAAATAACCGCAAAATACAGGATTACCTGCCCGAATTTAGCCGTTTGGGCATACAGCCCATGGTGGAAATTTCGGCCGCCCATGGCGATGGTATGGGCGAATTATACGATGCACTGCGCGATATAGTGCCGCAATTGGCCGAGGGTGAGGGCGAGGAGACAGAAAAACCGATTAATTTCACCATTATGGGCCGGCCCAATGTGGGCAAGTCCAGTTTGGTTAATCGCCTGTTGGGATATGAACGGGTTTTGGCCGGGGCCGAGGCCGGGCTGACCCGTGATGCCACCCACCACCGCTTTACATATAATGAACAAATGTTTGAAGTAATTGACACGGCCGGAATGCGCAAAAAAACGGCCGTCAATGTTGGGTTAGAAAAGGATTCAGTTGGGCTTTCGTTACAGGCATTAAAATATACCCATACGGGTGTGTTAATGGTTGATGCATCTTTGGGTATAGAAAAACAGGATTTAAATATCGCCAATGCCATTATATCAGAGGGGCGCAATTTGGTGATAGCCCTGAATAAATGGGACTTAATCGCTGATAAAGCCGGTTTTATGGAACATACACGCAATTTATTGTCATATTCGTTGGCGCAAATGAAAAAATTGCCGGTTATACCCATTTCGGCCCAAAATGGGTTTGGGGTGAATGATTTAATGGATATTATTATAAAATCTAATGATGCGTGGAACCAACGCATACCCACCTATTTATTGAATCAATGGTTGCGTGAAATTGTGCAAAAACACCCGCATAATTCCATCAAGGGCAACAAGCCCAAATTCCGCTATATGACGCAAATTAAAACCCGCCCCCCGCATTTTGTGTTTTTTGTATCAAGAAAGCACTTGATTGAGGATAGTTATTTGAGTTATTTAGAAAACCGCCTGCGGGAATCGTTTGAATTTATGGGGGCACCCATCAGGTTCACTTTGCGGGTTGGCAAAAACCCCTATAATGATGAAAAGGAGAATGCATAATGTGCAAATGCAAATATATGAAATGTTTATTATCGCTGGTGATTTGCGGTATATTTTGGTTGGCCATGGCCGATTTATTATTGGCCATGTTATATGCCATTAATGGTGGTCAATTTGGGGTGCCATTGGGCAAGGGTTTGTTTGACATTAACCCGATTATAATAAACCTGCCACAGGCTATCATTCAACGATATATTTGGGCCGATTTATGGGGCATAATAGTGCCCGTTTTACAATTAAAGGCCATATATGTCTTTTTGGGTGGTTTTTTAATACCCATGATGATATATGGTTTAAGCCAATGGGGATGCAATAAATGCCAAAAATAAACAAATCAACCAACGAAACACCGGTTATCACCGCCAATAATGACGATGATTCCATTCAAAAATGCGCCAAAATAAAACAATTTTTGGACGACCAAAAGGCCGTGGATATTGTGGAATGCAATGTTATTGGGCAATCACCCTTTACTGATTTTATGGTTATTGCATCGGGCACTTCGGCACGCCATGTTGTGGGTATGGCCCGCAATTTGGAACGTTTTTGTTACGAAAACGGCATTAAAATTCATTCGGTAAGCGGTAAAACCGCCGGCGATTGGGTATTGGTCGATTGTTTTGGGGTAACGGTGCATTTGTTTCGCCCACCGGTGCGCCAATATTACGATTTGGAAAGATTATGGGCAACCGAATAACCCCACCACTATTACAGGTGCAGGGTTTGGGTTTTGCCATTAATGGAATATATTTGTGGCAGAATATATCATTTACCATATGGGGGGGCGATATTTGCCATATTATTGGCGATAATGGGGCCGGCAAAACCAGCCTTCTGCGGGTTATATTGGGTTTATTACCGGCCACAGATGGGCAAATATACTTAAACCAAAGGCCAATAAATGGCAATTTAAACGAATTGCACCAACATACCCATTATATTGGTGCCGAAAACGCCCTGACCCCCGAATTAACCGCCCAGCAACATTGCCAATTTATGGCCGGCATTATGGGTTTAGAAGTAGCCAATATTGCCCCGGCATTGGAAAAATTGCACCTGCCCCCCCATATTATGGTGAAAAATATGTCCAGCGGGCAAAAAAAACGGCTTAATTTGTGCGAAATTTTGTTGGGCGACAAACCAATATGGTTTTTGGACGAACCCTATAACGGGTTGGACGCAAAGGGGGCGGAAATCCTTAGCCAATATATTAACCACCACCAACAACATAATGGCATGGTGGTTATTATTCACCATGGTATTTTGCCGTTTACAGCCAGTAAAATTGTGCAATTGTAAAAAAAATCATGGTTAATTTTTCTTTCAAAAAGACCCGTAGCGAGAGTATAAGCACAAGCGAAGTGAAGCGAATATAAAAAAATGTTGAAACATAATTATAATGTTAATATCCGTTGAGATATTTGTCGCGCACCTGTTCCAATAAATCACTGAATGTTCCGCGGTAATCCTCGCGCATGATGGTCAGGTTGGGGTACCATTCAATTGGTTTATATTTGAAACCCCAACGCCATACCGATTCTAATGGTAATATTAAAAAACCCCTTTGCCCCAAGGCACCGGCAATATGGGCGTTGGTGGTGTCGTTCATTATAACTGAATCACAGGCCATGGTCAGGCCACATAAAGCCTCAATATCGTCCCATAAATCGGCCCCATCTATCATATTCATGCGCACACCGCTATGGTATAAAACCTTGTCTACCATGTCCTGCGAACCGGCATATTGCAACGAAAGGAAACGAAAACCATGGTTTTGCAATTCGGCCAATGGGGCCAAATCCTTGGGGTTGATGGATCTATTATCCTCTATCCCTGATTTAATTTGCAGGCCAATCCACCGGCAATTGGGGTCGGCCTGTTTTAATACGGCACGCCCCTGTTCCATTAATGACTGCTTGGCGGTTATCCATGGTGGGGTGGGTTTATGGGTGATAAATAATTTATGTATATGCATTAAACTGCCCATATAACAATAATGGGTTGCCCCCCATTGTTGGTAATGTTCATGTTCGTGCCATAAACCATCATTGGGTATGGTAATGGTGGGGAAGTTGCGACGAAACACCCGTTCCAATTTCGGTTTTACCGTTAATATAATGCGCGTATTATGCGGGGCCAATAAATCTATTGTGCGTTGCAAATCAACGGCAAAATTGATTTGGTCGCCCACGCCCTGTTCGCCAATTATTAACAAGGCCCCATTTTTTATGGGTTCGCCCTGCCAATATTGTAATGGAATGGGGTTTTGATTAACCACCAAATCGCCAGTTTTTAACCTATATTCGTTGCGTTCCCAACCCTCGTGGTAACGGCGCATTTTGATTAATAATTTGCCAAAATTAGATTGATAAACCGGGTCATCATTGGTTTCAATTAATTTACGAAAATGGCGGTAAGATTGATTGGCCATACCAAGGGCTGATTCAATTAAGGCCAAATTGCCCAAAAAAATCGGGTTATCTTGGTTATGCCAATAGGCGGTTTTAACCAAATCGTAGGCAATATGCGACTGGCCCTGTTCCATCAGGGCAATGGCATATTCGTTCATAATATCGTAATCATTGGGGTTTTCGGCATGGCGGGCCTTAAATGCGTCCAAACCCTTGGCCTTGTTGTCTATGTTAATAGAACGGGCGGTTAATAATTTCAAATAATTGCTGTCATTAAATTGCAATGCCAATTGGGCAATTATATCGTTGCGTTCGGGGTGTTTGCTGTTTAATAATGATTGGGCATAACCCACCGCCACCTGTTCGGTTGGTTCCAAAGCGAAAGCCAATTTGAAATAACCACAGGCATTGGTATGGTCGCCCGAATCTTGGTATATTACCGCCAAATTGCGATAAATTTCGGCATTAATATAACCCAATTCAATGGCGCGTTTGCAATATTTTATGGCCTGTTCATAATTGCGTTCCTGGCCAAATGAAACCCCAACATAATAATGCCCGCGGGCATGTTGCGGGCTTTGTGCCAAAAATTGCAAACCCAATTCTATGGCTTTGGCATATTGCTTGGTATTAATGGCATTAACAAATTCGTTCATTATTTTTCGTTAATTAAGGTTGTAATTACCCCATGCAGGGTGCGAATTTCCTGTTCCGACATTTTACCGCGGGTCAACATATTACGAATATTACGGCTGACCACCGGTTTCATCTCGGGCGATTTAAAGAAACCCCGTTCTTCCACCAAATTTATAATCCGATTCACACAATAATCAATAACTTGGTTGGGTGCGGTTTCGTGGTAAAATTCGGGGTCGTGGGCTGGGGTTATGGATTCATGAATTTGATAGGCCATTAATGCCACGGCCGTGGCCAAATTTAACGATGAAAATTGCGGGTTAACCGGGTAAGTGCAAATAAAATGCGCTTGGCTTACCTCATCATTGGTCAGGCCGGCCCGTTCGGCCCCAAATACCACCGCCACCCGTTGGTTATTTTGTATGGCATATTGAATACGTTCACCGGCCGTTTTGGGGGTAATTACCGCCATGGCCTGTTCGCGTTTGCGTGCGGTGCAGGCAATTATTAAATGGCAATCGGCCACGGCAGTGGCCAAATTGGGGGTAATGGTGGTATGGGCAAATACTTCCTCACCCGCCCCTGATGCCGCACTTATTGCCCGTTCCGATGGAAAGTCAGCATGGCGCGGGTGCACCAAATATAATTGGCGAAACCCAAAATTCCACATACCGCGCGCTGCCGTGCCTATATTTTCGCCCAATTGTGGGCGCACCAAAACAAATTTGCAATTATCCATCACGGCAAAAACACCACGGGGGGTATGTATGTTTGGGCAAATTCCACCAGCGGGTTTAACAAAAATACCGCCCAAAAAATTATGGCCTGCCAAAATGTGCGCTTGATTAAATAGGCACTATTGCCACCGGCCACCATTTCACCGCGCCGGTAAAGAAAAGGGTTGGGCAGGATGCGAAACGGGGTTTGCGCGCGAAATTCATCATATTCGGCCCCAAAATGGGCACTTAATGCCCGTTCCTCGTGGCCAATAACCCACATAAAAATAATATATACCCCAACCGCACCCACCATGGCCAAAATGATTGATTGCAGTAACAAACCCACACCGGCCCCACCCAAAACCGAGAAAAAATAAAGCGGGTTGCGGCACATACTATATGGCCCAAAAGTAACCAATTGCCTTGATTTACGTTCAGCAATATAGGTCATGCAATATGCCCGGCCAAATGCCATAACCCCCACCAAAACCAAACCCAAAATGGTTAATAAGGGGTTAAAATAGGTGGTGGTGGATGCAAAACGCAGGCCCATCGCCAATACCGCCAATAGTATTAAATAATACCGGCGGGTGCGTTGAATTGATTTTAAATCTATTATATTTTCGGTCATTGATTTATGTTATTAAAAATTTGCATTATTAATACAATGTTTGCCCAAATTTGCAACCCTTTATATAAAATTATGCCTATTCGCCATTATTATTTTTTTGGGGGCGGGCAATAAACATAATAAAACTGGCCAAACCCAATGAAAATATGGTGATAATAATATTGGCCATCATATTAGTTAATTGTATAACTTGGCTTAAATACGCAATTAATGCGTTGCCAATAACAAACGAAATAATCGCCAATACCATAAATGCCAAAATGAGAAAAAAAACTTTTGAATTGAAAATGACCATGAATTATCCTTTTTAATATACTGGAATTACTAAATAAGTTTAAAAATATTACCATTACAAACCTATTTAGTTAGAAGGGTGGTGAAAATTTGCTCTGCTAACGCAACCGCCATTTTCACCCCCCTTGTGAACCCCCCGGAAT
>JACCDX010704436.1_pt1 | contig 11973 bp, 15 predicted proteins | sample 7449681 | NCBI WGS metagenome assembly JACCDX01 (sample SAMN15323450, study PRJNA562643) | freshwater metagenome | isolation source: river surface water | place: USA:Blue River Watershed | collected 2017-08-18 | reverse complement strand
TAGAGATGGTGACACCGATATGTCAAGGGAAAATAATGAAATAAGATACCGAGACTTTAAAGGATATGAAATAGACGTTTGGCCAACTATTGTTGCAAAAGAATTGGGTTTAGAAAAAATGAATCTTGGATATCCAGGGTTTTCCAATTATAGAATATTCAATCGATTTGCAGCAAATAGTCATCGAATTGAAAAGGACGATGTGGTGATTATTGAATGGTCTCGTATGGCGAGATTTGATATCATTAGTAAAGCTAATGAAAGACACGATGTTATTGTGTCAGTAATCCCGAGTGAAGCTTTTAGACATAAAGAATACACCAAACAGGCGATGGAAGAGATACTGGTAAACAGGACACATCTCTCTTGGTGTGACGAAGTATATTCTTATATGAAACTTATAAAAGAAATAAGTAAATCAAAAGAATTTGAATTATATTTTTGGTCCGCAGATAACCTAATAATTAATAAAGAATCGAAAGAATTTAAACATCATTACAAGGTGTTAGTACCCGAAGCTGATGATGATTTAACAAAATATATAAGAAAGTATGGGGCAAAATCAATAAAAGAAGAAACCAATTATTTACTTCCTGATGATGAACATTATGGGGAAGTGGGTCATATGGTAATGGCTAAATCTTTCTTATATGATATTGCCGTTTACAGAAATGGTGGACACAAATGAGTACGTTATGGACATTTGGATGTAGTTTCACGGGTGAGTATCATCCTTTGGCATTTTCAAATGGAGAACCTAACAACTATACCAAATTTAAAGAATATAGAGGAGGAGAACTACCTGAAGTTTGGCCACATAGATTAGCTAAACTCTTAAATTTAGATTGTAAAAATTTAGGTATGGGAGGTGCGGCTAATGCTCAGATATTTTTGGAGTTTTGTAACTATTGTAATGAGTTTAACCAAGATGATGTCATTGTTGTTGGATGGACGCAGTTGGCTCGATTTATAATTCCTGAAAATTTTTATTCTGAATCTTGCGGATTTACACCCGTACACCCAAATGGATTTCATCATTTCGATAAAGAACAAAATGGAATATCAAATGAAACATTGGGGGAAATGATTGTTGAAAAGTCTAATCCATTGTGGGCGACAGTTATTTATGATTGGCAGAATTTAATGGTAGATTTTGCCAAATCAAAAAAATTTCATATCTTTTTCTGGTCAAGCGATTCAAAAATAATATATGACGACATTCACAAACTTAAAAATCGAAAAAACTATTTATTAACTAATGCAAAAGATGGGGTAATAGCGTACATTACTAGAATGGGCGGAAAAACCATCGAGAAAGAAACAAAGGGTGTGGTCCAAGATTATCACTTAGGTGATTCAGGACATCAAAAACAAGCTGAGTTGTTCTATGAAAATATAGTCCATAACTTAGGTTTGGAAAAAAACAAATTATTATAATGAGTAAAACTATTTGGGTTTTTGGGGACTCTTACAGTTCTGAAAACAAAAAAAGTGAAGTTAAAAATTGGCCGAACATCTTATCTGAAAAATTTGGATGTTCGTTGAAAAATATGTCAACAGATAAAACATCCAATTATCAAATATTTGATGATTTTTGTTATTGTTGTGATTTGATTAAATCAAATGATATTGTAATAATTGGTTGGGGATTAGTTGAAAATTTTAGAGCGTCTGTTGGCAGTGAGTTAATAAACATATCAAAAGATGACATAGGTTTTGAAGGTATTTCTAAAGAATATATTGACGGTACTATAAACGATAGACAATCAGAAAAGTGGTGTGAACAAATATATTATTATGAAAATATCATTGACGAACTATCCAAGAGTAAAGGGTTCAGAACCTTCTATTGGTCAAGTAATGAAGATAGATTGATATATCCTAACAGAAGTTCTTTTAAGGCGAAGAGGTCATATCTATGTCGTGAATCTGAAACTTCCTTGGTAAACCACTTTAACAATATGGGAGTGGGTGTGATTGATGATAAATTCACGGACGATGGTCAGGAAATTATCGCGGACATATTTTATAATGAAATAACTAAAAGAATTAACTCCTTGTAAATGAAACTTTGGATATTTGGTGATTCTTTTAGTGATAGATTTAGTGGTTATGATGTTGTGAAATATCACGATAGTGACTACCGAGTAAGGTATCATAAGTGGAAAGGATATTCCCCACTATCATATGGGGAGGTAATATCTAAAGAGTTGGGTTGTGATATTGAAATACTATCATCCGCAGGTGCTTCAAACACTGAAATATTCCATACCTTCATATCCAAAATGGATGAAATTACTGAAGGGGATTTGGTAATCGTAAATTGGACTTATCTTAATAGATTTAGAATTGCAAATGACAATAATGAATTTGATAAGGTAATGATACAAGCTGGTTGTAAATCCCCGAATAGTTTAATTAACATAAAAAGTTTGGAGGAAATTGGTGTAAATCGAAATTCCCATACTATATATTATAAAGAGGTTTCAGATTATTCTAAAGTAATAAAAAAAATATGTAATAATAAAATTTATACTTTTATATGGACTTTTATGAATCATTCGGAAAAAATGGACAAATACATAAAAGAATTCTATGACGAAGTTAAATCAATTAATAATCTCGAAACAATAACAAAAGAAACGTTAGGTATAATTGTAGATGGACATTACTCTGAATACGCTCATCAACAATTGGCTGACGAAATTTTAAAAAACATAAAATTATGGAAAAAGACAAAAAAGAAGCAATCCTCAAATTAATAGGTGTAATATTCGCGAGTATTTTTGGTGGATTTATACTCTATTGGGGTTTCTCATTAATATTTTGGGTAATTAAATACGCATTAGAAGGGTAGTTATGAAAGAAGTATTAAGAGATTTTGTTTATGAATTAACAAACATTGCACTAATTTCTGGTGTTGCTTTTTTAATTTATAACAATAAAGAAGGATGGGGTTGGTTAATGTTTGCACTATTAATTAACATAGTATCAAGAAAAGAAGAATGAAAAAAGTAATCTATTTTTTTATTGTATTTTTTATGTTCTCATCTTGTTCACCCGAACTCCACATTGTTGGTGCAGGTATGAGACATCATAATCTATCACAAAACAAATACCAACCAAAGAAACATAGAAAACCAGTTAGGTTAGGTTCATCACCTAACTCACCATTTTGGATAATCAAAAGAATTTTTTAAATGACACCAAGACAATACAATCAAATGATGAGACAGGCGGATGAGTTAGAGAAAAGTAAAAAAAATAAAGAGATAGAAAATCAATGGGAAGAAATTAGGGAAGAATATCTCAAAGATGAATATCCTGTTTTTGGTGGACCTTTTACTGATGCGTTAAGTCCTTGGGAGTGGTTAAAAACTTGGTATAACCCACCGACTAGAAAAGATAAATGATTGATATAGAAATAACGAAAGATGAATTAGAAGGTCTCACCAGTAAAAAGGATTTCGGAAACGATATCATCATTGGTGAGGTGGGAGAGAATTTGTTTAAACGTTATTTAGTCAACCACAAAGGGTTAACATTCATTAGAAAGTCAGAAGATAAAAAAGAATTAAAGAAGTGGGATTTAGAACTTCTATTTAAGAATAAAAATGTTAGGTACGAAGTAAAGACCGATGTCTACATTTTACCGGGTAAATGGATAACACCCGATGGTTGGGACAAAAAAATATGGGTGAACGGAAAAGACACCGGCAATATTTTTATTGAATTTCATAGTAGAGGTGTTGATAGTGGAATCACAACAACAACCGCAGATGTTTGGGTGAATATATTTTTCCATTTGGATGAGATATGGATAATACCGGTAGATAAACTCAGACAACTTATAAACAGTAATGAGTTTCCCATATCAGAAGAATCAGGAGACATTAATTCACACACAAAAGGGTATTTAATTCCAAGAGAAGAATTCAGAAAACATTTTAAAGTTATAAAATATCAAAAAACAATAGTGTAATGAAAGACTTTAAGTTCTTAAACGATTCGGAAGATGAAGATGAATATGAACCAATAGCTGACAATGTCGCATCTTGGATGTGGGGAGATGAGACGGTTTTACTTACATCAGAGTTTAATAGATACGTAACAAGTCATCATTGGGTTATTGAACGAACAAACGCTTTCGGTATATTAGAATTTTTAGAAAGATTTCCTGACAATTCCATCGTTTTAATTCATAGTATTGAGGGTAACGGAATCAGACACACGTCAACCGAATCGGGTCGTGGATGGGGATTCGACATTCGAGGAACTCAAATAACGATTGAATACTATAAATTAACCTCAAACAATCAATTGATTTCGAATTAGTTATAAAATAATTTGGTATATTCGAAAATATTCTAGTATCTTTGTGATATAAAGATTATACACAATGACCAGGTTATTTAAATTCATCTCAATTCTCTTCGTTTTCACATCTTGTTCAAAAGAAGAAATTACCCCGACCATTCAACAAACTTCAAAGAATGTTACATTGGAATCCATCTCGATTCTCAATCCACCGGACACGTTAATTATTTCTAAAGAGTATAAGTTCAATGTGGTGGGAACATATTCAAACAAGTCCACAAAAGATTTATCTGATAGTGTCATTGTAACAACAACGTCAACAAATGTTACATTAAAAGGAAATGCAATCTACGGAGCAAAATCAGGCAACTCACAATTTACAATTTCATATAAGGATAAAATAATAAGCAAATCTGCTTATATCCATAATATCGAATACGTAACGATTCCTGATGAATTAAAAACAAAAGGTAAAGGAAAGTTAAGAGTCCCCGTTGTTGTTATAAGTTATCTACCAACACTCGATGGAATTAAATTAGACACAGATAGAGCACCCGATGGATGGGGTAATATTGTCGGCTCAACTCTAACACAAGCGAAGAATAAATTTAAATTCGATATTGTAACTGCTAAGAATAGTATTGAAGAGGGAACAAGATTTCGTGATTATGGTTCAAACACCACAAATCAATATGTAGACATTGATGTTGTATTGTATGTGAATGTATATGAAATGGATTTAGCACCATTTGTTAGAGGTATAAACACGATTGATTATAAAAAGTTATTTACCAAACTTAACTTGGAGAAATATGTTGATGTTGATGGTGTTAGGGAAGTATGGATTGCAATGTTTCCGAAGGAACTTGATTATCCTGTAGTAAAGACGGGACAAATTAGTCATAAGTTCCCAATCAATATTCCCGAATCAAATATGTCAAGTCCATTAACCGGAGATATATCCAATAGTGAGAGAATACAAAATGATTTACCAATCTATAAGAACACTTATGTTGTATATGGTTTCAATGGACATAGAGGTGTTGAGACTGGTTTACATTGTAGAGGACATCAGTTGGAATCACAATTAACTCATATTGATAAGTTTGAATTTTTATGGCAAACAGGATTCACACCAAAGGATAGTGCGGGAACGGTGGTGAATAGACCAAGACTTGGAAACACACACTACCCACCAAATGGAAAACAAGGATACGATTATGCAAACTCCACACCTGCAATGTCCGATATTAAAACGTGGAAACCATCGGGTGGAACATTTGTGAGCACCAATAAAGATACGTGGGGAAATATTAAATATAGTTTTCTAACCGTTGGTCCAAACGTTGGTAACTTCACAAATAACTATGACACCAACATTGAGGTGAAGTGGTTAATATTCTGGTGGCAATCAATACCAGGTTTTAATAACAACATTCCATATGGAAATAAAACTTTAACCAATTGGTGGGATGTTTTATACAAGTGGGATGAAACCATTAAAACAGGTAGGAAACTTTATAATTAAGATATTTATAAGATATGACTGAAAGAACAATCGAACAACACTTACAGATAGTTGAAACATTTCAATCGTGAGAGTATTAATTCTAACACATCCAAGGTCAGGAGGAATGAGTTTAACATCTTGGATTGCGCGGGAATTAAATCTACATTTCAATCACGAACCATTTAATACCAATCAAGACTTTGTTGACATAGCATTTAATCAGGACAATCAGATTGTAAAGGATTTCCCCAATCACATTGAGAACGCAGGTGTGAACTTATATGATTTCATTAGCACTTTTGATAAGGTAATCATTCATACAAGGGAAGATAATATGAATACAGCCATAAGTCTTTCCAAGATGAAACATAATTACAACCATCATAAAATATACAAGGTAGAAGAGAATTGGAATGAAGAACACAAAGATGAAATTAACACTCATCTTATTCAGGTGAATAGGGAGAAGAAGAAACTGATGGAACTGACCGGGTATTCCAATGTAACCTACAATGGAATATATGAAACCAAAGAGGACATTAGTAGATTAACAGAGTACTTGGGAATTGATAACCCGAAATGGCTTGATATTCTTAACAAGAGACACAGACTAAGAGATGGTAGTATTGGTATGGGAAATGTCATTGGTCCTCCCACACCCACCCCAACATCCACACCTACTCCTACGATTAAATTAATATAGTACAAAATTCGGAAGTCTACCAAATTTGGATAAGTAAAAATTTTTATTTATATTTTTTAAAAAAAGATATGAAGTTAGGTATAGTAGGTCAAGGATTTGTGGGTAATGCCATTTATCAGAAGTTTAAGAATTATTACGAGGTTAAGACCTTTGATTTGGATTCAACCAAATGTAACTCAACGTTTGAAGATGTATCCATTTGTGATTATGTGTTTGTGTGTTTACCAACTCCAATGAATGTGGATGGTTCTTGTAACATCGATATTGTTGAAGGTGTGATTAAACAATTAAATGATGTAGGAAAGACAAAGGGGATTGTAGTTAAATCAACCATACCACCCGGCACAACTCAAAAATGGAATGAAAAGTATTCAACAAATGTTATATTCAATCCAGAATTCTTAACAGAGAGAAATGCTGTATCAGATTATGAGAATCAACATAGGATTATATTAGGTGGACCAAGACCAACATCCACTGAACTGAAGCAAGTGTTTTCTAAAGTATTTCCAAAGGCACATATCATAAAAACCAACTCCACCTATGCGGAAATGGTTAAGTATGTTACCAATACATTCTTATCGGTTAAAGTATCCTTTGCTAATGAGATATATCAATTGTGTGAAAAGGTTGGTGCTGACTATGATAAGGTAATTGAATATGCCACAATGGATGAGAGACTTGGTGAATCTCATTGGGGAGTACCAGGTCACGATGGTGACTTTGGTTTTGGTGGACACTGTTTTCCAAAAGACTTATCGGCACTAATTCATTTAACAAAAGAAATGAACACCGCCAACAATGTGTTATTAGCAACACAAAAAACAAACGATGAAGTAAGAAAGGATAGAGATTGGGAGAAGATGAAGGGTAGAGCTATTGTGTAATATTTATTAATATGACGGAAAAAATCATAGGACCATATACGGTTCAAATTGAAGAAGTGTTAGACCCAGAGGGTGAGTTCATTTACTATAAGGTACACTCACCATTATTCACAGGTAGAAGTTTTAGAATTCTATCAGAGGATGAACTTACAGAAGGTCGTATTGTCGAATACTTGGAAATCGTTAAGAACTTTCAGTAAAGTTAAAAAAACGATTTGAAGAAAAGCTTCACAGCATTTGCAACCATTGAAGACATACCACTTAAACTATCTAAAATTGTTGGATAGATTTGTTTGTAGTATTGTTTGTTTGCGAAAAAGTACTTGGTTGCATCTCCCACATCAGAATATTTGAAAGTTACACTTCCATCATTATTGACTTCATATTGAGCATCACCGAAAACACTTGATGGGATTTTCTTCATCATCAGTTTCAGAATAAATGCCGGTGGTGTGTAGTAATTAAATTTCTTTGTTAGTATGGATGATATTCTTTTATCTGCCATTCCCCACACAGGTTCGTTCAAAGCATTTATATCAGAGATACCCATTGATATTGATTTTAAATCACCTGCAACACCTGTTAATTTATTCATCCCCGAGTTTTGTTTTCTAAGAACAACAAACCCTGATGACTTATCACCGAAGAATGTCCAACCATTTGCTCTTGATGAGAACTTATTTGAATCCCAAGATGTACCTGTAGAATTTTCATAAGATGTTTTGAATATATCATAGACCTTTTCTTTCTCATCATCTGATAAGTCACTATATCTAAACACCTCTTCGTTAAGTAGACCAAGTTTTTCTTTTAACATATCATAAACAGGTTGTGATATTGTGTTAGATTTCAACCATAAGTCTAACATCTTATAGTTTTTCTTATATAATTCAGGATTTCGAGAAACTAAACTAATTGTACTAAGTTCACGATGTGTTAACCCTTTAAGATTTTCAACATCACTAAAATCTATTTTCTCTTGTTTATTCTTCATCGACATTACAGCAACTGGGTCACTTTCAGCGGCAGCCATTTGAACTGCTTTTGATGGATTAGGAATATTTCTAATCAATGTTGGTACTGCTTTTACTGCCGCGATTTGTGCTTCTTCCGTTGGATTGTAAATCTGAAGAATTGCCCTTGGATTAGATTGAACAGCAATCAATTGAACCTCGGGAGATGGGTTGTGAATCATATTTATCAATTGACCATCTAATTTAAGTGCTAATAGTTGTGTTTCGGGAGTTACGTTTTTAATGTTTAAAACTTCACGCGGTGACTTCTCAACAGCATAAGTTTGAACCCTTTGTGTTGGATTTTTTATATATCTAACACTCTCTGGTTTATTCTCAACTGCAATAAGTTGAAGTTCTTCTGATGGGTCTTGAATATGTTGTATCGCTATACCATTCTGTTTCACAGCTGCCATAACAACTTCTTCAGATGGGGGTTTAAAACCAGGATTAATCAAGTATTGAATAGCCAATCCATAATTAGTAACCGCAGCAAGTTGAACGGCTTCAGATGGAACTCTTTTACTTACAAAATGTCTAATTGTTGAACCATCTTGTTGTACTGCTAAAAGTTGAACTTTCTCTGTTGGATTATCAATATGTCTAACACTATTATAATTTTGTCGAACCACAATTAATTGAAGTTCTTCTGATGGGTTCGGAATATATCTAATTGCTATCGGAGTTGCTTTAACTGCAGCAAACTCAACTTTTTCAGACGGGTCTTGAATATATTGTATAGACTCACCATCTTGCATTACTGCAACTAATTGAACGGATTCAGGTGGGTTTTTTATGAACCTAATACTTTCCGGTCTCTTAGTAACCGCAATAATCATTTGTTTTTCGGTTGGATTTGGAATGTATTGAATATTTGATGGTCTAATATCGATAGCTTCTTCAACGACTGTATCTGTTGGGTTCTTGATAAATTGGAAAGTAGATGGGTCGTTATTAATTGATATTAATTGTTGTTCTTCTGTTGGGTTATCAAGATATTGTATTGAATTAGGGAAGGTGTAAAGTGACTTTTTTATAACGGCTCTTGACGGATTAACTATAAACCCAAGTGCGTTACCTCTTATTGAAACCATTCTGTCGTTAATCTTTTCTAACTCTTCAGGTGCTGGTGTTGTTTCGTTAACCCAAAAAAGATACTCATCTTGTTGCATTGGTACGTTAGATTTAACCTTTGCTTTTACAAAATCCTTTTTGTCCTTATCTTTTAATTCTGAGAAAACAATTTCACTTGGTCTGAATTTAAGATAGTTATCTAACTTATTCATACCTCTTTTATCTTTCCCTAACCCATATGTATCTTTGTTTTTAAGACTGGTCCATTCAAACTTGTCACCCTGTTGTAAACCTCGAGTATCTACATATTGAAGTGGACTTGCAAGGGTCGTTTCAAAAAGAACGAGTACCCTACCATCATTTCTTCCTGTGAACACCAAACCATCAAATAAAAGTTGAAATTTTCTTACATTTGTTGCTAAGTAATATGCAGCTTCAGATGTTAACTTATTCTTATCCTCCAATAATTTTATCGAATCTTGAATTGCTCCTTTGTTTACTTTATAAAAGGAATTGAAACCACCTTTTAATATTTTTTTGATTTGGTCCAATAAACTAATTCTTTTACCAAACACTTTTAATTGTTCAGATTCATCTAATATTAATATCTTACTTGTGTCCGTTACTTGGAATTTGATAATGGTTGAACCATATCCTTCCATATTAGAATTGAATTGGTCTTTTAGTTCGTAAGTAGAATAAAGACCTCTTCCATACATTTGACCATCACCCGGTACAAATCCGTTGTTTAAGAGTTTATAGTTTTCTTTGGTTAGTTTTGTTCTGTGGTATACAACAATGGAACCGCCCGTGATTTCCTCACCTAGCTCTCTTTTAACCACCCTAATCATCTGGGACTCTCTTAATAAAATCTTCATATACTATAATAAATATAAAACTAACCATAAATATTTATGGGGATGAAGATAGATGCATTATTTATCTCAGATGTTCATCTGGGTTCAAAAGGTTCCAATGCGGAACAAGTTCTAAACATTCTTAAGAAGTATCAACCTGAGTATCTTTTCTTGGTTGGTGATATAATAGATGGTTGGCTTCTTAAACGTAAATTCCGTTGGCCTCAATCACATACCAATGTACTTAGGAAGATATTATCTCATTCTAAGAATGGGACAAAGGTTATATACATACCGGGGAATCACGACCAGTTTTTGAGGGAGTATGGGGAATTCTCTTTTGGAAATGTGGAGATTCACAATGAGTATGTATGGAACAATACATTTATCACCCACGGAGATTTATATGATGGTGTTGTTAAGTTAAAGTGGTTGGGTGTTCTTGGTTCCGTTGGATATGATATGGCAATATCTATTGATAGATTTTTAAAGAAGATGGGAATGAAGCGTTCTTTGTCCAAGTTTTTGAAGAGTAAAGTAAAGGAGGCGGTTAAGTTTATTACACAGTATGAGTTTGAGTTAACCAGACAAGCTAAGAAACACCACTGTTCAACCGTAATCTCGGGTCACATTCATCATCCTGAAGATAGGGTGGTTGATGGTATAAGATACCTAAACTGCGGGGATTGGATTGAGAATAACTCTTACATTATTTTTAACAACAATGAGTACACAGTTATTAAAGGATAGATTAACAATTGTAATCCCATCCAAGAATGAGGGAATAACTTTATACAATAGTATAATGTACCTATCTCACCAAAATAACATAGATGGTGTAAGGGTAATCATTGCGGATAAATCAGACGACGCCCAATCATTAACATTCATTACAAGGATAAAGAAAGACTTCGGTAATAAGTTAAAGATTACAGTAATAGAAGGAGGATATCCATCAGAAGGAAGATTGAACGGAAGTAAGTTGGTAACAACTCCGTATATGTTATTCTTGGATGCGGATGTAGTATTGATGAATAGAAATATCTTGGAAGAATGTATGAAGTATAATAAGGATTTAATCACAGTTCCGTTCTATACAGATTATCCATACAGATGGGTATTCAGAATGTTTGATATGTTTCAAAAGGTATCCACGTTATTAGGAACACCCTTTGCGGTGGGAGGATTTCAACTATGGAACACAGAAACCTATTGGGAATTGGGAGGATATAACCCACAGGAATTATTCGCCGAGGATTACTCCATATCACAGAAGGTAAATCCAAAGGAATTTAAGATACATAAGATAAGGGGAACCTACACATCATCAAGAAGATTTAAATCCAAAGGAGTATTATGGATGTTCTATATAATGATTAAGAGTTATCTAAACAGGAAAAACCCAAACTTCTTCAAACATCACCACAATTACTGGAGATAATCAAGGTTGAATATGTAATTGAAATTACGTATATTATGTACTATAATGAAAAGGATTATTATAGTGCTATTGTTATTGGGAGTGATAACAGTAGAAGGAAAACCTAAGTACAGAATTCAGACGTGGGTATACAACGGCACAACCTATTATTTGCCACAGCGGCGGGTATGG
>JACCDX010283635.1_pt1 | contig 11973 bp, 8 predicted proteins | sample 7449681 | NCBI WGS metagenome assembly JACCDX01 (sample SAMN15323450, study PRJNA562643) | freshwater metagenome | isolation source: river surface water | place: USA:Blue River Watershed | collected 2017-08-18 | reverse complement strand
TCGAACACCAGCGTCGGCCAGGTCAGGCCGGGCACGGTCTCGACGCCGGCGAACAGGCGCGGGAAGCGGTCGATCTCGGAGTGCATGTCCTGCTCGCCGCGCTCGACGATCATTTCATAGGTGCCGCGCGAAGCGATCACCTGCTCTGCGCCTTCGTTGAAGTAGGCCGACGCGCCCAGCACGCGCACCGCGTGATAGTGGGTCAGCGTGACGTACTTGATCGGCAGGTCGGTGATCTCGCGAATATGCTTGATCAGCGCCTGCGCCATCGCGGGCGTCGCGGTGGTGTCGATCACCATCACCGAATCGTCGCCGATGATGACGCCGGAGTTCGGGTCGCCTTCGGCGGTGTACGCATAGGCGTTGTCGGACAGCTTGATGAAGCTGGTCTTTTTTTCCTGCAGGTCGCCTTGGGAGGCGAATTTCTTTTCTGTCATCGTTGTTCCTTTCAATGCATGGGCCGATGGCGGCGTAACCGCTGATTCAAGCTCAGCCAGGTAGGTGACCGCCCATGGATCCCAGCTTTCGCTGGGATGACGGGTTTGAGGTCGTCAGCCTTCAAAGCGTCGTCCCAGCGAAAGCTGGGACCCATCGTTGATCGAAGGGGGGCGGCAAATTTTCCGCCAACTTGCCCCGGGCGCGCGCGAATGTCCACCGTCGCCGGCTGACGCGACCTGCGCAGATTACCCTCCGATTCGTTTCTGGTCAACCAATTCAACAATAACGAATCGTTTACATTCGCCGAATCCGTCCGTAAACTCCGCCGTCACTGTCATTTCCCGGTGCGCCATGGAAGAAGAGAAAACCCGTCGCGGCATTCAGTCGATCGAGATCGGCGGGCGCCTGCTGACCGCGCTGGTCGACGAGGGCGGGCCGATGAGCCTGGGCGATCTCGCCAAAAAGGCCGGCATGCCGTCGGCCAAGGCGCATCCTTATCTGGTCAGTTTCGGCAGCTTCGGCCTGATCGAGCAGAACCCGCTGACCGGGCGCTATGAACTGGGCCCCTTTGCGCTGCAGCTCGGCCTGATCAGCCTGCACCTGCTGGACCCGGTGCGCATCGCCATCCCGGTGATCACGCAGCTGACGGCCGATATCGACCAGACCATCGGCCTGTCGGTGCTGGGCAACCAGGGGCCGACGATCATCTACATCAGCGAGTCGAGCTATCCGATCCACGTGAACATGCGCACCGGCACGGTGATGTCGATCCAGGCCACCGCCACCGGCCGCGTGTTCGCCGCCTTCCTGCCGCCCAAGCAGGTCGAGCGAATGATCGAGCAGGAGCGCCGCAGCGGCGTGGCCGGCGATTTCGGCGCGGCCGACCTGAAGAAGGAAGCGCTTGAAGCGATCCTCGCCGACATCCGCAAGCGCGGCATGGCGCGCGTGCAGGGCGAACCCATCCCGGGCATCAATGCGATCTGCGCGCCCGTGTTCGAGCACAGCGGCGCGATCCGGCTCGGCATCACCGCGATCGGCCCGTCCGGCAGCTTCGACGTCAGCTGGCATGGCGACACCGCGAAAAAAATCCGCGAATGTGCGGAGCAGGTGTCGGCACGGCTGGGCTACCGTCCGCTGAACTGAATTGAAACTGCAGGGAAGGAGACCGACCCTGTTCCAACGACACTCGATACAAAGGAAATACCGTGTCAGCACATGCAGCACCCGCCGCGCTTTTTGACGTTCGCCAGGCCATCGACGGCCGCTTCTCGCCGGTCCAGAAACTGATGTACCTGCTGGCCTCGCTGGCGATGATCCTCGACGGCTTCGACGGCCAGCTGATCGGCTTCGCGATTCCGGCCATCATCAAGGACTGGGGCGTGCCGCGCGAAGCCTTTTCGATCGCGGTGGCGAGCGGCCTGTTCGGCATGGCCATCGGCAGCATGGTCGCCGGCTATGTCGCCGACCGCATCGGCCGCCGGCTGCTGCTGGCCTGCAGCGTGTTCCTGTTCGGCGGCGCGACGATGCTGATCGGCTTCGCAGCCGATGTGCAGGGCATTGCGCTGATCCGCTTCTTCGCCGGCCTTGGTATCGGCGCGGCGCTGCCGTGCGCATCGACGATGACGGCCGAGTACACGCCGCAGCGGCTGCGCACGCTGGCGGTGACGACCACGATCATCTGCTACCCGCTGGGCGGCATGCTGGCCGGCCTGTTCGCCGCGCAGATCCTGCCGGTTTTCGGCTGGCGCTCGCTGTTCCTGGTCGGCGGCGCGATCCCGATGGCGTATGCGGTGGTGCTGTTCTTCTCGCTGGCCGAATCGCCGCGCTATCTGGCGCGCGTGCAGCGGCGTTGGGACGAGCTGCGCGCGCTGCTGGCGCGCATGGCAGTAGACGTGCCGGCCGGCGCGGGTTTCCAGGACGGGCACGATGAAGAGTCCGGGCAGCAGCGCGGCAGCCTCGCCGCGCTGTTCGCGCCGGAGCGCCTGCGCGACACCGTCGGCATCTGGATCTGTTTCTTCGCGACGCTGCTGTCGATTTACAGCGCGTTCAGCTGGCTGCCGACGATGCTGACCGCCGAAGGCCTGTCGCCGAAGCTGGCCGGCATGGGCCTGACTGCGTACAACCTCGGCGGCGTGATCGGTGCGATCACCTGCGCGCTGGTGATCAGCCGCTTCGGCTCGCGCTGGCCGATGATGGCCTTCGCGCTGCTGTCGGCCGTCAGCGCGTTCGCGCTGAAGGGCATCGACATCACGCAGCACACCGAGACCTTCCTGCTCGGCCTCGGCGTGCACGGCCTGTTCATCAATGCGGTGAACTGCACCGCGTACGCGCTGGCCGCGCACCTGTACCCGACCTTCGTGCGCGCGACCGGCATCGCTTCGGCGCTCAGCTTCGGGCGCTTCGGCGCGATCCTGAGCTCCTTCGTCGGCGCCAGCGTGATCACCGCCGGCGGCGCAGACGCTTACCTGAACCTGCTCGGCGGCGCGATGCTGGTCAGCCTGCTGGGACTGGCGCTGGTGTCGAACCATGTCGCGCCGCAGGCGCGCAGGGCAGTCGCCGGCGTGCCGGCGCGCGGTTGAGCAGGGAAGAGGCCGGCGCGCGCGCGGCCGCGGATCACTCGATGGTGGCCGGCTCGCGTATCGAGCTGCGGCAGTAGGCCTCGAATTCCGCGGCCATCAGCGGCTTGCTGAACAGGAAGCCCTGCACCGCGCCGCAGCCGCTGGCGGCGAGGAAGCGAAGCTGACCCTCGGTCTCGACGCCCTCGGCGATGGTGCGTATGCCGAGTTCGCGCGCGACGTTGATCACGGCGCTGACGATCGCGCGATCGTCCGGATCGGAATCGATGTCGCGCACGAAGGACTTGTCGATCTTCAGCTTCGACAGCTGGAAGCGCTTCAGGCAGCTGAGCGACGAGTAGCCGGTGCCGAAATCGTCGATCGCCAGGCCGATGCCGCGGTCGTGCAGTTCGCGCATCAGCGCGATTGCGGCCTGCGGGTCGCGCATCGCGGTGCTTTCGGTCAGCTCCAGCTCCAGGCATTCGGCCGGCAACTTTGCCTGCTCCAGCACCTCCGCGATCATCTGCGCCAGGCCTTCGTGGTGGAACTGCACCGCCGACAGGTTGACCGCGCTGGTCTTCAGCGGCAGGCCGGCATCCAGCCATTCGCGCGTCTGCCGCACGGCTTCGCGCAGCGCCCATTCGCCGATCGACTGGATCAGGCCGGTCTCCTCGGCGACCTTGATGAACTCGTCCGGGCTGACCACGCCGAGGTCGGGATGATGGAAGCGCATCAGCGCTTCGGCGCCGGTGACCTTGCCCGTTTTCAGGTCGATCTGCGGCTGGTACTGCAGGAACAGCTGGCGTCGCTCGAGGCCGGCGCGCAGTGCCGCCTCGACCTTCAGGTAGCGCATCGACAGCGCCTGCATTTCCCCCGAATAGAAGCGGAAGCCGCCGCCGCCGCCGTTGTCGCGCTTGGCGCGGTGCATCGCGCTGTCGGCCTGTTTCAGCAGTTCGTCGAAGCTGTGCGCGTCGCCGGGGTAGAGCGCGATGCCGATCGACGCGGTGACCGACATGTCGAACTGCTCGATCCGCGTCGGCTGCCGCACCATGTCCAGCAGCTTCTGCGACACCACGGTCGCGCCGTGCGCATCGGTGTCGGGCAGCATGACCACGAATTCGTCGCCGCCGAATCGCGCCAGCGTGTCGTCATCGCGCACGGCATGCTGCAGGCGGTCGGCCAGCTGCATCAGCAAGCTGTCGCCGACGCCGTGGCCGAAGGAATCATTGACGTGCTGGAAGCGGTCGATGTCGATGAACAGCAGCGCCACGCTGGTGCCGGCGCGGTCGGCGCGCGGCAGCAGGTAATGCGCCTGTTCCTGCAGCTGCATGCGGTTCGGCAGCGAGGTGAGGGAATCGAAGTGCGCGAGGTACTGGATGCGGTCTTCGTAACGCTTGCTGTCGATCGCCAGCGCGATCAGGCGCGACGTGGTCTCGATCAGTTGCTCGGCGTCGCGGTCCGGCACCGACGGCGTGCGTGCATAGATCGCGAATGTGCCCAGCACCTGCTTGTTCGACGTGACGATGGGATAGGACCAGCAGGCGGCCACGCCGGCGCGGCGGCAGACGTCCCGGTAGGACTCCCAGGCCGGGTCGTGCGCGATGTTCTCGACGATCGTCGGCTGGCCGCTGTGGGCCGTGTTGCCGCAGGCGCCGATGCCGGCGCCGATGCCGAGGCCATCGACTGCCTGGTTGTAGAACTCGGGCAGGCTGGGCGCGGCGGCCACTTTCAGGCGTTCGCCTTCGGGCTCGAGGGTCAGGATGGAGCAGAGCCGGCCGGGCAGCAGGGCTTCGATGCGCTGGGCGATCTGCTGCAGGATGATCGACAGCGGCACTTTCTCGGTCAGCCGCTCGAGTACGAAGAGGCGGAATTCCTCCAGCCTGAGCACATGCTGGCGCTCGGCCTCGCGCTCGAAGGCGTCCAGCGCGTAGTCGATGTCGCTGGCCATTTCGATCAGCAGGTCCTGGATGTCTTCGTCGAAGGCATCGACCTCGGCGCTGTACAGGTTGAACGCACCGACCACTTCGCCGCCATGGTGCAGCGGCAGCGCCGCCGACGAGCCCCAGCGGTGGCGGCCGGGCGGCTGCCGCCATGGCGCGGTGTCGGGGCTGCTCTGGAAATCATCGACCCAGACCGGCCGGTTGGTGCGGATCGCCGTGCCGGTCGGGCCATAGGCGGATTGCTGCACCGGATCGACGCTGATGTCGAGACGGGCCACGTAGTCGAGATGCTCGCCAAAGGTGGCAACCGGACGGACGCGCTTCGTGCCCTGGTCCACCAGCCCGATCCACGCCATCTTCATCCCGCCGTAGACGACGGCGCCGCGGCAGATCTCGGCCAGCATCTGCTCCTTGCTGGCGCTGCGCAGGATGGCCTGGTTGGCGTGGTTCAGCGCAGCGTACAGGTGCATTGCGTGCTGCGCGCGGTCGTGCGCGTCGCGACGTTCGGCGTCTATCCTGGCCAGCTTGTCGCGGGTGTGCGCCAGCCAACCGGCCACGCTGTGCTCGAGTCCTCGCGGCACCGGCTTTACCGGCGCGAATTCGCCTTTGCCGAGCGCGACGATGCGCTCGAACAGCGACTCGGGAGAGTCGCCGAGGATCGCGTGCAGGTTGCGGTGGCTGCGCAGCAAAAGGATCAGGAAAAATGCGCCGAGCGTGGCGAACATCGCGCGGCAGATCGTCGCGTTGTCCATCGCCCGTTGTACCGTGGCCTGGGTGCGCTGGTCGATCAGCTGATTGAACTCGTTAATCGGGCGCATGATCTCGAGCTTGGCGCTCATGTAGCGCTCGTCATGCAGCATTTCGCTGGCGCGCACACGGATCTCGTCGGTGACCGGCTCGGCGGCGGCGACCTGGCGCATCGCCTCCATTTCAGTTTGAACCAGCTTGTCGGACGCCTGCTTCGCCTGTTTCAGTAAGTGCAGGCCCTCAAGATCCAGCTGGTGCCGCTTCCACAGCGCGACCATTTCTTCGGTGCGCTTCGAGAAGGCCTCCAGCGGTGGCTCGTCCAGCCGTACCATGTCCCAGTCGGGCTGGTCGTCGTATTGCGGCATCGGCCGCTTGCCGTCACGAGCATCGAGGATGTCGCGGTAATGGCGGCGGTATTTCGGGTCGCCGGTGCTGACGAAGCTGCGCGCCGCCCGCGTCAGCGCCTCGGACGCGTCGCGCAATTCATCGGCGTACAGGGTGGTCTCGAAGCGCAGGCTGTGGGCGTCGTCGATTTTTCTCTCGGACACGACGTACAGGTAGAAAACCATCACGAACAGCACGGCGTTCAATGCGGCCAGAAGCATGTTGGTGGTGAATCTGGCGGACTCTCGTTGTGCTGTCATGGACTCTCGAATCGGACTTTATTGCCTTTGAGGAACTTACGAGGTGCGCACTATCGATCGTTCGATCGATGACCGATCATATTTGACTGTTAACATGTTGTAAATTTAAAAACGCTTAATTTTTTATTAATTTTGAAATTATTTTTCGACAACAGGAACATCCCCGATTGAGATGGCCCGGCAGGGCCGACAGCAAAAAATCCTGCGCTGGTTTATCGTTGTCAAACTCAAATTGATGCCAGGTGGAAAGAATATGAAGAAGCTTTTTGCGGCCGGCGTGCTGCTGTGTGCGTCGTCCGCGTTTGCGCAGAGCTGGGAACCGTATGCGAACACCGATGCCGAAAACCGCTATTACGACCCGGTGCGGATGGTGGTGATGAGCGGCATCGCATTCATCTGGGATTTGCACGACCTGCACGCGGAAAGCAGCGAGCAGGGCCGGGTGTATCGTTCGGTGCTGTATCCGACCGAGTACAACTGCCGCGTTGAAAAGAAGCGCGTGCTCAGCGTGCTGAAGATGGCGGAGAGGATGGGGCAGGGCCAGTCGGTCGCAGAGAACACGCTGGTCGGCCATTGGGTCGATGTGCAGCCGGGCACGCCGGACAGTCGCCTGATGAAAGCGGCCTGCAATGCAAAATGACGGTGGCAACGCCCTGCGGACGGCGGTGCAGCTGCCGCATGCAAGCCGCCTGCTGAACCACGGTCCGACGGTGCTGGTCAGCACTGTGGCGGACGGGCGGCGCAATGTGATGGCCGCCGCGTGGTCGATGCCGGTCGAGTTCACGCCGCCGCGCATTGCGGTGGTGATCGACAAGAGTACCTACACGCGCGAGCAGGTCGCGCAGACCGGCATGCTGGCGCTGAACATCCCGTGCCGCGCGCTGGCCGACCTGACCTATACGGTGGGCAGCGTCAGCGGGCGCGACGAGCCGATGCCGGCCGGGGACAAGTTCGATCGGTATGGGATTGCATCCTTTGCCGGGCCGGCGCTCGGTCTGCCGCTGGTGGAGGGCTGTGTCGGCTGGCTCGAATGCCGGGTGATCGCGGAGCCTCATACCGAACAGGCCTATGACACCTTCTTCGTCGAGGCGGTGTCCGCCTTGTCCGACCCGCGCGTGTTTGCGAACGGCCGCTGGATGATGGACGGCCGTCATCCGGAACTGCACACGCTGCATCACCTCGGGGCCGGACTGTTTGCGGTGGCGGCGGAGACAGTGCAGGGACGGGTGCTGGGCGGAGAGGCATGAGGCCGGGGGCTGCGCAGCACGGATGCCGGGATGAGTGCCATGCCAACGCTGGCTTGCCTGTGCCGTTGAGGGGGGGGCGCTTGCGCTCTACCGCCTTTCGTCGATGTACTCCGCGAAGTTGCGGCTGACGACTTCTTCGACTTTCGCAATGGCTTCGCTGGTGAGTTCGTTGAAGAAGTCTCGCTTGCGCCTGGACAGGACGCCATGTCCCTGGACGATGATGTCGATCAGTGCATTCAGCCGGGATTGGCGCATGTCCAGCCAGGTCTCGAGTTCTCGCACGGTCCGGTCATGTGCACCGAGATACTGAACCTCGGCAGCGAGGTCTTCCTCGACACTCAGCTTGCAGCACTCCAGTACGAATTCGCAAATCTCGGTCGCGTCGAAATACGCATACAGCCAGAGCGGCTGCGGTGAGATCACCCGGATCGTGCCACTGTCGCTATCCAGAATGTAATTCAGCAGGGCTGTTCGTGGTCGCGAATACGACTTCAGCAGTGCGGAGTAACGGTCGAGTTGCTTGAGCATTCGGGCCGAAAGCGGTAGCACGACACCCGGCGGAGTGAATCCGGCCTGGCGCAGGATGTGATGAAGCAGGAAACGATGCAGGCGTCCGTTGCCATCGAAAAACGGATGTATGAATACCAGTCCGAATGCCGCGCACGCCGCTGCAATCACAGGGTCGAGTGTTCGTCGGCTTGCACCGGCAGCCACTTCGGCGACCCCTTGCATCATCGATTCAACCAGCGGCGCTGGCGGAGGGATGAAATCCGCGATGTTCCGCAGCCGTCCGGTTCGAGACAACCAGTTCTGATCGCGGCGGTAGCCGTGCTCGGCCGCGAGCGGATTCACAATGAGGTTTTGCCACTCGCACAGCTGCTCGCATGACAACGCCACGGGGGTGCCGGCCGACTCAAGCAAGAGGCGGAATTTCGCTGCACGATTGTTATCCGGAATCTCGTCTTCGATGCTGTACGTTGACCGGGTTTCCGACAAATAGAGGTAGTCGACCGCACGTTGCAGAACTTCCGGGTCGATAGATTGCATGGCTTGAGCCACCTTGGATTGGAGGTCATCAGCCAGCAGAGATCGCAAGGCCGGTGTCTTGCGAACCAGAGGGCAGAATTCTCGGGTGCCCAGCAGGTTGTTCACCACGCCGAATCGGGAATTGAAAATCTCGACCCCGGTCACATAGGCGTCGTCATCGAGCAGACGAGTACGTGGGGCTCCCGGCTGAAGCCGGCAGTTGATGTCCGCGCCGGCCAGCCAGTGCGCCAGATAGCCGGCCTTTCTGGCATAAACCGAGGAGGGCTTGGCGGCGAGCCATGATTCGATTTCATGAATCACCTGAGGGTGTTCGAACAGTGCGCCAAGCACGGCCAGGTTCAGTTCTTCGCGCTTGAAGGCGAAAGTCAGTTCCCCCGGTATCGTCTGCTCGATTTTGACGCGGCCGCGTGCGAGTTCGATTTGCTCCGATCCGTCCGCTGCCTGTCGGCGGCTTTCCGATGAACGTTCCCCGAGCCAGTAAGACTGGCGCAGTGGCGGTACCTGCAGGTTGAATCGGGCGATCAGGGCCCCATAGCCGAGTGGAATAGTCATCGGATGACGCTTCAGAAGACTCTATGAATTTCCGAAAACGTCTATCTTATGCAAGTTTTCTGCAAAAACCTCTATTTTTCTCCGTTTCCAGACAATTTTCTCTATTTGCCGGAGCCCTTGCCGGCCTTCGGTTCCGCTACCGACGCTGACCGGCGCAGCGGCACCTGACTTTCCTTCAGCCGGCGCAGCACGAAGCTGGATTTGCTGTTGCGAATGCCGGGAATCTTGTACAGCTTCTCGCGCAGGAAGCGCTCATAGCCTTTCGTGCCTTCGACGGCGACGCGGATGTAGTAGTCGTAGTCGCCCGAGACGAGGAAGGCTTCCATCACCTCCGGCACCGCCTCGAGCGCCTGGCCGAACTGGAACAGCGCCTCGTCCGAGTGATTGTCCAGCGTCACGTGCAGGATCACGGTTTCGGTCAGGCCGATCTTTTCCGGATTCACCCGCACCGAATAGCCCTCGATCACGCCGGCTTCCTCCATACGCCTGACCCGGTTCCAGCAGGGCGACGAGGTCAGTCCGACCTGCTTGCCCAGCTCCTGCAGGCTGATCCGCGCATCTTTTTGCAAGGCTTCCAGGATCGCAAGGTCGAATTTGTCGAGTTCCATTCGGTGAATTCCTTAAAGTTTGGAAAGATTTTCTGAATTCTCTGACTTTTGGCGAAAATTCGAAAGCCTTTTCTGTTGCCGAGTCAGTACATTGTCGGCATGAACACCGTGTCCGATTCCCGAACCCTCTCCGCCGTGGCGGATTCCTCAACCGATGCCTGCCCGAACGGCGCAGCGGTGCTGATTCGCAGCTTGCTCGACCTGGGCGTCGACACGGTGTTCGGTTATCCGGGCGGGGCGGTGCTGCCGCTGTATGACGCCTTGCACGCCGAACCGCGGCTGCGTCATGTGCTGGTGCGCCACGAGCAGGCGGCCGTGCATGCGGCACAGGGTTATGCGCGATCGACCGGCAAGGTCGGCGTGGTGTTCGTGACCTCCGGCCCGGGCATGAGCAACACCACCACCGGCCTGCTCGACGCGATGTGCGACTCGGTGCCCGTCCTTTGCATCAGCGGCCAGGTCGCGACCGCGCTGATCGGCACCGACGCCTTCCAGGAATGCGATGCGCTCGGCATCTCGCGCACGATCACGAAATGGAACGTGCAGGTGCGCAAGGCGTCGCAGGTCGAAGCCACCGTACGTGCGGCGCACGCCTATGCAAAGGGCGGCCGTCCGGGCCCGGTGCTGATCGACTTTCCGAAGGACATACAGCTTTCGCCGGTGACGGCCAGCGAGCCCTGGACCGACGCACCGGTGCCGCCGGTGGCGCGCACAACACCCGACGCACTGCTGGCCGAGGCGGCCGATACGATCTGCAGCGCGAAGCGTCCGGTCATTTACGGCGGCGGCGGGCTGGTGAATTCCGGGGCAACCGCCTGCGAACTCTTCACCCGTATGGTCGACCTGAGCAATGCGCCGTGCACGCTGACGCTGATGGGTCTCGGCGCGTTGCCGGCGTCGCGCCCGCAATGGCTGGGCATGCTCGGCATGCACGGCACGCTGGAGGCGAACCTCGCGATGCACCACGCCGACCTGGTGATCTGCATCGGCGCGCGCTTCGACGACCGCGTCACCAGCCGCCTGTCCGACTTCTGTCCGCACGCGAAGATCCTGCATGTCGACATCGACCCGACGTCGATCAGCAAGACCGTGAAGGCGGACATCCCGCTGGTGGGCGATTGCGCGCAGGTGCTGGGCGCGCTGGTGGAGAAAATCGGCGAGCGCCAGCCGGACGCTGCGCGGCTGGACGACTGGTGGCGGCAGATCGACGCATGGCGCGCGCGCCAGTCGCTGGCCTTCGAGGACAGTGCGGACGCGATCGTGCCGCAGGCGCTGGTCAGCCAGCTGCAGCAGCAGCTCGAAGGCCGCGATGCGGTGGTGTCGACCGACGTCGGCCAGCACCAGATGTGGTCGGCGCAGTACCTGAAATTCGAGCGGCCGATGCGCTGGCTCACGTCCGGCGGCGCCGGCACGATGGGCTATGGGCTGCCGGCGGCGATCGGCGCGCAGATCGCGCATCCGGACAAGACGGTGGTGTGCGTCAGCGGCGATGCGTCGGTGCTGATGAACATTCAGGAACTGTCGACTGCGATGCAGCACCGCACGCCAGTGAAGCTCATCCTGTCCAACAACGGCTACATGGGCATGGTCAGGCAATGGCAGGAGCTGGTGCACGGCGGACGCTACAGCCACAGCTACACCGAGGCGCTCCCGGATTTCGTGGCGGTGGCACGCGGCTTCGGCTGGCAGGCGCGCAGTGTGAGCCGGCGCGACGAACTGGACGCTGCGCTCGCCGAATGCCTGGCGAGCGAGGGTCCGTATTTCCTGGACGTGCATGTGAAGCCGGAAGAGAACTGTTTCCCGATGATCCCGGCGGGCGCGGGCCATCACGAGGTGTTGCTGGCCGACGGCAAGTAAGCCGCCAGCCCCGGGAGGAAACCGAGGCCGCGCACGAAGGTGCGCGGCCTTTTCTGCGTCAGGCCGGCTGGTCCGGCAGGCGGCGGATCAGCAGCAGTGCCGCCACGCTCACCACCGACATCATGCCGAGGTAGTAGCCGACGAACTGCAGGCCGTAATTCGAGGCCAGCCAGGTGGCAATGTAGGGTGCGAACGACGCGCCGAGGATGCCCGCGAGGTTGAAGGTCAGCGATGCGCCGGTATAGCGGACTTCGGCCGGGAACAGCGCCGACATCAGCATGCCGAGCGGGCCGAAGCACATGCCCATCAGTGCCATGCCGATCGACAGCGCGATGACT